>ENA-USYV01002617-USYV01002617.1-human-gut-metagenome-genome-assembly--contig:-NODE-2617-length-14204-cov-2.807602_pt1 | contig 14204 bp, 8 predicted proteins | sample MGYA00250066_ERZ773514 | MGnify/ENA primary metagenome ERZ773514 (study PRJEB29103, sample SAMN06112049) | human gut metagenome | biome: human gut; feature: ankylosing spondylitis patient; material... | reverse complement strand
GGAGGCCCCTTTTCAACCGTGGGTTCGGCGGCGGACACTACAACGGCGCAGGCGAGGTCGCCCGCTACGTTGACGGCGGTGCGCGCCATGTCCAGCACCCGGTCGATGCCCAGGACCAATGCCACCCCCTCCACCGGCAGGCCCACGGACTGGAGCACCATGCCCAGCATGACGGCCCCTGCGCCGGGTACTCCGGCGGTTCCGACGGAGGCCAGGGTGCAGGTGAGGATGATGGTGAGCTGCTGGGGGAGCGCCAGGGGGATACCGTAGGCATTGGCGATGAACAGGGCGCACACCCCCTGGTAGATGGCGGTGCCGTCCATGTTGAGGGTGGCACCCAGGGGGAGCACGAAGGAGCGCACCCCGGCGGGGACGCCCAGGCGCTCGGCGGCCTCCAGCGAGAAGGGAAGGGCCCCGGCGGAGCTGGCCGACGAGAAGGCGAAGACCACGGCGGGCAGGGCCTCCCGGAAGAAACGCCGGGGGCTGCGCCTTGCCAGGGCGCCCACGGCTCCTCCGTAGATCAACAGAAGCTGCACCAGACAGGCCCCGTAGACCAGGACGGCCACCCCCAGGAGGGAGGAGAGCACTCTGGGCCCCTCTGCGGCCACCACCGGGGCGATCAGGGCGAATACGGCCACCGGCGCCAGTACCATGATCCGCTCTGTGAGGGCGTACATAGCCTCCGCCAGACTGCCGAAGGCCCGCAGCAGGGGCGCACCCTTCTCTCCGATGGTCAGGGACGCCCACCCGAGGGCCAGGGCAAAAAAGAGGATCTGCAGCATATTGCCCTCGGCCAGAGCCTGGATGGCGGCGTTGTTCTCGTTGCCCTCCTTGCAGACCAGCACGTTCACATAGGGGGAGTCGGAGGATTCCAGAGCCAGAGCGTCCTCAACGGGGTTCAGGCCAGCACCCAGCGCATAGTTGGAGTTGATAACGGCGAGATCCACCTCGCTGGCGATGCTGGGGATGGTAGCGGCTTCCACCTCGGTGAAGGTCAGGTTCTTGGGATTCTCCACGATGTCCTTGGGGGTAGAGGAGAGGTTGGAGTCGTCAGCCAGCTTGATGAGACCCTGAGCTTCCAGCAGCAGGAGGGCACGGCCTTCGTTGGTGGCATCATTGGGGACGGCCACGGATGCGCCGTCAGGCAGGTTGTCCAGAGAGTCGGACTTGCCGGCGTAGATGCCCATGGGCTCGATGTGGACGCCGGCCACGCTCACCAGATGGGTGCCGCGGGTCTCGTTGAACTCCTCCAGATAGGGCAGGTGCTGGAAGTAGTTGGCGTCCTCGTCGCCGTCCTCCACGGCGGTGTTGGGCACCACGTAGTCGCTGTACTCGTTGACCACCAGCTCGATGCCCTGCTCCGCCAGGATGGGCACGCACTGGTTCAGAATCTCGGCGTGGGGGGTGGGAGAGGCGGCCACCGTCAGGATGACGGTCTCAGCGGCATCGCTGCCGCAGGCGGCCAGGGACAGGCACAGGGTCAGGCCCAGCAGCAGGGCCAGCAGCTTCTTTTTCATGTTTCGTTCCTCCAATAAAATATCGTTTATGATGTATTTCAAACGCTTGCCGGATTTTCAAGAGACAAACGATGAAAACGCCGGGGGTCACTTGGTATGGGCAAAGCGGGCCAGGAGATCGAGGGGGCCGGATTTTTTGGCGCCGGACGGCTGGTCCAGCCGCTTATCGATGCGCCGGGACAGCCAGTTGAAAATCAGCTGGACCACCTGCACCAGGATAATCAGGAACACCACCGTCACCCACATAACGGAGGTGATGCCCCGCTGATGGCCGTACCGGACGGCGATGTCGCCCAGGCCGCCGGCGCCCACGGTGCCGGCGATGGCGGTATAGGCCAGAATCGTCACCAGGGAGATGGCGCCCCCCAGGATCAAAGAGGGCTTCGCCTCCGGCAGGTACACCTTCCAGACGATCTGGAGGGTGGAGGCGCCCATGGACTGGGCGGCCTCGACCACACCGGCGTCTACCTCGTTCAGGGAGGTCTCCACCATCCGGGCGATGAAGGGGGCGGCGGACACCACCAGAGGTACGATGGCGCCTTTGACGCCGATGGTGGTGCCCACCACCATCCGGGTGAAGGGCATAATGGCCACCATCAGAATGATGAAGGGGACGGACCGGCCGATGTTGACGATCCAGTCCAGCACCCGGTAGACGCCCCGGTGGGGCCGGATGCCGTGGGGCTGGGTCAGGATCAGGGCCACCCCCAGAGGGAGGCCGATCAGATAGGCGAATGCGGTGGAGATCACCACCATTACCAGGGTATCCCAGACACCATCTGTCAGCACATTACCGTATTCGGCCCAGAAGGCCGCAATAGACTCAAACATGGTATTCCACCTCCTCCGCAGAGACATTGGGCTGCGCCCGGATATAGCTGAGGGCTTTGGCGGCCTCATTGGGGTCGTCCGGCAGCCCAAGCAGCATGGTGCCGAAGGCCCTGCCCTCGATGTTGCGGGTGTCGGCACCCAGAATATTGACCTTCACCCCCAGGTCGATGGCGAGAGACGCGATCAGGGGCTGATACGCCGTACCGCCGTTGAAGGCCACGCGGACGGCGTGAGTACCTGCCGGATACTGTTCCAGGCTGACGCCACCGGGGTACACCAGCCGCCGGGCCGCATCCGTATGGGGATTGGAGAAGATGTCCTCCACCTTGCCCTGTTCAGCCACCACACCGCCGTCCAGGATCGCCACCCGGGAGCAGATCTCTTCGATGACGCTCATCTGGTGGGTGATGACCACCACGGTGACCCCAAGCTTCTCGTTCAGGTCCTTCAGCAAGGCCAGGATGGAGGCGGTGGTGGTGGGATCCAAGGCGGAGGTGGCTTCGTCACACAGCAGGACCTTGGGGTCCGTGGCCAGGGCCCTGGCGATGGCCACCCGCTGCTTCTGTCCGCCGGAGAGCTGGGAGGGATAGGCGTCCGCTTTCTCCCGCAGGCCCACCAGGTCCAGCAGCTCCAGGGCCCGCTTTCTGGCCTGGGCAGCGGGGGTACCGCTGAGCTCCATGGGGAAGCAGACGTTTTTCAGCACCGTCCGCTGCATTAGCAGGTTGAAGCTTTGGAAGATCATAGTGACGTTCCGACGGGCCAGCCGCAGCTCTTTTTCGCTAAGGGCCGTCATATCCTTCCCGTCCACGATCACGGTGCCGGAGGTGGGACGCTCCAGCAGGTTCATGCACCGCACCAGGGTGCTCTTGCCGGCGCCGGAGAGACCGATAATTCCGAAGATCTCCCCCTTCTGGATGTCCAGGCTGATGTCCTCCAGGGCATGGACGGCGTTTTCACCCGTTCCAAAGGTCTTGTACAGGTGCTGAATTTGAATGATAGACACGGGATAACGCTCCTTTCCGGTGAATTCTGGCAATAAAAAAGTCCTTGAGACAAAAGTCTCAAGGACGACGGAATTCGCCGTGGTACCACCTTGATTCGCACGCTTCCTCACGAAAGCGGCCTTGGGGAGTGCAAACACACTCCTGCGCTGTGACGTGCGCCCACGTCGTGACCTATGCCGGGACGGCGGTCGGCCACGCAACTCCGAGACCATGTTCTCCAAGCCCTTCCAGACCTCTTCTCACCACACGAGGCTCTCTGCGCTGTATCTGCCTGGGTACTCTTCTCTTCATCGTCTTTTGCTATCAGGTTATTCAATAACTGTCTCATAGTTTATCTGATAACACCGGAAAAGTCAACAGGGCAACCTGCATAGAAATCCAGGCAAAAGACATGTGGTTCTGTGAGTTTCCACAAAGCGGCGTCGGGCGCTGTCGAAACCGGGAATTTTTTCAAGAGAAGAGGCAGTATCGGATTGCAACTGCTGGGCAAAACTGCTATCATAAAATCCACAAGACCCAGGAGGATGGAGGAACGGCGTTGAGGCGGAAGCGGGATCGGAATTTTGGCATACGCTGGCTGCGGGACCTGCTGTGCGGCGTCCTGATCGGGGCCGGCGCCATCCTGCCGGGGGTTTCCGGCGGGGTGCTGGCGGTGGTGTTCGACATCTACCGTCCCTTTATGGAGGTGCTGACCCATCCCCGGGAGGCCATCCCCAAATACTGGCGGTGGTTTCTGCCCATCGGGCTGGGGTGCGCCATCGGCTTTCTGGGCTTTGCCAAGGGCATCGCCGCGGCCATCGACGTGTCCAGCACCGTCACTACCTGGCTGTTCATCGGCCTGATCGTGGGCACGGTCCCATCTCTCTTCCGGGAGGCGGGGAAGGAGGGACGCAGCATCGGCTCTTGGGTCAGCATGGCGGTGTGCGCCGGCGCCATCTTCTTCAGCCTGTTTTACGTAGGAAAAGTGATTTGCGTCACCGTGGAACCCAATTTCTGGTGGTACAACTTCTGCGGCGCCCTTTGGGGCATGAGTCTGGTGATTCCAGGGCTGACCTCCTCCTCGGTAATGATGGCCCTGGGGCTGTACCAGCCCATGCTGGAAGGGCTGGCCCGGCTGGACTTCCTGGTGCTCTCCGCCTGCCTGCCGGGGATGGTGCTGACAATCCTGCTGCTGGCAAGGCTGGTGAGCTGGTTCTTCCGGAAGCACTACTCCATCGCTTTCCACGGGATCTTCGGCATCGTGCTGGCCTCCACATTGGTTATCATCCCCACCAGTTATGTGGGCGCGTGGGAGATTGTGCTGTCGGCGGTCTGCTGCATCGGCGGCTTTTTGCTGGCCTACTTCATGGCCCGGCTGGACCGGCGGATTACCATGTGGGTTTTTTCACGATAATCCAGATCCTGTTTTTCGTTTTCTGCCCGTTGTATTTCTTCTTTTTTTGCACGACTGTCCCACAATTTTTCGTCATAATCCGGATTGCTGTATTGATAACCTGCACGCATCGCTTCGATGATCTGAGGTAATTCTTTAGGATCAATATGGCTTAACTCTTCGTCGGATAACAGTTGAACCATTTCATTTCCACAATAATCGCAGTTTTCTGCAAGATGATTGCTTTCTCTGCAATTTCCGCAGTGTTTGCAGCATAAAATCATAAGCGTTCCTCCTTTAGCGTATGTATTTTCAAAATGGTAAGCTCTTAAGTTAAATACCATTGTAATAGGAATCTGCCATCTGTACAATGTTTTTTTTGTGAACAGGAACGGAACCTGTCGTTTTTTGTGAAATATGTGTTTTCAGGCTGGATTTACGGGATTTGTCGGATTCCTTTCATAACTTTCTTGTTAGAAAAACGACTTCGTGTTAAAATATAAGAAGACATTTAACGAAAATACAACAAGAGGGGGTGGCGGCGTGACGAACTTTGATTTCCTGAAGGATATTCCGCAGTTTGCAGCGTTTGCGGATGTTGCGGTGGCAGCGGAAAAGATCCTGATGATCGACCCGGAGGCGAGTGTGATGAACTGCCGGCGGGCGATGGAATTTGCCGTCAAATGGATGTATTCGGTTGACGATATGCTGGTGATGCCATATCAAGACAAGCTGGTCAGCCTGCTGAATACGGAAGAGTTTAAAGGAATTGTGGATGCAGACATTTTGCGGAGAATGGATTTTATCCGCAGGGTGGCAAATCAGGTGGCACATACGGGAAGAAAGCTGACGCTGGATCAGGCGAAGCTGTGCCTTGAGAATCTTTATATATTTCTGGATTTTCTAGCTTATTGTTATGCGGATGATTATCAGGAGGGGCAGTTTGATGCAGGTCTTCCGGAGCAGAATCAGGAGATCCTGGCAGCGGAGACGGCCTTTCCGGATATTGATCTGGAGGCTTTGATCGCAGAAAATAAAGCATTGAAGGCAGAACTGACTTCCAGGCGTGAGGAGCAGAAGCAGACGTATGTTCCGAAGCCGCTGGAGCTGTCGGAGTATGCAACCCGCAAACAATATATCGATACGATGCTGATTGATGCCGGATGGATGGAAGGAAAGAACTGGCTGAATGAAGTCGAAGTCTATGGCATGCCCAATAAATCAGGCAGCGGTTTTGCGGATTATGTGCTTTATGACGATGCACACCGGCCGCTGGCGGTGATCGAGGCGAAAAAGACCTGTGCAGATGTGGCGAGCGGACGGCAGCAGGCAGAGTTATATGCGGATTCTCTGGAGCGGCAGTATGGACGCAGACCGGTCATTTTCCTTACGAACGGATTTGAGACGAGGATTGTGGACGGACAGTATCCGGAGCGGCAGGTTTCCTGCATTTATTCCAGAAGAGATCTCGAAAAATGGTTTAATTTAAAAACCATGCGGGGCGATCTTGGCAGTGTCCGGATTGATAAAAAAATCGCCGGAAGGTATTATCAGGAAGAAGCGATCAAGGCAGTATGCGAGAGCTTTGATAAAAAGAACAGAAGAAAAGCACTGCTTGTCATGGCGACCGGATCGGGAAAGACAAGGACAGTCATTGCACTTTGCGATGTGCTTCTGCAAAACGGCTGGGTGAAAAATATTTTGTTTCTTGCAGACCGCACTTCCCTTGTCACACAGGCAAAAAGAAGCTTTGTCAATATGCTGCCGGATCTTTCGGTGGCAAATCTGTGTGAGGAGAAAAGCAATCTGCATGCACACTGTATTTTTTCAACTTATCAGACGATGATCAACTGCATTGATGCCACACGGGACGAAGACGGAAAATTATTTACGAGCGGCCATTTTGACCTTGTGATCTGTGATGAGGCACATCGTTCGATCTACAATAAATACAAAGACATTTTCACATATTTTGATGCACCGCTTGTTGGTCTTACTGCGACGCCGAAAGATGAGATCGATAAAAATACCTACAGCATTTTTGAGCTGGAGAAGGGCGTGCCGACTTACGGTTATGAGCTGGCACAGGCGGTAAAAGACGGTTATCTGGTGGATTTCCTTTCGGTGGAAACAAAGCTGAAATTTCTGGAAGAGGGCATTGCGTACGATGAGCTTTCGGACGAAGATAAAGAAGCATACGAGAACACCTTTGTGGATGAAAACGGACAGGTTGTGGAGCGGATCCAGTCCTCAGCACTGAATACCTGGATTTTCAATGACGATACGATCAGACAAGTGCTGGACATTCTGATGACACATGGAATCCATACAGACTACGGAGAAAAGCTCGGCAAGACGATTATTTTTGCGAAAAATCATGCTCATGCGGAAAAAATATTTGAGGTGTTCAATAAAGAATATTCACATCTGCCGGGTTATGCAAAAGTGATCGATAATCGTATCAGCCATTCCCAGAGCCTGATCGATCAGTTTTCGGAGCCGGATAAACTGCCGCAGATCGCCATTTCCGTTGATATGCTGGATACGGGAATCGACGTGCCGGAAATTTTAAATCTGGTCTTTTTTAAAAAGGTAATGAGCAAGGCAAAATTCTGGCAGATGATCGGGCGGGGGACAAGGCTTTGCCCGGGACTTTTGGATGGTGAGGATAAGCAGAAATTCTATATTTTTGATTTTTGTGGGAATTTCGAGTTTTTCCGGATGCAGAAGGGAAAAGAGACAGCAGTCCGGCTGCCTTTGCAGAGTGCGATTTTTAACCTGAAATTTCAGATTTCGTATAAATTGCAGGATTTACAATATCAGACAGAAAGACTGATCGCCTATCGCAAAAACCTGGTTGAGAGTATGCAGGGAAAAGTACAGGAACTGAGCCGGGATAATTTTGCGGTGCGTCAGCATTTGAAATATGTGGAATATTATTCCAATCCGGAGAATTATCAGAATATCCGTTACGAGGATACGTTGACCGTTCAGGAGGAGGTTGCACCGCTGATCATGCCGGATCAGGAAGAGGCGTCCGCCGTTCGTTTTGACGCACTGCTTTATGGGATTGAGCTTGCTTATCTGATGGGAAATAAATATGGAAAAGCGAGAAAGGATCTTCTGAAAAAGGTGCGTGCGGTGGCAGGTGTTGCCAATATTCCGCAGATCAAAGCACAGGAAAAACTGCTGAATCAGATCCTGCACACGGATTATCTGGAGACGGCCGGTGTGGATGAATTTGAACATATCCGTGAAAATCTGCGGGAACTGATCAAATATATCAAAGAAAAAGAAGGAAAGCGGTATGATACCGATTTTGCGGATGAACTTCTGGCGATGGAATGGAAAGAGTCGGAGCTGGAAAATGATGACCTGAAAAATTATAAAGCGAAAGCAGAATATTATGTCCGCAGGCATCAGGATAATGAGGCGATTGCCAGGCTGAAGAATAATCAGCCGCTGACAGCGGCGGATGTACAGCTTCTGGAAGAGATCCTCTGGGGAGAACTGGGGACAAAAGAAGAGTATGAGACGGAGTACGGGCAGAAGCCGCTCGGAGAATTTGTCCGTGAAATTGTCGGCTTGGATATGAACGCTGCAAAAGAAGCATTTTCAGAATATCTGGATGAAAACAGCCTGGACAGCAGGCAGATTTATTTCGTAAATCAGATCGTGGAATACATTGTGCAAAATGGCATGATGAAAGATCTGTCGGTACTTCAGGAGGCACCATTTACGGATCAGGGAAGTGTCGTGGACATTTTTACGGATCTGAACGTATGGATGGGAATTCGGAAAGTGATCGACCAGATCAATGCAAATGCCGCAGCAGCTTAGGAGATAAATAAACTATGAATTTTTTTGATTACATAAAGAACGAGTCGTTTTTTAAACCGCTTACGTTCAAGTACCGCAGGATTTATTATGACTGTATCCGGATTTTGATCGACCGTTCGAAGGAACTTCCGGTTCTCTACGAGTCGGATGCAAAGGACAGTATCACGCTGTATCTGAAAAACGAAGAGATTCAGCGACTGATCGAAGAAGCGGATGATGAGAATGAGGCGGTGCAACTTCAGGCGGCTGAGATTCTGGCCATTTTCCGTGAATGTGGATGGATCAAGCCACGGCAGATCGGACGCAGCGGAGAATATGTTGTAAATCTTTCGACGGATTGCCGAAGAGTGATTGATTTTCTGGATAAACTGACTGAAAAGAAAAATGAAGGTACGATGTCAAACCGCATTCTCTCAATGTATGAGATCATGAAATCCGCATCGGAAGAAGGCTCGGTGCGAAAAGAACGTCCGTACTCAAACATTCTGGTGCCGATGATGGAAAATGAAACCGAGCTTCGCAATGAGCTGGCTGATTTAAAAGACAGCATATCGGATATCATGAAAACAGTCATCGAATTTCAGGACATGAACAGTTTCGGGCAGTTCATTATGAAAAATGAAATGTTGGACCGGTTCTTCAGTGAATATTTCTTCGTAAAAAACAACGGACTGATCCCGACCCAGCTTTCTTTCATCCGTGACCGGATCGAGGATCTGCGTTATGGGGATATGTATGAGAAAATGGTCGAAGAATGTGGAAAACGTCTGCGTTGCCCGAAAGAGCAGGCAATTTCCCGTGTGGACCGTTACATGGCGGAACTCCAGTATTTCCTGAGTGTGGAATACGAAGAAAATATGGAACTGATTGATACTCGCATCAACAGTTATTATAATCTGGCAAATACAAGAATCATGCAGATGGCGAGCAGCCGTGTCAGACTGGAGAATCTTCTCGGCGATTTCCTGGACCGTGTTTCCAGGATTTCAAAAGAAGAGCAGGATACGGCGATGGAAAAAGTGGAGAAATGCACTCGTGTTATCAACCAGAAATACGTTGGTTACAAATCATTCGAGCAGAATCGGCGTATCCGCAACGAAGGTCAGAATATCGCATTAAATACCAATGCGATGTCGGAAGAAGAGATGCAGAAACGGACGGAGAATCTGTTCCGCAGTGCACCGAACCGATATGCTCCGGCCCGTGTCGGAGCATATCTGGATGAGGCACTTGGATTGGATGTGAGCATGGAGCTGAAAGAAAAGGGTGTGCAGACAAAAGAAGAGGCACTGATGATCGCAGCGGCGATGCTTTATGCGAAAAATGCAGAATTTCCATACGAAGTCCGTATCAAGAACGAAAAAGTGAGCACGAAGATTGCCGATATCAGCAATGTGGTGATCTCGAGAAAATAAAGATGTCAGAATTGTGGATCACAGGGTACGAAAATATTTACAGGGCATCTTTTTGAACGCAGAGAAGCGGATTGTGAATGTCCGCTTTACAAATACAATGAGGTAAATTTATATGCAGGATTTAAGTTTTATAAGCAATATGAGCGACGAGGATGCGTATCTGTTCAAACGCTGTGTGCGGCGGCTTCTGGATACGACATTTCTTGTAAAAGACAAAGAAGAAAAGCTCTATCAGTTTGTGGCTTCCGAATCTAACCGCTACGACATGAACCAGTATCTGGCAGTGATCGGCTACAAAGTGGTTGTGGAAGAACAGATGGGTGTGGCGATGCTGCAGCCAAATGATGATGATAAAGAAACGGTTGGGCTGAAACGATTGAACCTTTATCATTTTGACCAGAGACATATGAAGCTGCTGCTGGTATTGTGGCTTTTATTTCTGGAGCGGATGGGATATGAAGAGGCAGTCTATGTGACGGTCGGTGAGATTATCGACAAATGCAGACTTTATGATATAGAACTGACACCGGTCGAGTTCAAAAAAGCATATGCGACCTTCCGCAGGTTCTGCCTGATCGATTACAGTGACGATATCACAAAAGAGGACGGGGCTGTGCGTCTCTATCCTTCTTTGCAGTTCTGTCTGGATATCGGACAGCTCAGGCAGGTGATGGCAGAATTTGTGGAACAGGAAGATTTCGAGGCAGCGGACATGGCAGACCTGGAAGAGGCAGAAAGTGAGGAGAGCGATGAGTAAAATAGTTTTACGCAATGTACAGCTGATCAACTGGTATGGATTTACCAACACGGTCGTTCCGGTTGCAGAAAATCTCACCCTGATCTCCGGAGAAAATGAGTGCGGAAAATCGACGATCCTCGATGCCATCAAATATGCCTACACCGGTGATACGCAGTTTAATAAGGCGACAAGCGGATATAATACAGGCGTGGGCAAGCGAAATCTGATCTCGTATACACGCTGTCTGGTCGATGCAAGTGCCGGCGTGTATGCAAGACCGGCGGAGAAGATCCCGGTTGTGTATACCCACATCGCACTGGAATATTATGACCAGATCAACGAAAAATCCTTTGTGCTCGGCGTGATCATCGAGACAGCCGTGACGGATATCCGCGGCACGTACTGGTATGCGATGGAAGACAAACGTCTGTCGGATATTTCCTATGTCTATGAAGACGGTTCTGCCTTAAAGCCGTACGATGCGTCCGGATTTCAGAAACGTTACAATGTCAAACTCCGCAAGAAACAGGATGGAGTGGCATTGTTTCTGCAGATGGTCGGACTGAAGCTTCCGTATCAGGAAGTGTTTCGTTATCAGAGAAAACTTAGAAATATCATGGCATACAATCCGGCTGCAAAGATCCAGGAATTTATCCGGGAATCGGTTCTGGAAGAACACGATGTCAATTTTGAAAAATTAAAAGATGCCAAGAAAAATATTGAGCAGATCAACAGCCGTCTGGAGCTGATCGAAGAGGAGATCGGTGATCTGGATGCGATCCTGAAGGATTATGCAGAATACGATGAGCGTGTCATGCAGCTGAAAGTGGATGATATTAAATTAAAATATCGAAATATGCTTTCATGGAAAGAAAAACGCTGCATGGCAGAAGAAGTGATCCGCAAAAACAGCATTGAAGTAGAAGCACAGATCAAAACAATCAAAGAACTGAGCACGGAGATCGATGCACTTGACCGTTATTACATGGAAGCAAAAGCCGCACTGCGGGAACTGAACGTTTCCAAAGCAATCGATAATTCCAGACAGCAGATTACTGCTTTCGAGAAACAGCTGGAGAAGCGGAAAAGTGAAAAGGAAGAGCTGGAGCAGTTCCGGAAACGTCTGCTGCATGTGGCAGAAGAACTGAACAAAATGGAATGCGAGGTTTCTCATTTTGAAACGCTTGGCAAACTGACGGCAGTCGATCTTTCCAATTCTGAGAAACAGGAAGCCATCGATGCACTGAGAGCGGAAATCCGTAAAAAACGTGACAGCATTGTGCGAAACAGGGCTTATCTGGACCGCGAGCTCAAAGAAGTGCAGCTGGAACGCAGCGAGCAGAGCAAGATCATCGAAAACTGCGATCGCAACAAAGCGGATTATTCGCATGTGCAGGAACAGACGCAGCTGATCCGGGAGATCAACAAAGAACTGAAAAAACAGGGCATCGATGAAGAAGCCCGCATGGCGTGTGAATATGTATCGGAACTGAAAGACGAAGCATGGCGTGATGCGATCGAAGCTTTTCTTGGTGTGCACCGCTATGCGATCCTGGTCTCGCCACAGGCCTTTGATGTTGCCAATCAGGTTATGGACCGCTCCGGACATCGTTATGTGGAGCTGGTCAATACAAAGCGTCTGGCTGAACGCAAGATCAAATGTGAGGAAGATTCGGTCTATCATTATCTTCAGATTCAGAATGAGACAGCAGCAAAGTATTTCCAGTTCTGGCTGGGTGCGATCCATGCAGTTGAGTTGGACGAGGTTGCAAAATACGACAATGCCATGTCAAAAGAAGGAAAACTCGGCAGAAATATGGCAGTTACTTACATCAACACGAAAAAGATCAAGAGCTACTGCCTTGGCGGGGCGGCGATCGAGCTGAACCGCAAAAGAGCTGCGAAAAAACTGGATCAGCTGGAAAAACGGGAAAAAGAGATTTTGAGCAGCAGACATACGATGCAGAATCAGGATGTCTTTCTGCAGAGCAGTCTGGATTATTTCAAAGATTACAATCTGGAAGCCAACAAAGAATGTGAGCATTTAAATGCAGAGCTGGAAGCAGAAAAGGTGCGTTATCGTGAACTTCTGGAAGCCCAGAAAAACAATGCAGAATTTATGGCACTTTCGCAGCGTGTGACCGATCTGGAAAAACAGCTTCGCAATAAAACACGGGAGAAAGATGAAGAGAGCAAAAAGCGTTACCGACTGGAAGCGGAAATCGAACAGAAAAAGAAAGACAGCGTGATGTATCAGGCGAAAGAAGCGGAAGAGCAGAAACATCTGGAAGAAGAACAAAAGCTCAATCGTTCTGCAGCAGAGCAGGCGATCACAGAATACGACCGCTATCTTGCCGGAGAAGATAAAAAAGGCGGCATCATGCAGCTTTCCGAGAAAGAGCAGATGGAAAAACGCGTCAGCAGTTTTGCGGCAAATATCAACGGACAGCAGCAGGCGTACAACAACCGAAAGCAGGAAGAAGAACGTCTGCCGATCGGTCTTGAGTACGAAAAAAGCTATCACCAGAGACGCGGAAAGATCTGGATCGATGACCTTCAGAATCTGCAGCAGAAATTAAAAGAGCAGACCATGCGTTATGAAAACATTTTCAAAAGAGAATTTGTTCTGAATATTTACGAGACGGCAAGGGCTGCAAGAAAAGACATCGCACAGATCAACAAAGAGCTTCGCAAGCTGAAATTCGCGACATGCTATCAGTTTGATGTGAAATTTTTGAATGACAATTCCGACTATGCCAAAATTCTGCGTTATGCAGAGTATCTTCAGCAGACCGGAAATCTGGCGGACGGTCAGATCGCCCGTACAAAGCTGATGGGTTATGAGGATGACGAAGTAGAGAGACGGGAGCGGGAGATCAAAGATATTATTAACCGCATCATTGAAAAAAATGATCTGGCGGAGATCCAGAAATTTGCAGATTACCGCAATTATATGAGCTACGAGATCATCATCAACAACGAGGAAGTAAAAGACGGAAAATTATCCAAACAGGTAGGATACAATTCCGGTGCCGGAACGCAGATCCCATATACGCTGATTTTGTCGGCGGCACTCTCCATGCTCTACAATGTGCGAGTCAATTCCGTAAGACTGATCTTTATTGATGAGCCGTTCGAAAAAATGAGTGACCACAATATCAAACTGATGCTTGATTTTTTCAAAAACCAGGACTTTCAGGTTATCTTCTGTGCACCGCCAAATAAACTGGAATCGATCGGAAGTGAATGCGGTGTGATCATCCCGGTTCTGAAAAATGCAAACGACGATATGTTGATCGGAAAGGTGAAATTTCATGACACAGTTAATGGAGCAAATTAAAGAAAAAGATGCACAGGCATTTACCCACAGCGGAAAGTTTCATGCGGACGATGTATTTTCGTCTGCACTTCTGCTGTCTGTCAATCCGGAGATCACGATCCACCGCGGCAGTCAGGTGCCGGAGGATTTTAAAGGAATTGTTTTTG
>ENA-USYV01002616-USYV01002616.1-human-gut-metagenome-genome-assembly--contig:-NODE-2616-length-14207-cov-6.708068_pt1 | contig 14207 bp, 7 predicted proteins | sample MGYA00250066_ERZ773514 | MGnify/ENA primary metagenome ERZ773514 (study PRJEB29103, sample SAMN06112049) | human gut metagenome | biome: human gut; feature: ankylosing spondylitis patient; material... | reverse complement strand
TTTTAATGATACGGCGACCACCGAGATCTACACTCTTTCCCTACACGACGCTCTTCCGATCTCTATGCCGCTGCCGCTGCGGCGAAAACCGGGGGCGTACACGTCTTCGTCGCCGAGGACCGCGACGCTGCGGCCTACCTGATGAACGACTTCTATAACCTGCTGGACGAGAAGCAGGTCTATTTCTTCCCCTCCTCCTACAAGCGTTCGGTGGCCTACGGCGCCGAAGATGCGCAGGGCGTGGTGCAGCGTACGGCGGCGATGAACGCCGTGAAGGGCTTCACGAAAGGGTATCTGATCGTCTGCACCTATCCCGAAGCGCTGGCCGAGCGGGTCGCCGACGCCGAAACCCTCCGGCGGGATACGATCGCCGTGAAAGTCGGCGACAGTATCTCGATCGCCGTGCTGGAGGACGCGCTCGTCGATGCGAACTTCACCCGCGTCGATTTCGTCTATGAGCCGGGCCAGTATTCGGTGCGCGGCGGTATCGTGGACGTCTTCTCCTTCTCGGAAAGCAAACCCTACCGTATCGACTTTTTCGGCGACGAGGTGGACTCGATCCGCCGTTTCAACATTTCGAGCCAGCTCTCGGCCGACAAACTCGACCGGGTGGAGATCATTCCCAACCTCAATGCCGGCGATGGGGCGGCGAAGGTGTCGTTCGTGCAGTTTGCGGGCGATGCTGCGGCCTATTGGTTCTACGACGCCGATTACGTGCTGCGTCGGGTGAACGATATCCGCCGCAAGACGCTTGCCGACATGGAACGTCCTGAGGAGATCGACCGCCTGATGACCAGCCGCAACGCACTGCTCGGCGATTTGGCGAACTGTCGGATGCTCGCCCTGCGCGACAACCTGCCGGAGCGTCCCGCCACGGCGGCCGTAGAGTTCGATACGGCTCCCCAGCCCAAGTTCAACAAGAATTTCGAGATGCTGGCCGACGACATGATCCGCAATTCGCTGCGCGGCTACACGACCTATATCCTCTCGGAAAACAAGGTGCAGGTCGAGCGTCTCGAAAACATCTTTCACCAGATCGGACGCGGGCAGGCCGTCGTGCGGCCCCTTTCGGTGACGCTGCACGAGGGTTTCGTGGACAACGACCTGAAGTTGTGCCTCTATACCGACCATCAGATTTTCGACCGCTACCAGCGTTACCGCATCAACGGCGAGATCAGGCGCGACGAACAGATGACCGTCGCCGAGCTGAACCAGTTGCGGCCGGGCGACTATGTGGTGCATATCGACCACGGCGTGGGCCGCTTCGACGGGCTTGTGAAGATCAACGAAAACGGCAAGGCGCACGAGGCGATCAAACTGGTCTACAAGGATGGAGACGTGCTGTTCGTGAACGTCCATTCGCTCCATCGCATTTCGCGCTACAAGTCGGGCGACGGCGAGCCGCCGAAGGTCTACAAGCTGGGCAACGGCGCATGGCAGAAGCTCAAGAACGCCACCAAGAAGGCCGTCAAGGATATTTCGCGCGAGCTGATCGCCCTCTATGCCAAACGCAAGGCCAGCAAGGGATTCGCATTTACGCCCGACAGCTATCTGCAGCACGAGCTGGAGGCGTCGTTCCAGTGGGAGGACACGCCCGACCAGCAGACGACCGTGGCGGCCGTCAAGAAGGACATGGAGTCCGACCAGCCTATGGACCGGCTGGTCTGCGGCGACGTGGGCTTCGGCAAGACCGAGGTGGCGATCCGCGCAGCGTTCAAGGCGGCCGTGGACGGCAAGCAGGTCGCCGTGCTGGTGCCGACGACGATTCTCGCCCTGCAACACTACCGCTCGTTTTCGGAGCGTCTGCGCAACTTCCCCGTGCGGGTCGAGTATCTCAACCGCACCAAAACGGCCAAAGAGGTGTCGCAGATCCGCGCCGACCTCGAAGCTGGCCGTATCGACATCCTGATCGGCACGCACAAGATTCTGGGCAAACAGATCGTATTCCGCGATCTGGGGCTGCTGATTATCGACGAGGAGCAGAAATTCGGCGTGGCGGCCAAGGAGAAGCTGACGCAGCTGGCGGTCAACGTCGATACGCTGACTCTCACGGCGACGCCGATTCCGCGAACGCTGCAATTCTCGCTCATGGGTTCGCGCGACCTTTCGGTCATCTCGACGCCGCCGCCCAACCGGCAGCCGATCGTCACCGAATCGCACGTCTTCTCGGAGGAGATCATCCGCGACGCCGTCGAAACGGAACTCGCGCGCGGCGGACAGGTCTACTTCGTCCACAACCGCGTCGAGGACCTGATGACCATGCAGGGGCTTATCACCCGCATCTGCCCCAAGGCCCGCGTGGGCGTGGGGCACGGCAAGATGCCCGCCGAGAAGCTGGAGCGGCTGATCATGGACTTTATCTACGGGGAATTCGACGTGCTGGTCGCCACGACCATCGTCGAGAACGGCATTGACATTCCCAATGCCAATACGATCATCGTGAACAATGCCCAGAACTTCGGCCTGAGCGACCTGCACCAGCTGCGCGGACGTGTGGGCCGCAGCAATCAGAAAGCCTACTGCTACCTGCTTTCGCCGCCCGACGAGCTGCTGTCGTCCGATGCGCGCCGCCGCCTGCGGGCCATCGAGGAGTTCTCCGATCTGGGATCGGGCTTCAATATCGCCATGCAGGACCTCGATATCCGCGGCGCGGGCAACCTGCTGGGAGCCGAGCAGAGCGGATTCATCGCCGATATCGGTTTCGAGACCTATCAGAAGATCATGAACGAAGCGATTGCCGAACTGCGCGCCGAGGGACTGCATGTCGCGGGCCTGAACGATTCGGAACAGGAGGTGGTCGAGCAGCTGCGCTATATCGACGACGCGCATATCGAAATCGAGGTCGAAGCCGGTCTTCCCGACTCCTATGTGGCGCAGCAGGCCGAGCGCCTGAAGCTCTACCGGGAGCTGGATTCGACCAAGGACGAGGAGGCGCTGCTGGCCTTCGGAGAGCGTCTGGCGGACCGTTTCGGCCCTCTGCCACGTGAAACCGAAGAGCTGCTCAACGTGGTGCGCCTGCGCTGGGAGGCGATCCGGCTGGGCATGGAGCGCGTGAAGGTCAAGAACGGGCTGATGATCGTGCATTTCGTCGGCGAGCAGGACTCGCCCTACTACAAGAGCGACACTTTCATGGACCTGCTCCGCAAGGTCACGCAGAATCCCGGCAGATTTGTGTTGAAACAGCACAATAATCGTCTGGCGATGACCGTTAGGAATGTCAAAGACATTGAAGACGCATATAAAACGTTGCAGCAGCTTTGAATTTAGTAGTAGATATCGGAAACACCCTCGTGAAACTCGCTGTTTTCGACCGGGGGGAGATCGTTTTTCAGCGCTGCGTGGAGCGGCTGCATCCGTCGATGCTCGAAGAGCTGTTCGCGGCATGGCCCGTGCGCCGGGCCGTCGTGGCTTCGACGCGCGGCGAAGTGGACGAAGTAGCCGATCTGCTCCGGCCGCGCGTGGAGTATCTGCTGGAGTTCTCTTCGCAGACGCCCGTACCCATCGGCAACGCCTACCTGACGCCCGAAACGCTGGGCCGCGACCGGCTGGCCGCGGCGGTCGGCGCCACGGTGCTTTATCCGGGCCGCAACGTGCTGATCGTCGATTTCGGTACGGCGGTGACCATCGATCTGGTGACGGCCGACGCAACGTTTCGCGGCGGGTGCATATCGCCGGGCATGAAGACCCGTTTCAGGGCGCTGCACGACTATACGGCCAAACTGCCTTTGTGCGCTGCGACCGAAAGCGAAGAGCTTGCGGGACTTACCACCCGGCAGGCCATCGAGCTGGGCGTGATGAACGGAATCACGTTCGAAATCGAGGGTTATGCGGCCCGCATGCGCAGCCAAATAGAGGATTTATGCGTAATTTTTACCGGAGGAGACGCGAATTTCTTTGTTAAACGAATTAAAAATACGATATTTGCAAATTGTAATCTGGTCTTTTGCGGATTGAATAGAATTTTAGAGCACAATGCAAGTGAAGAACACCTTAATTAAACTGGTTGTCATTGCAGCCGTGATGATTCCCTATGCCTCAGCGGCCCAGACAAGCAGTATTAACGCATTCTCTCCCTACACGATGTACGGCATCGGCGAACAGAACACGCCCGGCACCCTGCCGATGCGTTCGATGGGCGGTGTAGGTGTGGCCATGCGCAGTTCGGGCGTGGTCAATCTGCTCAATCCGGCGGCTTTCAGCGCCGCGCCGCAGAAGAGTTTCCTCTTCAACTTCGGGCTGGAGGGCCAGAATTACTACAACTCCCAGAAGGTCGACGGCATGTCGAAAAGCACGGCCTACAACACCTTCAACTTCCATGACATCGCATTTCAGCTGCCGCTGGCCAAGAAGCTCGGTCTGGGCTTCAGCCTCACGCCTTACAGTTCGGTAGGCTACCGCACCAAATACACCCATGACTACGATCCGTCCGATCCCGTATGGGGCAACGTCGGCCGCGCGCAGTACGTCTATCAGGGCGAGGGCGACGTGACGGAGGTCAAACTCGGCGTCGGCTGGGAACTTTTCAAGAACTTCTCGCTGGGTATCGCCGCGCAGTATTACTGGGGCGATATCGACCGTTCGTTCGTGATGACCCCGACCCCGATCACGGGCGACGGCTCCTACTCTTCGACGGTAGGCACCGACAACTACAGTATTTCGAGCATCAAGGGACAGATCGGCGTGCAGTGGAACGCCATCCTGAATCAGAAACGCGCCCTGACGCTGGGCGCCGCCTATGATTTCGGCGGCGACCTCAATCCCACGGTGACGAAAAATATCTATGTGGGCGACCTCTACAACTCCAGCGTAAAGGGCGATACGACGCATTTGGCACTCGTATTGCCCCGTCAGCTTTCGGTGGGCGCCTTCTACCAGACCTCCAAGTGGACGATGGGGGTGGATTACGTCTATCAGGACTGGGGCGGCCGCAACAGGCAGACCGAATCCACCGGCGTCAGCGGACCGGACCGGAGCGCCTTTGCGGTGGCGTATACCGATACGCATACGATCAAGGCCGGCGTGGAGTACACCCCCAACCGCTACGATGTGCGCAATTTCCTGAAACGCTGGTCCTACAGAGCCGGATTCCGTTACGGAACCCACAACCAGACCTACAACGGCGACAAACTGGGACAGTATGCCGTGACGCTGGGCGTCGGCGTGCCCGTGAAGTTCCTCGCCATCTCGTCCATAGACGTCGGCGTCGAATACGGCCGCCGCGGTTACAACTTGGCCGAACGCCTCGGACTGGTGCGGCAGCAGTATTTCAAATTCTCGATCGGCTTCACGCTCTTTGCCGGCAGCGAGAACGGCGAGTACTGGTTCCTGCGGCCTAAATACGATTAGTTTTTGACCCGAAAATTTGCACTTTTGGAGAACCGGCAGTAAATTGCATTGGATTTCGGTACATCCGACGGACACTAAAACATATAAAATTAAATACAAAAATTAATCTCTGACCGATGAAAAACGTTAAAATTCTGCTTTCCGCTGCTCTTGTATTCGTAGGGGCGACGGCTCTGGCTCAGGACTTCAGCGCTCCGCAGTACGAGAAGTGGGGAGACACGCCCGAACAACGCGAAAAGAACATTCTGAACAGCAACTTCCTCAAGGAGTCGTGCGACAACCGCGACTACAATGCCGCTGCTCATTATCTGAATGAACTCATCAACAGCGTTCCGACCGCTTCGGTCTCGTTCTACCAGCGCGGCGCCGTGATCTACAAGAACAAGATCAACCGCGCCAAGAGCGTCGCCGAGAAGAATACGTATATCGACTCGCTGATGCTCATGTACGACCTGCGCGCCAAGTATTTCGGAGACCATCCCAAGCAGGGTGCCGCTTTCATTCTCGATCAGAAGGCACGCGAGTACCTGCGCTACAAGCCCAGCGACCGCAAGGGTATCCGTGAGGCGTTCCGTGCCGCGATCGAGGCCGGCGGCGACAACACCGATCCCGAAACCGTCGTGGCTTATTTCAGCAACCTCTGCGACGACTACAAGAACACTGACGAGGTGCTGCCCGACGAGATCATTGCCGAGTACGACCGTCTGACGCCGTTCTTCGAGAAGAATCCCAATGCCAACGAGTACAAGGCACAGTTCGACGCCGCGTTCGGTCTGAGCGGTGCCGCAAGCTGCGAGAACCTCGAAAAGCTCTTCCGCGGCAAGCTCGAAGCGGCTCCCGACGACGAGGCGCTGCTGGCGCAGGCCGTGGCGCTGATGTCGCGCGCCAAGTGCGACGGCGACTTCTATTTCACGCTCGCAGAGAAATACTATGCCGTGAAACCCTCTTCGGAGACCGCCATGTTCCTTGCGCAGGCTTTCCAGAGCAAGGGCGATTACGCCAAGGCGATCAAATACCTCAACGAGGCGCTTGCCGTCGAGCAGGATCCTGCGGAGCGTCAGCTGCTGCTGGTGCGCATCGCGCTGATCGACTTGGTTGCAAACGATATCCCCGGAGCCGCTTCCGCTGCGCGTCAGGCCCGCGACCTGAATCCTGAGGACGGCGTGCCCTATTACGTGCTGGCTCAGTGCTATGCCATTTCGGCTGCCAACTGTGGCGGTTTTGCCGGTCAGGCTACCTTCTGGGCCGCTTACGACACGATGTCGAAAGCCATCGAACTGCTGCCTGCCGATTCGGAATACATCGAGTCTGCCAAAACGTCGCTGAATGCGTTCCGCAGCCGTTTCCCGACTTCGGAGGAGTGCTTCTTCAACGAGCTGCAGGCCGGTTCCCGCTATACCGTGACCTGCGGTACGGCCGCCGGTGTCGTGACTTCCGTACGTCCCCGTTAATAAATGAACAGGCTCATCGCAAGATACGCCATGGTAGCACTCTCCGTTATGGGGAGTGCTATCTTGCTATTCTCCTGCGAACGCGACGAGGCGGAGGATGCTGCGGCTTCCGAAGAGACGATGAGAACCGAATACAGTGAAAATCTGTCGATCGTCGAATCGCAGAACGGCCGCCGTTCCTACCATTTCGTAACTCCGCTGGTCGAGGGCTATTCGCTGGCCCGCGAACCTTACCGCGAGTTCCGCAAGGGAGTCAAGATCACCACTTACAAGGACGATTCGCTCTCCACGGTCGATGCCGTGCTGACGGCCAATTACGCCATCTACTACGAGAACCGCAAATTGTGGGAGGCCAAAGGCAATGTCGTGGTCGTCAAATCGGACGGCAAGAACCTCTACACGCAGCAGTTGTTCTGGAATCAGCAGACCAAGAAGATCTATTCGAACGTCGATTCGAAAATCGTGCAGAACGACGGACGCGACGTCTTTATCGGCGAAGGTTTCGAATCCGACGAGGAGTTCAAGGACTGGCGTTTCCGCCGCATGAAAGGCCGCATGGAGGTCGAGGTCAAACCCACCGAACAGGAGGTCGAGGTCGTTCCCGACTCGACTGCCGGCTCCCGGACGGGGGCGTCGGGACCTGTCCCTGCGCCGCAGTCCGGTAAAACCGCCGCTGCATCCGTCGGCCAACCCATGCCCGAACCCGCTGTCAAGCCCGCCGTCGCTCCGGTTCCGGCCCGGCGGCCCGTTCGCAAGGATGCGCCCGGCAGACCGGCGCCCGCAGGGGAGCCTGCCGAAGCCCGGCCCAGAACGGAACAGCAGCAGATGAAGCCGGTGGATCTGAAACTGGACGATGACGAGATACAATCAACCCAATAAGAGATGCTTACTTCGGTCATACTGATTGTCCTGATGCTGTTGCTGTCGGCATTCTTTTCGGGTATGGAGATCGCTTTTACGAGCAAGAACCGCCTGAAACTGGAGATCGACCGCAAGCAGAGCCGCATGTTCGACCGCATAGCGGATATATTCTCCCGCCACCCCGGACAGTATATCACCACGATTCTGGTGGGCAACAATATCGCGCTGGTCATCTACTCGCTCTACATGTCGCTGCTGCTGCGCGGTATTTTCTACGCGCTGGGGTGGGAGAGCATCGCCCGGAACGGTTCCGTGGCGATCGAAACCGCCGTTTCGACCGTCATCATCATCTTTTTCGCGGAATTCCTGCCCAAGTCGGTCTTCCGCAACAATCCGAACTTCTATTACCGCGCGCTGGCGCCGGTAATCTATTTCTTCTATTTGCTGCTCTATCCGATCGCGCGGCTGACGACGCTCATTTCGCACGGCATCCTGCGCCTGACGGGCCGCCGCGTCGAAGAGCGGACGACGACGCACAGTTTCGACCGCGAGGACCTCGCGTCGCTGCTCGACACCAACAGTTCCGAGCCGCGTCCCGAACCCGACAACGAGCTGAAGCTGTTCCAGAACGCGCTGGATTTCGCCGACCTGCGGGTGCGCGACTGCATGGTGCCGCGCGTGGACGTCGAGGCCGTGGACATCGACGATACGACCATCGAACAGCTCACGGCGCGTTTCGTCGATTCCAAGTATTCGCGCATCTTCGTCTGGCGCAAGAGCATCGACAACATCATCGGCTATATCAACTCGAAGAGTCTGTTCACCCGTCCGGCCAGTATTTCCGACGTGATGATGCAGGTCAATTTCGTCCCCGAAACCATGCCGCTGCAACTGGTGCTGCAGAACTTTATCAAGCATCGCACCAACATCGCCGTGGTGATCGACGAATTCGGCGGCACGGCGGGCGTCATTTCGCTCGAAGACGTGCTGGAGCAGATTTTCGGCGAGATCGAGGACGAACACGACGTGCCCGACCTGACCGAAAAGCAGGTCGGCCCCGACGAGTATGTCCTCTCGTGCCGTCTCGAAGTGAAATACCTCAATGAGAAATACGGTCTGGGTATCGAGGAGAGCCGCGAATACGATACGCTGGCGGGTTTCATCATCTTCAATTACGAGGGGATTCCCACGGCCGGCGAGACCGTTTTCGTCGGCGGTCTGCAGGTGCGAATCCTGCGTACGACGCGTTCGCGGATCGACTTGGCGCGGGTCCGGAAGTTGTGAGAATTTTTATGGCATAATAAGGGCCTTTTTCCGAATAAATTTACTACCTTTGACTGCTAATTCGAAACAATACGAATAATTTACAATTTATATGGCAAGTTTAAACACTTTACGCACCAAGTTCGGCATCGTGCTGTCGATTGTCATCGCAGGCGCCCTCTTGGCTTTCATTCTCTCCCTGAAGACCGAAATGGGCTTCTCAGGCAACGACCCCCGGGTCGGTGTTATCGACGGTGAAAAGATCAACTATTCGGAGTATTACAACCAGTATGAGCAGGTCAAGGCGCAGAGCGGCGCTCAGGAGAGCAACGAACAGCAGTCGGCGATGCTTGCCAACGCTGCATGGCAGGCCCTGATCGGCAAATACGTGCTGACTCCCGGATTCGACAAGATGGGCCTTCGCGTTACCGAACCCGAACGTATGTCGATGGTCAGCGGCCGGCATCCTTCGCAGGCTTTCTACAATGCCTTCGCGGATCCCCGCACGGGTGAGTACAACGTCGCCGCCGTTCACCAGTTCCTCTCCGAGGCCGAAGCCAACGCGCAGGCGCAGCAGGCTTGGGCGCAGCTCAACGAGCAGGCCCGCATGGAGCGCGAGGTCGCCAAGTTCCTCGGCCTGATCAAGGGCGGCGTGTATGTCAATTCGCTCGAAGTGGCCAACGGTGTGAACTCCGCCAACAACACCTATGCCGGCAAGTGGGCCGGTAAGAAATACTCGGCCGTTCCCGATTCGCTGATTCAACTCAAGTCGAGCGACATCAAGGCGTATTACAACAGCCACAAGAACATGTTCAAGCAGACGCCGTCGCGTGCGCTTTCGTATGTCGTGTTCGAGGTTTCTCCGACCGACGACGACATGCTGGCGCTCGAAAAGAGCGTCGCCGAGGTCGGCGCGCAGTTCGCCGCCACCGAAGAGCTGAAGTCGTTTGTCCGCGCCAACCGCAACGGAAAGATCGCCGACAACTACGTCTCGGCGAAGCAGCTTTCGGAAGAGGAGGCCAAGGCCCTGCTCGACGGCGCTACCTACGGTCCCGTGCTCAAGAACAACGAGTGGACGATGGCCCGCGCGCTGGATACCAAGATCGTTCCCGACTCGATGGGCATCCGCCACATCGTACTTCCCTATACGCAGGAGGCGCTGGCCGACAGCCTGCTGACCGTACTTAAGGGCGGCGCCGATTTCGCTCAGGTCGCTGCGCAGTATTCGGTTTATGACGCTACCGCCGCCAACGGCGGCGAGGTGGGCGTCATGCCGTTCTCGGCCTTTTCGGGCGAATTCGCTGCGGCGCTTGCCAATGCGAAAACCGGCGATATCGTGAAGATCGCTTCCGGCGACGCCATTCAGCTGATGCAGGTTTACCGTGCCGACAAACCGTCGAAGCACGTTCAGGTCGCTTCGATCACCTACCCGGTCGAGGCTTCGGCCGCTACCCGCCGCGACATCCACAATCAGGCCGGCACCTTCTCGGTGAACGCCAAAGGTTCGGTCGAAGCGTTCAACGAGGCCGCTTCGGCTGCCGCCGTTACGCCGCGCATCGCGTCGCTGGCGCAGGGCGAGCGTACGATCCGGGGTCTTGAGGATTCGCGCGACGTCGCCCGCTGGGCTTACGGCGCCGAGGTGGGCGATGTTTCCGAAATCTTCCCGGTAGGCAAGGATTATGTGATCGCCATGCTGACCGAGATCGACGACAACGAATTCGCTCCCCTCGAAAAGGTTTCGGCACAGATCCGTGCTCAGGTACTCCGCGACAAGAAGTACGACTATATCGTGAAGGAACTCTCCGGCTCCACGCTCGACGAGCAGGCCAAGAGTCTCGGAACCGAAGTCGCAGACTTCGACAACGTGACCTTCGGGGCTTTCTATGTGAACGGTCCCGGTTTCGAGCCCCGTCTGATCGGCGCTATCTCGTCTACGACCGAGAAAGGCGTTCTCTCGGCTCCGGTCAAAGGTCTGAGCGGCGTATATGTCTTCGAGGTGGATGACATCCAGACCTCGGACAAGCAGACTGCCGAAGGCGAGAAGGTGCGTGCGCAGGCTATGGCCGAGAGCATGGCCCAGCAGTTCTCGGTGCAGGCTATCCAGCAGATGGCCAAGATTCAGGACCTGCGCGGAAAATATTTCTAAACCCGATTTTTCGAGACATAGAAAGAACGCCGGAGTATTCCGGCGTTCTTTTTGTTATTTTTGCGTATATTTAGGAGCCGTATTAAAACTTATCGCATACCGTTATGAATAATTTCATTTATCACAATCCTACGAAACTGGTTTTCGGCAAAGGACAGATCGCCAGACTCGGCAAGTTGATCCCTGCCGACAAGAAGATCATGATTACCTTCGGCGGCGGCAGCGTGCGCCGCAACGGGGTTTACGATCAGGTCGTGAAGGCGCTCGAAGGGCGCGACTGGGTCGAATTCTGGGGCATCGAACCCAATCCCTCCGTCGAGACGGTCCGCGAGGCCGTGGCTTTGGGCCGTGAGAACGGTTCCGACTTCCTGCTGGCCGTGGGCGGCGGATCGGTCATCGACGGTACGAAACTCATCGCTGCGGGCCTGCTCTACGACGGCGATCCGTGGGATATCGTGCTCAAGGGGCAGGCGGATAAAACCGTTCCGCTGGGCACCGTCCTCACGATGTCGGCCACGGGTTCGGAGATGAATTCGGGTTCGGTCATTTCGCGTCAGGAAACCAAGGAGAAGTACGCCTTTTACGGCGATTATCCGGTCTTCTCGATTCTCGATCCCGAAACCCTCTACTCGCTGCCGCAGCGGCAGATCGCCTGCGGGCTCTCCGATACCTTCGTGCATGTGCTGGAACAGTATATGACCACGCCCGGCCAGTCGCGCCTGATGGACCGCTGGGCCGAGGGCATCCTGCATACGGTGATCGAAATCGCTCCGAAAATCTGGGAGAACCAGCATGATTATGCCGTGATGTCGGAGTATATGCTGGGGGCGACGCTGGCGCTGAACGACATGATCCGCATGGGCGTGACGCAGGACTGGGCGACGCATATGATCGGTCACGAGCTGACGGCCCTGCACGGACTGACACACGGTGCGACGCTGGCGATTGTCATCAATGGCACCCTGCGCGTGCTCCGGGAGCAGAAGCGCGGAAAACTGCTCCAATACGGCGAACGGATCTGGGGCATTGCCGACGGTTCGGAAGAGGAGCGCATCGACCGTACGCTCGAAGCCACCAAAAAATTCTTCCGTTCGCTGGGGCTTTCGACCCGGCTTTCGGAGGAGGGGATCGGCGAAACGACGATTGCGGAGATCGAACGCCGCTTCAATGCCTCCGGCGTCAAGTACGGCGAAGCGCAGAACGTAGACGGCGCCGCGGCGCGCCGGATACTCGAAGCGTGCATGTAGGCCGTTCGCACCGGATTTAAGCAGAGGGGCTGTCTGACAAGTCCCCGAAATTGGAAATCACCCCTGCCAGAGTTTTATCTGACGGGGGTGAAATTCTAAAAATCGGACTTGTTAGACAGCTCCTTTTGTTGTCGGAGGTGCGCTTCGTGTAAATCGGTCGGTTTTTGCGAAAGCAGGGAATTTCGTCATAGTCCGCCTTTCCGCTCTTTTCCCCGAACGGATAAAAAATACCCTCCGGGAAACCGGAGGGTATCGCTATTGCTTTCAGTCGCTTTAGTCGGCGAGCAGAATTTCGAGTATCTTGATAGCTGCGGTGGCGATCGGCGTACCGGGGCCGAAGATGGCGGCGGCGCCGTCCTTATACAGCTGGTCGTAGTCCTGTGCGGGGATCACGCCGCCGACGATGACGATGATGTCTTCGCGGCCGAGCTTCTTCAGCTCTGCGATGATCTGCGGCACGAGGGTCAGGTGGCCTGCGGCCAGCGACGAGACGCCCACTACATGCACGTCGTTCTCGACGGCCTGCTTGGCGGCCTCTTCGGGAGTCTGGAACAGCGGGCCCATATCGACGTCGAAGCCGATGTCGGCGTAACCCGTGGCAACTACCTTGGCACCGCGGTCGTGGCCGTCCTGACCGAGCTTGGCGATCATGACGCGCGGCTGACGGCCCTCTTTCTTGGCGAACTCGGCGCACAACTCCTTGGCGCGCTCGAACTGTTTGTCGTTTTTCACTTCTGAACTGTATACACCTGAGATGGAACGGATAACTGCTTTGTAGCGGCCTACGACGACTTCGCAGGCATCGGAGATCTCGCCCAGCGAAGCGCGGACCTTGGCGGCCTCGACGGCCAGCTCCAGCAGGTTGCCCTGCTTGGTCTTCACGCACTCGGTGATCGCGGCCAGCGCCTTCTTCACGGCGGCTTCGTCGCGGTTGGCGCGCAACTCCTTCAGACGCTTGATCTGGCTCTCGCGTACGGCGGTGTTGTCCACTGCGAGGATGTCGATCGGAGCCTCTTTTTCCAGACGGTATTCGTTCACGCCGATGATCTTCTCGGTGCCGGAGTCGATGCGGGCCTGCTTGCGGGCCGCTGCCTCCTCGATACGCATCTTCGGAATGCCGGTCTCGATAGCCTTGGCCATGCCGCCCAGCTTCTCGACCTCCTGAATACGCTCCCAAGCCTTGTCGGCGATCTCCTGCGTCAGCGATTCGACGTAGTACGAACCTGCCCACGGGTCAACCTCGCGGCAGACGTTGGTCTCCTCCTGAATGTAAATCTGCGTGTTACGCGCAATACGCGCCGAGAAGTCGGTCGGCAGGGCGATCGCCTCGTCGAGGGCGTTGGTGTGCAGCGACTGGGTGTGTCCCAGTGCGGCGCCCATGGCTTCGATGGCCGTACGGGCCACGTTGTTGAACGGGTCCTGCTCGGTGAGCGACCAGCCCGAAGTCTGCGAGTGGGTGCGCAGGGCCAACGATTTGGGGTTCTTGGGATCGAACTGCTTCACGATCTTGGCCCACAGCATACGCGCGGCGCGCATCTTGGCGATCTCCATGAAGTGGTTCATGCCGATGGCCCAGAAGAACGACAGGCGCGGTGCGAAGGCGTCCACCGACATGCCGGCGTTGATACCTGCGCGCAGGTACTCCAGACCGTCGGCCAGCGTGTAGGCCAGCTCGATGTCGGCCGTTGCGCCCGCCTCCTGCATGTGATAACCCGAAATCGAGATCGAGTTGAACTTGGGCATGTTCTTCGAGGTGTACTCGAAGATGTCGGCGATGATGCGCATCGAGAACTCAGGGGGATAAATATAGGTGTTGCGCACCATGAACTCCTTGAGGATGTCGTTCTGGATCGTACCGGCCAGCTGGTCGAGCGTGCAGCCCTGCTCCAGACC
>ENA-USYV01002607-USYV01002607.1-human-gut-metagenome-genome-assembly--contig:-NODE-2607-length-14282-cov-4.149102_pt1 | contig 14282 bp, 11 predicted proteins | sample MGYA00250066_ERZ773514 | MGnify/ENA primary metagenome ERZ773514 (study PRJEB29103, sample SAMN06112049) | human gut metagenome | biome: human gut; feature: ankylosing spondylitis patient; material... | reverse complement strand
TTCAGAATTACCCAGAGCAAGGTTGGAGGGCTTTTTATGGCGTCTGTGATCTTTGGGACTTTGGATATGGAGTTGATGATCTTATCAACATGGGATCTCCGGCAAAAGAACTTTTATGTAATGCGCGGTCATCCGCTGTGGCGACCCCCCGTATTCTATCTGGAACAGATCCTGATGCTGCTGTTCAAACGGCATGTTTGATGGCTGAATTATCAATTAAAGCTTCACTAACTCACTTAGGATGGACTGGTGACCAACTAAAAAAATTGTCACATCATCTACCCAAACTAGCCGCTGAATTAATTAAGATTAAACCTACACGCAATGATGAGCGGTTGTTCCAGACATGCGCAAATTTTCCAAATTATGTAGAAAGTCGATATGCTTTTCATGGCATGACTCGCCTTGAACTTATGGCTCTTTCAATGCGTGCGCTATTTGTTGCTTCTGAGGCGATCCGCCGCATATCTCAACGTAATATGGCTAACGAGATGGAAGAACGATCTGATTGTCCTTCCCGACCAGTGCTTTGATGGGATGAAAGAATAATATTAAATTATTGAAGGATTATATATGGATAAATACAGATTATGTGGGAGGGAAATAGTATTAGAACTTAGTCATACTCTCCCCAAGTCATTGAAGTAATAAAAATTCAAAGAGGTGAATCATCTCCTAATAAAAAGATAAGATTGAGGAGTAAGTTATTAATAGTATGTTTTACCAATTTATTTAATATTAGTGATTTATTACTAAGCTTGCATTGTTTGATTGAATTGGTGTAAGCTTAGTTTTATATAGGTTTAATAGTATAATTTATCTGATCCATTTTTGAGGTATGAGTCTATCTCCTTTATCTTTCCAGCAAACTGATTCATGAGTATTATCAATCGACCCCATATTGAGCTATCAGTATGCTCAAGAACGATAATTTGGAAATTTAGATTATTCTTTTTAATTGCTGATGATAATATTTCAAAATACGCCTTGTGGCAGTAATATCAAATTTCCTTGATTTTTGTAGGTTTTCATTTTTATTAGATTGATCTAGTATATTTTCACCAGAATCTGTACCAGGAAAATAAACCTTGATTGGTTGAACGATTACTAAAAAGCTAAAGGGAGGTAATTTATGTCTATTTGGGTGAGAGATATTCATGTAAAGCTAATGAAATTGATATGTGATAGCCCATCCAATTTTCACTACTACCAACTTTCCATAGATATTTTTTTATATATTTGGTTCTTAAAATTTAATGTTAGTTATTTCTTATCAAGACTAATATTTTCTCTTCGTTCAAGGTTAAATTTGTCTGCATATTTTTCAATAAGCGAATTAACTTCTTTATATGCAATGTATTCGTGACGTTCGCGATTAAATTTTTTAAAATAAATATCAAGAGGAGTTAACTGTCTGTTTATTTTTTTATATTTTCACTGATGCCGTCTGTATTCTTTAGTGTTACCGCTTTTACGGGCAAACTTTTCCTTCTGCTTTTTCACGCCGGGATCGTTGCCTGCGCTCAATACCGAGCGGGCATCCTCGCGCATCTTGCGGGTAATTGCCAGAGAAACAGCAGGATAAACGCCAAACGCCAGCTTTTTCTCTTTACCGCCGAAACGGTACTTGAGGTGCCAGAGTTTAGATCCGTTGGGTTTAATCAGCAGGTACAGACTCTGCGTATCGCTGAGAGACATAGTGGGGGCTCCATAGTTTATCAAACCGACGGGCCTTCAATTAAGCCCTAAAAAACTATGGATGTCAAAAAACCTGGTAGCACCTGTTGGTGCTCCAGATTCTTTGTTACTAACTGATTTTTAACGTTTCAGGACTCATAGCGACGCCATGAAACTAAATAGTGGTGCCCGGACTCGGAATCGAACCAAGGACACGGGGATTTTCAATCCCCTGCTCTACCGACTGAGCTATCCGGGCAACGGGGCGCATTAAACCTGATTCGCCTCGTCTCGTCAATCAAATTTCTTCAATTTACTGCAGACTGCACAATCTATCATCACTTTGCCGCTATTGCACGCATTGTCAGGCAAACCAGGCGGTCCAGGCGGCGGAAAGCGGCATTGCCAGAAGGAGTGCTGGAAGCATGTTGACCACCGGGAACATTTTAATGCCACAGATGCGTAATCCGGTTGCCAGCAGCAATAAACCGCCTACGGCGCTGAAGTCTGCCATCATCGACGGTGTGGTCAGCGGTAAAATCAGCGCGGCAGCCCACGCCAGCGTTAACTGGATGATCAGTAATGGGATACTAATTACCGACACCGCAATACCCAGCGAGCAGGCGAAGATCATCGCCGTAAAGAAATCAAGAAATGACTTGGCGATTAAAATACTCGGATCGCCGGTCATCCCTTCGTTCATCGCCCCGAAGATCCCGGTGCCGCTGGCGCAAAACAGGACAATAATCGCGACATAATTCTGAATAAAAGATTCATGCGCTGGCTTCTTACGTGAGTGACGAAACAGATTTTGTGCTTTGGCGACTGCTGTATTGACACCTTTCTCCAGCAAACAAATTTCGCCAATTAGAGCGCCAAGTAGCGTAGCTAAAACCATCGCTGGAAGGTTGGCACATTTCACCACTAGTAAAATACCAATCCCCAGCGATGCCAGACCAAAAATAGATGTCATGGAGACGCGGATACGTTCCGGTAAGCGTTGGCTGAGCAGTGCGCCGAGAACGCCACCCAGTAATACTGCACTAGCGTTGATAAAAGGGCCGATGACCACAAGAGTTCCTGTTAACTGTATTGTTTGATTTTCTTATTATGACCGTTTGGTGCCGTCGATGGCTTGTTTGTTCGCAAAGTCCTGGCTTGCACGCTTTAGCGAAAGGTGCCATGATTGCGCGAATTTTCTCCTCTCTGTACGGAGTTTGCCCGATGCACGCCATCTCCTTACATTCTCTCGCTTATCGCCGTTTCGCGCGAAACGTTTCCCTTTCTATGTTACTGCTCATGCGGTGAAGTTAACGCACGCTCACTGCAGGACAACAGTAAAATCAGAGCGTTTCTGCTTTTACTGATGTCTGGCGGTCGGAGCTGGTGACCAGTTTGACCCATATCTCATGGGGCAGGGTTTTCCACCTTGTCCGGTATTCTTACTTCCCCGAAACGGGTTTGCGCTTATGAAATCAATGAATATTGCCGCCAGTAGTGAACTGGTATCCCGACTTTCTTCTCATCGTCGCGTGGTGGCGTTGGGAGATACTGATTTTACGGACGTCGCGGCAGTCGTCATTACCGCTGCGGATAGTCGCAGTGGCATTCTTGCGTTGCTTAAGCGCACCGGTTTTCATCTACCGGTGTTTTTGTATTCCGAACATGCTGTTGAATTACCTGCGGGCGTTACGGCGGTAATCAACGGCAACGAGCAGCAGTGGCTGGAGCTGGAATCCGCAGCCTGTCAGTATGAAGAGAATTTGCTGCCACCGTTTTATGACACGCTGACGCAGTACGTTGAGATGGGCAACAGCACCTTTGCTTGCCCTGGACATCAACATGGTGCGTTTTTTAAAAAGCATCCTGCCGGACGCCATTTTTACGATTTCTTTGGTGAGAACGTCTTTCGCGCCGATATGTGTAACGCTGACGTAAAATTGGGCGATCTGCTTATTCATGAAGGATCGGCGAAAGATGCGCAGAAATTCGCAGCCAAAGTCTTTCATGCCGATAAAACCTATTTTGTGCTGAACGGCACATCGGCAGCGAATAAAGTGGTGACGAATGCGCTGTTAACGCGTGGCGATCTGGTGCTCTTCGACCGTAACAACCATAAGTCGAATCATCACGGCGCGCTGATTCAGGCGGGGGCGACGCCGGTCTATCTGGAAGCTTCACGCAACCCGTTTGGTTTCATTGGCGGTATTGATGCGCACTGTTTTAATGAAGAGTATCTGCGCCAGCAAATTCGCGACGTTGCGCCAGAAAAAGCCGACCTGCCGCGCCCGTATCGCCTGGCGATTATTCAGCTGGGAACCTATGACGGCACTGTCTATAACGCCCGTCAGGTGATCGATACCGTTGGGCATCTGTGTGATTACATTCTGTTTGATTCCGCGTGGGTCGGTTATGAACAATTTATCCCGATGATGGCGGATAGCTCGCCGCTGCTGTTAGAACTTAACGAAAACGATCCGGGGATCTTTGTGACTCAGTCGGTGCACAAACAGCAGGCGGGATTCTCACAGACGTCGCAGATCCATAAAAAAGATAACCATATCCGCGGACAGGCGCGTTTTTGCCCGCATAAGCGGTTGAATAACGCCTTTATGCTCCATGCTTCTACCAGCCCTTTCTATCCGCTGTTTGCTGCACTGGATGTTAACGCCAAAATTCATGAAGGGGAGAGTGGGCGTCGGCTGTGGGCTGAGTGTGTTGAGATAGGGATTGAAGCGCGCAAGGCTATTCTTGCGCGCTGTAAGCTGTTCCGCCCGTTTATCCCGCCCGTTGTTGATGGCAAATTGTGGCAGGATTATCCGACATCAGTGTTAGCCAGCGACCGCCGTTTTTTCAGTTTTGAGCCGGGGGCGAAGTGGCACGGCTTTGAAGGATATGCCGCGGATCAGTATTTTGTTGATCCGTGCAAGCTGTTACTCACTACACCAGGTATCGATGCCGAAACCGGCGAATATAGCGACTTTGGCGTTCCGGCGACGATTCTGGCGCACTATCTGCGTGAGAACGGCATTGTGCCGGAGAAGTGCGATCTCAACTCCATTCTGTTTTTATTAACTCCGGCGGAAAGCCACGAGAAGCTGGCACAACTGGTGGCGATGCTGGCGCAATTTGAACAGCATATTGAGGATGACTCGCCGCTGGTTGAGGTGTTGCCGAGCGTTTATAACAAGTATCCGGTGCGCTATCGCGACTACACCCTGCGCCAGTTGTGTCAGGAGATGCACGATCTGTATGTCAGTTTCGACGTCAAAGACCTACAAAAAGCGATGTTCCGCCAGCAGAGTTTCCCGCCAGTGGTGATGAATCCACAGGATGCGCATAGCGCCTATATTCGCGGCGAAGTGGAGTTGGTGCGGATTCGTGATGCCGAAGGGCGAATTGCGGCAGAAGGGGCGTTGCCTTATCCACCTGGCGTGCTTTGCGTGGTACCCGGGGAAGTCTGGGGTGGGGCGGTTCAACGTTATTTCCTTGCACTGGAAGAAGGGGTGAATTTGTTGCCGGGATTTTCGCCGGAGCTGCAAGGTGTTTATAGCGAAACCGATGCGGATGGCATGAAACGGTTGTACGGTTATGTGTTGAAGTAAGAATAAAAAAAACGGGTCACCTTCTGGCGACCCGTTTTTCTTTGCGTAATTAGTGGCTAACCGTCTGTGTGCCTGTCGGGACACGAACGTGTTTATATTTGAACATCGCCATGAACGCGAAGGCCAGAACCACGGAGTAACCAGCGAAAATCAACCATACGGTCTGCCAGTCGGTAATGCCGTTTTGGGTGTACATCTCAACAACTTTACCGCTCACGATGCCGCCGAGGATACAGCCGAAGCCGTTAGTCATCATCAGGAACATCCCTTGTGCACTGGCGCGAATTGCCGGGCTAACTTCTTTTTCGACAAACACCGAACCAGAGATGTTGAAGAAGTCGAATGCGCAACCGTAAACGATCATCGACAGTACCAGCAGTACAGTACCGAACGGAGTCGGGTCGCCGTAAGCAAACAGCGCAAAACGCAGGATCCACGCCACAATACTGATCATCATTACGTTCTTAATACCGTAGCGGCTTAAGAAGAACGGGATGGTCAGAATGAACAGGGTTTCAGAGATCTGCGAAATCGACATGATGATTGACGCATGCTGCACAATAAAGCTGCTGGCAAACATCGGATCTTTGTCGAAGCTGTGCAGGAAGGTATTACCGAACATGTTGGTAATCTGCAGTTCCGCGCCCAGCAGCATTGAGAAGATAAAGAAGATTGCCATACGCTTGTTTTTAAACAGCGCGAATGCATCGAGGCCCAGCAGGGTTGTCCAGCTCTGATTCGCTTGCTGTTTAGCAACCGGAATATGCGGCAGAGTCAGGGTAAACAGAACCAGAATGGCGGAAAGTGCTGCGCCAATATACAGCTGCATGTGGCTTAATTCGAAGCCAGACAGGCTCACCACCCACATTGCCATGATAAAGCCGATGGTGCCCCAGATACGGATTGGCGGGAAGTCAGTAACGATATCCATCCCGGCATTTTGCAGGCGATAGTAAGAGATGGTGTTGATTAACCCAAGCGTTGGCATATAAGCAAACGAGTTAATCAATATCACAAGGAACATCGCCTCCGGTGTCGTGACCTGTGCCGCCATGAACAGCGTGATAGCGCCAATGGTGTGGCAAATGGCATATACCCATTTCGCACTTAACCATTTGTCGGCCACAATCCCCAGCAGCGCAGGCATAAAGACCGCTGCGATACCCAGTGAGCTATAAACTGCGCCAATAGAAGCACCGTCAAACTTCAGGGTAACAAACATATAGGAGCCGAGGGTCGTCAGCCAACTTCCCCACAGACAGAACTGCAGAAAAGAGAGGATTTTCAGCTGCAGCTTAAGATTCATGTTAATTTCCTCACATCGTGATGCGGATGAGTGTTTGAAAAAGCACATTTGACCGTGCGAGATGATGGGATTCTATCAACTTCGCGGACTGGTTTTTTGTTACCTGTGGCAAATAATTGCAAACATTCCCAATTTGCAAAACGAAATTGTGATGTGGATAACATTTTTGCCCCTGAGCATCGTCAGGGGCGGTTAATGGAATTATCGGCGGCGGTAGGATTTTTGCGCGGTATTCACTTTATAAAGATAACGGCGAGATTCCGCAGAGGGATGGCGGGTCGTCAGCGTCTGATAAACATCGCCCGGCGTCATGGTGTTAATAATATTGGCAGCCTGAATCTTATCATTCGAAAAGACTCGCAGCACGCTGCCTGCGCCGCCGTTATAGGCGGTGATGACGGCATAACGCCGCGATGTTGGGTTATCAATTCCGCCGAGATAAACATTGTTCAGCATCGCCAGATACGCGGTGCCGGTATCAATATTGCTGGCAGGATCAAACAAGAAACTGCGGCTCGGCGTGCCGGATTTCCCCTGCGAGCGGAACACATCTTTCCCGGCAGTATGTTGTACCACCTGCATTAATCCCAGCGCATCGGAACGGCTGACCGCATACGGGTTAAAGGAAGATTCGGTCTGCATAATTGCCAGAATCAGCGACTCATCAACGCCATATTTCCGTGACGCCTGGCGGACCATGCCGAGATATTTGTGCGCACGTTTATCAAGGTGGTTCGGCACCATGTTAATGGTGACGCTGTAGATGATACGCAGCCCGTTGCTGCGGCTCTTCAGACGGTTTTTCAGCAGATAATCCGCGAAGTTGCTTGCGCGACCTTCCCAGCGAATCGGCTGCCCGGTGTTGTCCACCACCTGACCGTAAAGGAAAGGTTCTTTCGAAATCGTAATATCATCAACGTCGGAATAGAGATCGACCGAACTCGGATCGTCACCCATCAGCAACGTTTTGATAATTGCCCGGCGCAAATGCGCGGCAGGTTCTGTCCCGGCGATGGTTTCGATAGTAATCGTACCGTCATCGAAGTTGATGTGGCTGCGGGTCTGATATTGATCGGTGTATTTCACGTAGTCCTTAGGACCAGCGATCACCACCTCTTTGAAGCCCCAGATGTTCTCAATATTGTGGGCAAATTGCCCCATCAGAATATCAAAACCGTTGGTATCTTTGACCCAGGCTTCGTTATAGGTATCGCCTTTTTTGGTCGTCGAACAGGAGATGAGCAACGGCGCAATCAAAGCCAGCGCGAGATATTTTTTCATCATTCCGGGTGCGTGTTGTGTTTGTTTTTATGCAAGTTGCCGGAGGCGTGCTCCGGCACTGTTTTTATTTTTTATCTTCCGGCGTATAGCCCTCGATATGCACCTCTTTACCCTCGAACAGGAAGTTGACCATCTCCTGCTCAAGCAGCTTGCGGTGCTCGGCATTCATCATGTTGAGTTTCTTTTCATTAATCAGCATGGTTTGCTTGTGCTGCCACTGCGCCCAGGCTTCTTTGGAGATCTCGTTATAGATGCGTTTTCCCAGCTCGCCGGGGTACAGCTGAAAATCCTGACCTTCTGCTTCACGTTGCAGGAAAGTACAAAAAATCGTTCTGCTCATAAATCATCCTCTTTATCGACTCACGCGCTAAACCGGCGCGCCAGTGCGTAACTGCTGTAACAAACGCTCCACGGGAGCCGCCAGGCCAACTGACGGCGGTTGCGCTAAGTTATACCAGAGCGCATTGCCTTCATCCATGCAGCCGGTGAATGACGACACGGGAAGCCACATAGGCACAATATCTAAGTGGAAATGGCTGAAGGTATGCCGAAACGCGGTCAGTTGCGTCAGGTTATCGGCAGCAATCTGCCGTTGCGCCAGCCACTGCCGCAAACTTTCTTCGTCGGCAAACTGCGGGAAACAGTATAAACCGCCCCACAATCCGCTCGGCGGACGCTGCGCCAGCAATACTTCATCTTCGTGCTGTAATAGCAAAAAGTAGCCGGTGCGCTCCGGCAGCGTCTGTTTCGGTTTTTTGCCCGGATAAAGCGCCCAGCTATTGTTGGCGGCGGCAATACATCCGTTTTGTAGCGGACAGAGCGAACATTTCGGTTTCGAGCGCGTACAAATCATCGCACCCAAATCCATCATCGCCTGATTAAACCGTTCCACGCCAACCGCGGGCGTCACCTGCTCGCTCAAACTCCATAATTTATTCTCGACCTCTTTTTTCCCAGGCCAGCCGCTTACAGCATAGCAGCGCGCCAGCACGCGTTTGACGTTACCGTCGAGAATCGGAAAGTGCTTACCCAGAGAAAGCGAGAGAATCGCGCCTGCGGTGGAACGCCCGACGCCCGGTAACGCCGCGACTTCTTCAAAGGTTTCCGGGAATTTACCGCCGTGTAAGGTCGCCACTTGTTGTGCCGCTTTATGCAGGTTGCGCGCGCGGGCGTAATAGCCAAGCCCGGTCCACAAGTGGAGAACTTCGTCCAGCGGCGCATTGGCGAGATCGGTCACCGTCGGGAAGCGCGCCATAAAGCGTTCAAAATAGGGGATAACGGTCGCAACCTGAGTTTGTTGCAACATCACTTCTGAGAGCCATACTTTGTAGGGCGTCTTGTCAATTTGCCAGGGCAGAGTTTTTCGCCCGTATTTATCGTACCAGTCCAGAACCTGGGCTGAAAATTGCGACGCTTGCATGGTCACCGAATTCACTGTTGTTGGGGGCAAGATTGCAGCACAGCGACGGCAGGGTGTAAACCGGAACTTTCCGCAGCCACGGCCTTATCATGCTTGCATCCGGCAACTAACTTTGGATAATGCCCGTTTTCAGAACACTTTCACAAGCGACTAAACCTTTATGAAAAACGACGTCATTTCACCGGAATTTGATGAAAACGGCCGCCCACTGCGCCGTATCCGTAGTTTTGTGCGCCGCCAGGGGCGACTGACCAAAGGCCAGGAACATGCGCTGGAAAACTACTGGCCGGTGATGGGCGTTGAGTTCAGCGAAGATATGCTGGATTTCCCCGCGCTTTTTGGCCGTGAAGCGCCGGTGACGCTTGAGATTGGTTTTGGCATGGGGGCGTCGCTGGTGGCAATGGCTAAAGATCGCCCTGAGCAGGACTTCCTCGGCATTGAAGTGCATTCACCGGGCGTTGGTGCGTGCCTGGCTTCTGCGCATGAAGAAGGTTTAAGCAACCTGCGCGTGATGTGTCACGATGCGGTTGAAGTGCTGCATAAAATGATTCCTGACAATTCATTGCGCATGGTGCAGCTCTTTTTCCCTGACCCGTGGCACAAAGCGCGCCATAATAAACGCCGTATCGTTCAGGTGCCGTTTGCCGAACTGGTAAAAAGCAAACTGCAGCTGGGGGGCGTATTCCATATGGCGACCGACTGGGAACCTTATGCGGAACATATGCTTGAAGTGATGTCTTCTATTGACGGTTATAAAAACCTGTCAGAGAGCAATGATTACGTACCGCGTCCGGCATCACGTCCGGTGACGAAATTTGAACAACGTGGTCATCGTCTTGGTCACGGAGTATGGGACTTAATGTTCGAGAGGGTGAAATAATGGCAAAGAACCGTAGCCGTCGTCTGCGTAAAAAAATGCACATCGACGAATTCCAGGAATTAGGATTTTCGGTGGCATGGCGATTCCCGGAAGGTACATCGGAAGAACAGATTGATAAAACCGTTGATGATTTTATTAACGAGGTTATCGAACCGAACAAACTGGCCTTTGACGGCAGCGGTTATCTGGCCTGGGAAGGTCTGATCTGCATGCAGGAAATCGGCAAATGCACCGAAGAACATCAGGCGATTGTGCGTAAGTGGCTGGAAGAGCGCAAACTGGATGAGGTACGCACCAGCGAACTTTTCGACGTTTGGTGGGACTAAGAAAACATACGGGCGATGACAAATGCAAAACTGCCTGATGCGCTACGCTTATCAGGTCTACAAAGATGTACGATCGAGTAGGCCGGATAAGGCGTTTACGCCGCATCCGGCATGGACAGCGCGCACTTTGTTATCAATCTGGGCCAGCAAATGCTGGCCTGATTTTTTCTTGAGGGAAGACTATGATGCGCAAAATGCTGCTGGCGGCAGCACTTTCAGTGACGGCAATGACCGCTCACGCCGACTACCAGTGCAGCGTCACGCCGCGTGACGATGTGATTGTCAGCCCGCAAACCGTGCAGGTGAAGGGCGAAAACGGCAATCTGGTGATCACGCCAGACGGCAACGTGATGTACAACGGCAAACAATATTCTCTGAACGCTGCCCAACGCGAGCAGGCGAAGGATTATCAGGCAGAATTGCGCAGTACGTTACCGTGGATTGATGAAGGCGCGAAAAGCCGCGTCGAAAAAGCCCGTATTGCGCTGGATAAAATTATCGTTCAGGAGATGGGCGAAAGCAGCAAAATGCGCAGCCGTCTGACCAAACTTGATGCGCAGCTGAAAGAGCAGATGAACCGCATTATCGAAACGCGCAGCGATGGCCTGACGTTTCACTATAAAGCCATTGATCAGGTTCGCGCCGAAGGCCAGCAATTAGTGAATCAGGCAATGGGTGGAATTTTACAGGACAGCATTAATGAAATGGGCGCGAAAGCGGTGCTGAAAAGCGGCGGTAACCCATTACAGAATGTGCTGGGAAGCCTGGGGGGGCTGCAATCCTCAATCCAAACCGAGTGGAAAAAGCAGGAAAAAGATTTCCAGCAGTTTGGCAAAGATGTTTGTAGCCGCGTTGTGACTCTGGAAGATAGCCGCAAAGCCCTGGTCGGGAATTTAAAATAATCCTCTATTTTAAGACGGCATAATACTTTTTTATGCCGTTTAATTCTTCGTTTTGTTACCTGCCTCTAACTTTGTAGATCTCCAAAATATATTCACGTTGTAAATTGTTTAACGTCAAATTTCCCATACAGAGCTAAGGGATAATGCGTAGCGTTCACGTAACTGGAGGAATGAAATGGAGTTTTTCAAAAAGACGGCACTTGCCGCACTGGTTATGGGTTTTAGTGGTGCAGCATTGGCATTACCCAATATCACCATTTTAGCAACCGGCGGGACCATTGCCGGTGGTGGTGACTCCGCAACCAAATCTAACTACACAGCGGGTAAAGTTGGCGTAGAAAATCTGGTTAATGCGGTGCCGCAACTAAAAGACATTGCGAACGTTAAAGGCGAGCAGGTAGTGAATATCGGCTCCCAGGACATGAACGATAATGTCTGGCTGACACTGGCGAAAAAAATTAACACCGACTGCGATAAAACCGACGGCTTCGTCATTACCCACGGTACCGACACGATGGAAGAAACTGCTTACTTCCTCGACCTGACGGTGAAATGCGACAAACCGGTGGTGATGGTCGGCGCAATGCGTCCGTCCACGTCTATGAGCGCAGACGGTCCATTCAACCTGTATAACGCGGTAGTGACCGCAGCTGATAAAGCCTCCGCCAACCGTGGCGTGCTGGTAGTGATGAATGACACCGTGCTTGATGGCCGTGACGTCACCAAAACCAACACCACCGACGTAGCGACCTTCAAGTCTGTTAACTACGGTCCTCTGGGTTACATTCACAACGGTAAGATTGACTACCAGCGTACCCCGGCACGTAAGCATACCAGCGACACGCCATTCGATGTCTCTAAGCTGAATGAACTGCCGAAAGTCGGCATTGTTTATAACTACGCTAACGCATCCGATCTTCCGGCTAAAGCACTGGTAGATGCGGGCTATGATGGCATCGTTAGCGCTGGTGTGGGTAACGGCAACCTGTATAAATCTGTGTTCGACACGCTGGCGACCGCCGCGAAAACCGGTACTGCAGTCGTGCGTTCTTCCCGCGTACCGACGGGCGCTACCACTCAGGATGCCGAAGTGGATGATGCGAAATACGGCTTCGTCGCCTCTGGCACGCTGAACCCGCAAAAAGCGCGCGTTCTGCTGCAACTGGCTCTGACGCAAACCAAAGATCCGCAGCAGATCCAGCAGATCTTCAATCAGTACTAATCACCTCGCCCCGGTATCGTGCCGGGGCTTTTTCACTTCAGACTTACGTCCATTGCCAATTTTCATTACCCTAATGATAATCACCGGAATAAATTATTCCGCGCGAGGGTTTTCGGGTGAAAAAGCAATGGATTGTTGGCACGGCGCTGCTTATGTTGATGACAGGTAATGTCTGGGCAGATGGCGAACCACCAACTGAAAATATCTTAAAAGATCAATTCAAAAAGCAGTATCACGGCATTCTCAAGCTTGATGCTATCACCTTAAAAAATCTTGATGCTAAGGGTAATCAGGCCACCTGGTCAGCGGAAGGCGATGTCTCTTCCAGTGACGATCTCTATACCTGGGTCGGTCAGTTGGCAGATTACGAACTGCTCGAACAGACCTGGACGAAAGATAAGCCCGTAAAATTTTCGGCGATGTTAACCAGTAAAGGAACACCTGCGTCTGGCTGGACGGTGAACTTTTACTCTTTTCAGGCGGCAGCCAGCGATCGTGGGCGGGTGGTCGACGATATCAAAACGAATAATAAATATCTGATCGTGAATAGCGAAGATTTCAATTATCGCTTTAGTCAGCTTGAGTCAGCGTTGAATACCCAGAAGAGCTCGATTCCTGCGCTGGAAAAGGAAGTGAAAGAGCTTGATAAGCAAATGGCGGCGGCGCAGAAAGCAGCGGATGCATATTGGGGAAAAGATGCAAACGGCAAGCAAATGACCCGCGAAGACGCCTTCAAAAAAATTCACCAACAGCGTGATGAGTTTAATAAACAGAATGATAGCGAGGCGTTCGCGGTTAAATATGACAAAGAGGTTTATCAACCGGCGATTGCGGCATGTCATAAACAGAGTGAAGAGTGTTATGAAGTGCCGATTCAGCAGAAACGAGATTTCGATATCAACGAACAACGGCGACAGACTTTTCTGCAATCACAAAAACTTAGCCGTAAATTGCAGGATGACTGGGTAACGCTCGAAAAAGGGCAATATCCGTTAACGATGAAAGTTTCAGAAATAAACAGTAAAAAAGTCGCGATTTTGATGAAAATTGACGATATCAACCAAGCTAATGAACGCTGGAAAAAAGATACCGAACAACTGCGGCGCAATGGGGTGATTAAGTAAGTTTGATATAGTGCACGATTTGTAGCAGGATGCGGCGTTGACCCCGCATCCGGCAATCAACGTCTGATGCGACGCTTGCGCGTCTTATCAGACCTACAACCGCTGCCACATGTAGGCCGGATAAGGCGTTCACGCCGCATCCGGCAATAAGACGCGATGATATTATTTACACTCCGCCAGGCTTTTAAATCGCCTTAATATCCCTGCTCGAAATAGCTTTCGAGAATAATAACCGCAGAGGCAGAGTCGACTTTGCCTTTGTTGAGCGCCCGATAGCCGCCCTGTTCAAACAGACCGGAACGGGCTTCCACAGTGCTAAGATGCTCGTCATGGAGCTTTACTTCAACACCGAAACGACCATGAATACGGTTGGCAAATTTACGCGCTCTGGCAGTCAATGGTTGCTCGGTGCCGTCCATATTCAGCGGCAAACCGACGATGATTTCGTCCGGCTGCCACTCTTTCAGTAAACGCTCGATAATGTTCCAGTCCGGCGTACCGTCCTGCGCTTTAATTGCAGGCAAAGGGCGAGCGGTGCC
>ENA-USYV01002601-USYV01002601.1-human-gut-metagenome-genome-assembly--contig:-NODE-2601-length-14301-cov-4.564187_pt1 | contig 14301 bp, 8 predicted proteins | sample MGYA00250066_ERZ773514 | MGnify/ENA primary metagenome ERZ773514 (study PRJEB29103, sample SAMN06112049) | human gut metagenome | biome: human gut; feature: ankylosing spondylitis patient; material... | reverse complement strand
CCTTCCGGATGGAACCATTGCAGAGGAGATCCTTGAAAAGGGTGTTCATTATGTAGAGGTGGCACTGAATGAGATTCCGTTGTTTATCCGGAAGGGAAAATGTATTCCGGTTGCAGAAGCAGCGGAATGTGTGGCAGCTCTGGATACAAAAAATATGCAGCTTCTCGGATATGAAGGTGCGGAGTATACCTTATATGAGGACGATGGGGTCCATAAGGATTACGACAGAGAAGAAAATTACCGTGTTCTGAAAAAATAAAGTCAGCAAAATGAAATATAAATTTCTGTGTTACATCATTTACGTTAAACAGTATAAAGAATACAGGATGTGAACAGTTGATAAACAGAAAAGCCGTAAGTATATGTGAAAGTTTCTTAAACATATATCTTACGGCTTTTGCTATTGTTGCTTTACATAAGATGTTTTATGTAAAGCAATTCGCATTCTGTTTAAATAACACTTCAGAAAGATTTGTTTATGCTTCTTCCTCAATCTGGATAACATTTTTCAGTACAGAGCAGCATGCCATGTCACCGATAACATTGACACAGGTGGCGCCCATATCACAGAGGGTATTGATGCTGATATAAACACCAAGAACTCCGGCAGGAAGTCCGGCCATAGTTGCCAGTGCTGCGAAAGATGCGATAGCACCACCGGGAACACCTGGAGTACCAACGGAAAGCAGTACGTTTGCAAGAAGGATAATGATCATAAGAGGAATACTTACATGGATCCCGCAGGCGTTTGCAAAGAACATGATCATAAAGGACATCAGGATAGATACAGCATCCATATTAACGGTAGCACCAAGAGGAATGGCGATGCTGGTGATCTGGTTGGATACGCCCATTTCTTCTTCCATACACTGCTTGCTTAATGGAATGGTTGCGGAGCTTGAGCAGGTTCCGAAGGCGTTCAGTGCTGCTGGCAGGATCGCTTTCAGGAATTTCAGCGGACTCTGTTTGCCGATCAGCTTTACAGAGAAACCATACACTACAATAGCGAAGCCAAAGAATGCCACATACAGAATGACAAGCTGTGTTGCAAGGGAAATGATCGTTTCAGTTCCGTTGGCTTCCACAACCGGTACGATGGTACAGAAAACACCGATGGGTGTAAAGTACATGATGGTTGTGATGATCTTCAGGCATACTTCATTGATGGAATCAATCAGATTCAGGAATGGAGTTCCTTTTTCACCGACTGCGATCAGTGTGAAACCGATGATCAGGGCAAACACCAGAACCTGGAGCATGTTTCCGTCAGCAAATGCGGCGATTGGGTTGGAAGGGATCAGGTTTTTCAGGGTGTCAAGGATACTGCTCATTTCTGTAGCCTGGATATCGGCTGTTGCCATCTCAAATTTGACTCCCTTTCCGAGATGGATCAGTCTCGGGATGATCAGTCCGCACAGGCTGGCAAGTGCCGTTGTGCAGAGAAAATAGATCATGGATGCTGCAGTGATCTTGCCGGTAGTACGTGCGTTTCCGATGGAACAGATTCCAATGACAATGGAACAGAAGACCATGGGAAAGATCATCATGTTCAGGGCGTTCATGTAGATACTTCCGATCAGACTGGTCACAGTGAGGACAGGTTCAAACCGTCCGGCCAGGAAAAGTCCTGTGAGGATACCCAGGATCAGTCCTGTAAAGATCGCACCGGTAATATGCTTCCGGTACCAGGAATAAAAAGATTTCATTTATGCGTTCCCTCCTAAGATAAATATGTATGGTATGTATAATATAGGAAAATACATGCAGGAAATTATATCATGTGAAAAAAGAAGCGTCAACTAAACCAGGCCAGGATTGCAGGTTCATGTATATTTTGATGGAAAAAGGCTGTTTTTGGATTTTTGTTTGACAAATACATCATAAGTAGTTAAAATTAATAGCAGTGTGTGAAAGCATTAAAGTATTAATACTGAGTAATTTGTCAGGAGGAATAAAAAAATGGCTGCACCTTATAACCATAGAGCCATCGAAGCGAAATGGCGCACAAACTGGGAGAAAAAGCCGGTAAATGTCAATGATGGCAAAAAACCGAAATACTACTGTCTGGATATGTTCCCGTATCCGTCCGGAAACGGTCTTCATGTAGGACACTGGAGAGGCTATGTGATCTCTGATGTATGGAGCCGCTATAAAATGCTCCAGGGTTATTACCTGATCCATCCGATGGGATGGGATGCTTTTGGTCTCCCGGCTGAGAACTATGCCATCAAGATGGGTGTTCATCCGGCAGTATCTACAGCAGCAAACATCAAAAATATCAAACGTCAGATCAACGATATCGCAGCGATCTATGACTGGGATATGGAGGTTAACACAACAGATCCGGAATTCTATAAATGGACACAGTGGATCTTTGTAAAAATGTTCAAAGAGGGGCTTGCATATGAGAAGGAGTTCCCGATCAACTGGTGCCCTTCCTGTAAGACAGGTCTTGCAAATGAAGAGGTTGTAAACGGATGCTGCGAGCGTTGTGGCACTCCGGTTACCAAAAAGAACCTCCGTCAGTGGATGCTCCGCATCACAAAATATGCAGACAGACTTTTAAGTGATCTGGATAAACTGGACTGGCCGGAGAAGGTTAAAAAGATGCAGACAGACTGGATCGGCAAATCCTACGGCGCAGAGGTCGATTTCCCGGTTGAGGGAAGAGAAGAGAAGATCACGGTCTATACAACAAGACCGGATACTCTTCATGGAGCAACATTCATGGTACTTGCACCGGAGCATGCTCTTGCAAAATCTCTTGCAACAGACGAGACAAGAGAGGCTGTAGAGAAATATATCTTTGATGCTTCCATGAAATCCAATGTAGACCGTCTTCAGGATAAAGAGAAGACCGGTGTGTTCACAGGTACTTATGCGATCAATCCGCTGAACGGCGAGAAGCTTCCAATCTGGCTTTCTGACTATGTACTTGCTGATTATGGTACAGGTGCTATCATGTGTGTACCTGCTCATGATGACCGTGACTTTGAGTTCGCAAAGAAATTCGATATTCCGATCATCCAGGTTATCGCAAAAGATGGTAAAGAAATTCAGAATATGACAGAAGCTTACACAGAGGCTTCCGGAACCATGATCAACTCCGGTGAGTGGAACGGAATGGAATCTTCCGTACTGAAGAAGGAAGCACCGCATATCATCGAGAAGCTGGGTATCGGACGTAAGACTGTCAACTACAAACTGAGAGACTGGGTATTTTCCCGTCAGCGTTACTGGGGTGAGCCGATCCCGATCGTACACTGCCCGAAATGCGGTGCGGTACCGGTACCGGAGGATCAGCTTCCGTTAAGACTTCCGGAGGTAGAAAGCTACCAGCCGACAGGAACCGGAGAGTCACCGCTTGCAGCTATTGACGAGTGGGTAAATACCACATGCCCATGCTGTGGTGCTCCCGCAAAACGTGAGACAAACACCATGCCTCAGTGGGCAGGATCTTCCTGGTATTTCCTCCGTTATGTAGATAATAAGAATAATAAAGAACTGGTTTCCAAAGAGAAAGCTGATAAATATCTGCCGGTAGATATGTATATCGGTGGTGTAGAGCATGCTGTTCTTCATCTTCTGTACTCCAGATTCTACACCAAGTTCCTGTATGATATCGGAGCTATTGATTTCGATGAGCCGTTTGTCAAGCTGTTCAATCAGGGTATGATCACAGGTAAAAACGGAATCAAGATGAGTAAATCCAAAGGAAATGTTATTTCACCGGATGATCTTGTAAATGATTACGGATGTGATTCCTTACGTATGTATGAGCTGTTCGTAGGACCGCCGGAACTGGATGCAGAATGGGATGATAGAGGAATCGATGGTGTATCCAGATTCCTGAAACGTTTCTGGAATCTGGCTCTTGACAGCATTGAGAAAGATATCCCGGCTACCAAAGAGATGGAGAAGACCCGTCATAAGATGGTATACGATATCACCAGCAGACTTGAGGCCTTCAGCCTGAATACCGTAGTGTCCGGATTTATGGAATACACAAACAAGCTGATCGCTATCGCAAAGCAGAACGACGGCGCTGTTGACAAAGAAACCATCGAGACAGTTACCATTCTTCTTGCGCCATTTGTTCCTCATATTGCAGAGGAGATCTGGGAGAAGCTTGGTCATGAGGATTCCGTTTTCCATGCACAGTGGCCGGCTCACGATGAGGAGCTTATGAAGGATGATGAGATCGAGGTTCCGGTTCAGATCAACGGCAAGACCAAGGCTGTTATCAGTATTCCGGCAGAAATCTCCAAAGAAGATGCGATTGCCGAAGGAAAGAAGGCAGTTGCAGATAAGATTTCCGGAAATATCATCAAAGAGATTTACGTACCGAAGAAGATCATCAATATCGTAGTAAAGTAATAAGATAAATCAAAAACACCCGAAGCAGGGCGGAAGATATTTCTGCCTTTGCCAGGGTGTTTTTTATATGGATAAACATCGTGAAGTAAGTATGCACAAAAATAACTAATGTTATTTAGAATAAATGCCAATAATATTTAGGCATTTTAACAGATTTGCCTAAATGAAAAATAAAGTGTTTAAAATACTGATTTTTCGCGTATTTAAGCCATTCTTTAAGTTTGAAATCTGATGTAACATGTTATAAATTCACGTAACTTGACACCAAAATGGTGTAAAAATGGTGTCAAAATAATTTACAATATTCACATTTGTGCATTGAGACAATTTTCAAATAAATATGAGGATAAAAAGTTCTTTGTTAAAAATATATGTTGTACATTAATATATCTTCGGGTATAATAAAAAAACAAGTTATATAACCTAAAGGAGGTTGATCAATTATGGCAAGAACAAAAAAGATCACAGGACAGTCTTCAACAGAAGAGATCATTTCAGAGATTTGTAAGGTAGACGATATAATCTCTGCTAAAACAGCTGAATTAAAAGAGCTTAAAGCTAAAAAGCGTTCTCTTAATAAATTGCTTTCCGAGGCAGAGGAGAGAGAAAACGAAGAAAAAAATAAAGAAACTCTTGATAGAGTAGTATCACTTATGAAAAAGAAGGGCATTAGCGTAGACGATGTAGAAGCTATGCTTAATAAAAAATAATTCTTGACGTAATAATCCCGATTTGTTAAACTACAATCATAGCAATTACCACATAAAAAGTTTTGCAAATATTATAAAAACATAATGAGATTTAATACGAAAATTATTAGTCTATTATACGAAAAATGTAGGTGCATGTCGTGCCTTTGTGGTGAGAGTGTAGAGAGAGAAGATGGTTATACCAAAGTCTCTCTCTTATTTATTTTAAAAGTGAAAAAAGGGGAATACGGTAATTTACCATATTCCCCTTAAATATTTTGTTATTTCTTATAAATATTATTCTTTCGGCTCTGTGTATGTAAGCGCCTGCTTACTGTCTGTAATTCCTGATGTAGTAGGATCCACTACAATACCTAAGATTGTCAATATGCTAAATACAGCATTAACTACAGCAAGCAGTTTGTTGCCCAGATCTCCTAAATCTAATGTAATTCCAAATACTGCAGCAACAACCTGAATTAATAAAAGGACTGCCGGAATTAAAGCAATCCAAAATGATTTATTTTTAATACGAACTAACCAGTTAATATTTCTCATATAAATTCCTTCTTTCTTTAAATTTTATCAATAATGTCATCTTTTGAATATTTAATTTCGAGCGCAGTTATTTCAGGCAAAAGCTTGGAATGATAGATGTCATTTCCTCCAGCATCTTCATAGAGTTTTCCCATTTCCAAAAATGTTTTTAAACCATCTGCTGTAATATAACCTTGGTTTGTAAAGTCTCTGTGCATACGCCACAGAGAACTGCGAAATGAAGCGATTGTACGTGCATTTTGGACATTTATGTAGTCCTTCATCATGTTAGAAAAATCAGTGATTTGTTTACTAAGAAGATCTTGATTTTGTTCAAGATTACTTCGAATCTGTATAGATTGTTCATGATAAATTTTTTGTTTATCATATAATTTTTGATTATATTTTTTTATCTCAGATTCCTGAAGCATAATTTTGTTTTCTAATTCTGCAATACGTTTTTCTTGGGCTTTTCTTCTTAAACTTCCTTTTGTTTCTATGCCTAACACATCCATAAATTTTTGTACTCCTGTAATCACAAGAACTATAAGAGCTACGACTGAAACAATACTTATAAATACATTAAGCTCGCCAATGTCATGAATATTTTTTATTGCATCAATTACATCCATAATATTTCAGTCCTTTCTTTTAATCTTGTTTGATATATTTTCCAAATACATAACCAATATGTTTTGCAGCAATTCTTACTTTTTTCCACTCATTTCCAGAGCTATCTTTTTTACTTCCAAGGATGTCTACTTCGTCATTTTTATTTAGGGTTGGATATCCTGAAATCTTAGCATAAGAAGTCCCGGCGTTTTTACGCACGGCTACATCATTACCGGTACATACTCCGTGAGGATATTTATTGGTAGTTAATTTATCAGGAGTTGTAATCTTTGCTTTATCAATATATCCTGTGTAAGCATTTGCGATTTTGATCTTGTACCGTGATCCAGACACTCCAACAACATCAACAAGGTTTCCTCTATTTAATTTCGAATATGTAGCAAGAGCAGTAGCACCAGTTGCTTTTTGATATACAGAGGTAGAATCAGTTGTACATGCGCCAACAAATGTCTTAAAGTTCTTGTTTTCCTTTGCGGCAATTACAGAATCAAGTTTTGTAATTGTGTTCTTACCTGCCTGTCCGTCAACCGCAAGATTATATTTCTTCTGGAAGACTTTAATTGCAGCTACAGTTGCATTACCACAGATGCCATCGACTTCAAGCTTATATCCAACTTTGTTAAGTTTTGTTTGAAGAATCGTAACATCGTTTCCTTTATCACCATACTCAATCCAGTTTTTAGTTGTAGTTACAGTGGAAACATTTGTAATAGAAGCAGATTTAATAGATGTGACAATAGAGTAATCAGGACGACAGAATTTTGTTCCTGGAAGTTGTGAATTATAATAACTTTTCTGGCATACACCTCCGCCATTTGCTACAATTCCAGAAGCACCAGATGTGTTTCCTTCAATCGTCCAGAATTGATCACCTTGAACTTTAATAACCAATCCAGTATGGACAAATTCTTTTTTTTTACTGCTCCAAAATATAACAATATCTCCAACTTGAGGATTGGCGTATAGCGTAAATAAATTTGCCATAGTAGGGCAGTAAACATATGGCCAGTGCCTTAAAAGTTTCTTTGCAGTTTCTAATCCAAATGCTGTCATCATATCCCAACTGATCTGACATGCACACCAAGGTTGTCCTTGATAAGCAGGATAAATGTCTCTCCAATACTTTGTATAATTATTATAACCTGCATTTGCTGTTTTGCTATCTAATTGAGCATTCGTTGCTTTTTCGAGATAACCAATTTCATTTTTAGCAACTGCGATTAATGCATTAATTGCTTGTTCTTTCGTCAATTTATTTCCTCCTTCCTGTTTGTTTGTAGAATTATTTTTATTTGTAGTAGAAGAGTAATTTTTATATGAAATACTACGGTCTACTTTGGTAGAGATTCCTGGAATGACCGCTTTAGAAGAGTATTGCCACATAGTTCCATAATCTGGACGTAATCTTTCTACTATAACACCTGTGTCATTAGCAGGATATTGAGCAACCCAAAAATCGTACTTTTTTAAATGGCTGCAGATTACGTTTACGTACCAATCAACATTGCAATAGATTCCAAATTTATATCCAGCTGCGACAACAATTTTTCTAAATGCTTCTGCCATTTTATGTATGTTCTCTGATCCCAAAGATTTTTGGTTATTCCATTCAAGATCTAGCCAGACAGGGTAATCTAATTTCCGTCCGTTCAATACAGATACAACTTTCCGTGCCTCGCTTTGAATTTCTGCGATGGTAGAAGCATAGCTATATTTATAAACACCAACTGGAATTTTATTTTTAATACAACCTTTATAATTTTGTTCAAATGTGCTGTCTATCACATTCCCAGCCTCTGTGATTCTTAATATTGCAAAACCCATTCCATAATTAGCTACAGTTTTCCAATTTATATTTCCTTGATTTGCAGAAACATCAATACCTTTGATTTCGCTCATTAGATATCAGCCTCCTTTTTAATCTAAAATTTATACAAAATAAAAGAAGGAGTATAAACCCCTTCTTTTAAATGACTCATTTACTTAATTTATTTATTTACTATCAATACTCTTAATTAGTCGAGATTCTTTTTAAGATTGTCAATCTCAGATATCTTTTCTTTTAATTCTTCATTCTCTGCTTTAAGAGTAGAGATTTCAGTTTGTTGATGTTTGACTATCTCAAGTATAGTAGGAACTATAATTTGAACACACCATGCGGCCGGTAATCCATCTTCGTCATACTCGACAGCCATTGGAAATGTCTTTTCCATATCTTCAAGCACGAAACCATAACGATCAATAGCAGCATGCTCTTTTCCATTTGCAGGCTGCCCATCATCGTTGTATCTAAAAGAATATACATTTGTATTAAGTAATTCTTTTGCTTCATCATATCCAATTTTGTAAATATGATTTTTAATCATTAATGATGATCCAGATTTATATCTTCTAAGATAGCCTTGACTTGTTACAGAAACTGGGAGGTTAGTTGTAGTTGTAAGATTATACACACCGAGTGAGGTAATTCCTCCTGCTAAATAGATATCTCCGAACATGTTTGCTGACGTACCAATACTTACTGTGTTATTTCGATTAGCATAGGTATTAACGCCGGTGGTTTTAGAGTATGCTCCGTTTTCGTATTTTGCAGGATATATCGTATTTTGTGCGCCATTACTATTCATGTCACTGGTTGGTATCGCAATTCCATAATTCAGATTGTGTATAGCATTCATTGGAGCTTTTCCATCAACGAGTCCTTTTAATCTTTTACCTTGGGCGGCAGATAGAGAGTCAGTTGTACTATCACTTGATAAGTTGTTTTGAATGCCTCGCCATGTATTAGTATCTGTAAATTTTGCTCCACTTGGAACACTTGCATTGATTGTATAACCATTAAATGAACTTGCATCAACTCTTGCTGCTTTAAGGATACCATTTCTACAATCAATACCAATCGCAGTTTTGTTACTGTAAGTTTGTCCGGCGCAAGATGTAGTAAATGATACTCCCCACCAAGAACTAATAACAAGATTATTTAATTTCCCTCCTGGTCCTTCAGCATTATCTTGCTCTCCACTTCCAATATATGAATTGCCTCTTGCTGTATAATTAATATTGCCTGTCATTGTGCCGCCAGATAATGGTAAATAATTGTGTGTGTGAGAAGATGGAGTAAACGAAGAAGGTTTCCCTGTAATTTCACCCCATGAATAACTTGGTTTACTTGAAGCTTTGGCCCATGCATATACATCAGATGCCGGCATACTAGAAGGTCTTCCGCTTACATTTCCCCAGGCAACAGATCCGGCACTGCTAGCGTATGATGCAGTACCAGCGTCACAACCTGTATAAGTTGCTGTATAAGTACGTATATTTGGTTGTGCTCGACAACTTTCTGAACCGGGATTTGTAAAAGTCCATGCGCGTTCTACAGTATCACGTTGAGATGTGGAAGATAGACTTTTAACTGTAATTCCATTATAAGTACCTGTAGCTTTAAAATATAAATCCGCATATTGTACGGTAGACGTTCCAGCAGGAGAATTTACCTTTACTAATAATTGATCTGCAGAAAATCCTTGTCTTATCAACCATGATACTTCACAATAAGTTTGACCAGCAGTAGTTGTATTATTCGATCTGAGGCATACCTTAACAATGCCAAAACCCCCATCATTACAACCACTGTCAATTGTAAAGATTATACTTTTATCTATATAACTTCCTTTTACCTCACAATATGCAATTCTATAATAAGGAGCAGAAGCGGAATCTCGTGTAACATATTTAGTTACTCCATATCCCCAGTCATTAATAGTAACATTTCCAGATCCATCAAAGTTAGCAGATCCACTAGATAGACCTCCTAAAGCAATATTCCTTGCAGTAGCCAATTTACTTGCCGTACTTGCATTACCGGAACAAGAACTAGACGTAGCGGCGCTCTTTGCATAATTAACACTAAAATTGCTTGGATTATATACATACATATTGGACCCATCATTACCTCCCCAAAGCCATGAGGGTTGTCCGTTTTGTCCAGACCAATTAAAAGTCATTGGAACTCCAGTATTTCCGCCTCTTCCAAGTTTAGCAGCAGTTGTAGATGTATTTGCGTTGCCATAAAATGTTCCTGTGAATCCACCACTAGCAGTAATTCTTGCAGTTTGTTCTCCAACAGCATTTCTAATACTTAATCCATTTGAATCATCGTCTCCAAATTGTAACACTAATTCAAGATTATCTGATGCTGTCTCTTGAGCAAACAATTTAACATAATCGCTTTGGCCGTTCCATTGTAAACCACCACGATTCACAGGAAATGTAACATTTTTATTACTATTATTCCAATTTCCAGAATCAGCCCATTCGATAAATGCCGTTCCGCCCATTGTTCCACCAGAAAGTGGAAGATAGGAATGCGTGTGTCCAGCAGTTGCAAATAATGATTTATTTACGGCTCTTAATTCATTCCCGTTCCATGCTGCGAGCCATGTGAAATCTCCATATCCCATGCCTGCTTTTGAGTAAGCAAATGTGGTAGTCGCTCCACTATTGATATCTGTTACAGAATTATGTGTATGACTGGTTGCCGTAGATATAGTAAGATTCCCTGATCCATCAAAACTTCCTGATCCAGTTACAGATCCTGTTAATGAAATAGTACGAGATGTTGAAAGTTTTCCTGCTGAATTAGCATAGTTTACTGATTGCCCTCCGATTGTAGCAGAAGTAATAATAGTTCCTGCCTGAGCTGGGAGATATATTGGCTCAGAAGTATTATTCCCTGTCTTATAATTAGCATCTGTACAATAATTAAACACTAATGATTCATTGTTTCCTAAATTTCCTACTGTCCAACTACCCGTGGCTGTTTTTTGTCCTACAACTGGTTGATAACCATTTCCTCCGCCAAGTGTATTAAAAACAGCAGCGTGATCCCTGTCTGCGACCCAATTTCCACCAGCATTACGTTTAATCTGACCGGTGATAGTACCGCCTGAGAGCGAGAGTTTTGAATCGAGAGAAGATTTTAAATTTGTTATATCCGAAATAGAGTGGGTGTGACTGGCAGGAGGATAAGAGGAAGGTTTGTTGAGTATTTCTGCCCATCCCGTACCACTTCCAATTGGATGCCAGTTGGTCCACCAACTGTTATTAAACATTCTTGTCATAATAATATTGAATGCGCCAGCATTTTCTTGATGCGGGAAGTATACTTGCATAGTACGCTTTTCTCCGTCAGAATCGGTTGCTTTAAATACAAGAAGTAAACCAAACGAATAAAGACTTTGAGAATAACTATTTGGTCCATGTTTTGTATTTATATCTCCCCAAGATGACATTTGTATCTTATAACAGCCAATATCTTTTAATGTATCCCAATCAACAGTATCGTCAATAACATTCCTCTTTTGAAATGTAATATCATTTAAAATTTTGCCCTGAGCGGCTGACAAGGAATTACTTGTAGATACAGATGTTAAACTATTTTCTACTGGACGCCAAGTATTGGTATCTGTAAATACGGCATTAGAAGGAACTGATTTTCCTAAAGTATAAGCACATGACACCGGAACTCCATTAGAAAAATATATAGGTTGAGTAGAAGATCCTGCGTTAGTGGTAAGTTTTGATGCAGAAGCAGCGTTAATTCCCCAATTACCAGACGCACCTCCGCCGGTTTTAGTAACTGTATAACTACTATAATTTCCGGAATCTAATATGGTTCTCCAATCGCTATCCCATTCAGAATAGTTTACAGTTTTACTATCTACTGTTTTTTGTTTAGAATTTGCTCCACGGATATATAGATGATTACCCTTTTCGCTTCCAATTGCTAATTGTGCTCCCCATCCAGCAAATGAATCCCATCCAAAAGTAAGGATATGAGAGTCTTCAGGCGGTTTTCCGGTCTTCATAATTGAGCTAGCAATTGAATGTGTAACTTTATATGCATATGTAGGAGAAGTCAGATCATAGTCACCAGAAGTTTGTCTTGTTGAAGGATTTATAAATAATGATAAAGAGGAATCTGCAGCTCCACCGGCACTTGCAGACCCGGCATAATTATGAGTGTGACTTGGCAGATCTGCAGCAACCAGTTTCCTAAAACTTGCCCTTCCATTAGAACCGCTTGGAGCTGCGAGAACTGTATTTGCCGCACGTGTGCCAGCAGCATCATAAACACGCGAATTAAAATTTGTAAGATTTTCAATATTATGGTTATGAACTGATGGAGGATAAGTACCGGGTTTATTTTGCACTCCGGACCAATCTACAGAAGAAGCAGCTCCTGCCGAAGTAGCGTATTTTACGGATTTGTCTTTATCGGCTGTATTATCTACATTGCCAAGCCCAACCTCGGATTTTGTATAAGTTGGTTTTGTGTCTGCCTTGGCCCAAGCTTTTACGTCCGATGCAGGCATACTTGTGGGAAAGTCTGTAATATCAGTTTTTTTGTGTGTATGTGAAGAGTTGGCTTTTCCAGCTAACTTTGAATTAATTTCGGTTTCAGTGTAATAGCGGTCATCGTGATTATGGGTAGATGGAGGAAACGTACTTGGTTTACCACTCAAATTATCCCATGTTTGAACATCAAGTGCTTTATATGTCTTTGATGTATCATCCCAGTAATAAGTAAGATTGTTTGTAGTGTCTATATATATAATATTTTGTTCACCAGTTTTAGGGAATACTGAATATGATGCGTAAGGTTTAACATCTTGATCATCTTTAACATATTGCTTAATGTATCCGATGAGTTCTTCTAGTCCTATATCGTCCAAAAATTGTTTTTTCATTTACCCATCGTATCCTTTCTAAAAAAAATACAATAGGAGAGTAGTGATCTCCCCTATTGTAAGATTTAATTTATTATTCTGTTACTTTTGTAAATAGAGCTTTAATCTTTTCAGATGGAATAGCTTCGTATCCTTCTCCAACAAGACCTTGAAGAGCAGCAATGTCAGATGTGTTCTTTGCTGTCTTTGGCTTTTCAGCGGCCATATCGGTTTCAAGTGTTTTAACTTTACCTTCAGCAGTTGTGACTCTATCAGATACAGCTGTGATGTTGTCGGCGTTAGTTTTATCTGCAGCTTCAAGTACCGGGACTTTCTTCTCAAGAGCATCGATTCTGCCAACAGCAGCTACAAGGTCTTCAGCTTTTGCATACTGAGAAAGATCAGAATCAGCAAGAGCTTTAGATACATACTCCGCAATGTAACCTACGATGTCTTTAGATGTAGCGGTTTCTGGCAAAGTACCGATCAGAGTCTTCAGGTTTGCAATATCTTCTTTATTTGTCTTGATCTGACTATTCATTGCAGAAGCATCAGATGCATGAGAAGAAATCCAATCAGAGATTTCTTTCAGAGTATCATATGCTTCTGGAGCACCGTTAACGATCTGAGCGACGGCATCGGCAACAGCTTTTTTAACGGATCCATCACCAGTACCATTTAATGTTTCAATAGCAGCTGTATTTGTAGCAACTTTACCTTTAAGATCACTATCATCATAAGCACCAGCTGTAACAGCTTCTTTAATGTAAGCAACTACATCTTTAGCTTTAGCATCAGCCGGAATAGTTCCAACATATGTCATTACTTCTGATTTAGCTTTTGTAGCAGCTCCTGCCTCATCAAAATCGGCAGCAGATTTACCAGAGTCTACAAGATTTCCGTTTGCATCAAGACCTGCAAGATGTCCGTTGACAGCTCCTGTTACTTTATCAGCTTTTGCACTATCTTTTGGAAGTGTGATTGTAAATACTGCATCTTCAATGGTCACAGGAGCTGTTTTTGTATAGAAATACAATGTGAATCCATCAGCAGACTGAGATACTGTTTTAATAGAACTTTTTACAGCTTCAGAAATCTTCGCATCAATCTGTACATTATGAAGTGATAAAAACTCAGTAAGATTGGAAAGTGTAGCAAATTGTAATTTAGCCATAATTAATTTCCTCCTTTAATTATTTAAAAATATCATTTAAATCTTTAGTGGATATTCCACTAATTTTTCTATCTAAAGCACTGTCAAGTTTTGCATCTAACTGTTGATCTATAATTTCTTCAACAGTCTCTTGAATTATTTCAGCAATATATGGCAGCTTTGC
>ENA-USYV01002593-USYV01002593.1-human-gut-metagenome-genome-assembly--contig:-NODE-2593-length-14328-cov-10.935233_pt1 | contig 14328 bp, 7 predicted proteins | sample MGYA00250066_ERZ773514 | MGnify/ENA primary metagenome ERZ773514 (study PRJEB29103, sample SAMN06112049) | human gut metagenome | biome: human gut; feature: ankylosing spondylitis patient; material... | reverse complement strand
TCTGTGCTATTTAGCACACTTCATTTTTCTTTGCCTTGAAGCATTGAATGCTTATGATGGAAAAGACTTTGCAGCTATTGCAGAATTAGAATTGTTAGGAGCCGATGGTAAACCTTTGTCACGTCAGCATTGGAAGGTTATTTATGCAGATAGTGAGGAAACTGAAGAGGCAAATAACATTGCAACGAACGTGTTTGACTTACAGGAATCTACTTTCTGGCATACTAGCTACTTTTCAGCTGCTAAACATAAATTTCCACATCAGATTGTGATTAATCTTGGTGAGGATAAGATAGTCACGGGATTTTCTTATTTGCCAAGAGCGGAAGCCGACAAGACGGGAATGATAAAGGATTATCGGGTATATTTGAAGATGACGCCTTTTAAACTTTAAGAAAGGGTAATTATATGTTTGTGATACGTACTTGAGATATTTAAGTCAAAGGTTAATTATTAAGTTTGTTCATTAAGTTATAGGAAAGTAAAAGAATAACTTCCACGCGAGTGAAGGTTTTCTTTTACTTTTCTTTTTTTATAATAGTTGAAATCATAAAGTAGCTTACTTTTGTTCTTTCTCTTATATTATATAATCTAAAATAACTAGTGATGCAAAAAATGAATAAAAATGGATTTAGCCAATGTGCCGGAGCGTACATTGAGCGTTTGCGAAAAGAAGGGCGATATTCTACCGCTCATGTTTATAAGAATGCTCTTTTTTCTTTTAGTAAGTTTTGTGGAACATGGAACATATCGTTCAGGCAAGTCACCCGGGAGTGTTTACGATGCTATGGACAGCATCTTTACGAGTCCGGGTTAAAGCTCAATACAGTTTCTACTTATATGCGTATGTTGCGTAGTATCTATAATCGGGGAGTAGAAGCGGGAAGTGCCCCTTATGTTCCCCGGTTGTTTCATGATGTCTATACAGGCGTGGATATCCGGCAAAAGAAAGCATTGCCTGTGACCGAATTGCACAAACTACTGTATGAAGACCCGAAATCCGAACGTTTGCGTCGTACGCAGACGATTGCAGCTCTGATGTTTCAGTTCTGTGGAATGTCATTCGCGGATTTGGCGCATTTGGAGAAATCGGCTTTAGACCGGAATGTGCTTCAATATAACCGTATCAAGACTAAAACACCTATGAGCCTGGAAATTCTGGAAAGTGCAAAAGAGATGATGAATCAGCTTCGAAGCAATAAAACTGCTCTTCCTGATTGTCCCGACTATTTATTCGATATTCTGCATGGTGATAAGAAGCGGAAAGATGAAAAAGCATATAAAGAATATCAGTCTGCTCTTCGTCGTTTTAATAATTCTTTGAAGGATTTGGCGAGAGTGTTGCGCTTGAATTCGCCCGTCACTTCATATACCTTCCGACATTCTTGGGCCACTACTGCTAAGTATCGCGGAGTTCCGATTGAAATGATTAGTGAATCGTTGGGACACAAATCTATTAAAACCACACAAATATATCTGAAAGGCTTTGGATTAAGAGAACGCACAGAAGTAAATAGAAAGAATTTATCTTACGTTAGAAATTACAATGTAAGTAGGTAATAGATAGGCAAAACTTTAATAATCAGTATTTAAATGTATCTGTTACTTCTTAGGTAACGGAATCAAATGTGACGCAAAGATATACAAAAATATAAATAGCAAACAAATATTCCCCCATTTTTTTTCGTTTTATCTGATGCATACGGCAAAAAAAAATCCGAACATGAAATAATCATATCTTCATGCCCTATGATTTATATGTCCTGTCTTAAAAAGAATTTTCCCCTTCGCCAAAGGCAAAAACTCTTCTATTACTGTAATTGTCGATGTTTTTCTCTATTCTCATTCCGATTGGTCTTGGTTGTGTGTTTACTGTTACCTAAGAAGTAACAGAATTATATAAGGTAAAAATAGTGGATTAATCAAAAAAGTTTTGAGAATATCTCTATTTAAAAGTATAACATACAAATAAAGATGAAACAAACTAAAGCGGCTTTTAGGAATAAGCCATTTATTTCGTTAAAAGGTAGTATTCTATTTCTGATACTCATTCCGATGAGCGGTCTGGTTCACGCGCAATATTCCATGGGAACAACGGGGCAGTTGATGATACCTACCGCTGAAATGCAGGAGACCGGTACATTTATGGGAGGAGTCAATTTCTTACCCGAGCAAGTTACTCCATCGGTTTTCAGTTTTCCTACCATGAACTATTTTGTAGATATGACTCTTTTCTCTTTTATCGAATTCACTTACCGGATGACATTACTCAAAATGACAACCGGTACAGGCAGAACGGGTTATCATAATCAGGACCGTTCTAATACGATTCGTATTCGTCCGCTAAAAGAAAGTCGCTATTTCCCAGCTGTTGTGATTGGTGGAGATGATCTTTTGACGGAGAAGAAGACTCCGTATTGGGGAGCTTATTATGGTGTGTTGACAAAGACTATCGGGTTTCGTTCGGGAGACCAATTGGCTGTAACGGCCGGATGGTATATTCATCAAGGTGATTGTCGTGTATTTAATAAAGGACCTTTCGGAGGTGTCCGCTATACGCCTTCTTTTTGCAAAGAATTGAAGTTGATGGTGGAATATGATACGCGTGGATGGAATATGGGTGCTGCCATGCGCTTTTGGAAGCATTTGTCCGTCAATGTGTTTACTCGTGAATTTACATGTGTTTCCGCCGGTCTGCGGTATGAATGTACATTAATGCATTAAAAGAAGATGAAAAGGATTGTTAGTGTGACCGCTGTTTTTCTCTGTGGTATTTCTTTGTTACAGGCACAGCCAGTTCGTGTGAGTGAGACACTGAAAGAGTTGGATATGGAGAATATTTCAGTTGTGGAGAAAAGTGACACGATAACTGCGGCTTTTGAGACTTCTGCTTATAGAGGTATTTATAATGGAATCGGTATTGCCATACGCCATTTGGTCGCTATACCGGAAATACCGACTTTGCAGCTACTTATATTAGATAATGCCTTACCACAATTATGCATAACCATCCCTGCAGAATTGATTCAAAAATATCAGTCCGGTGAATGTGCGTTGGATGAAGTGTATCGTAAGATGGGGATAACTACTTCTACCGAAACTGCTGTACGGCAGCTGAAAGGCGTAAAACGAAAAGAAAGTTCTTTCGGTAAGGTCGATTTGGTAGTATATCCCAACGTGATGTTAGTCAATAATGTAACTTATAAGTTGTATAAAGCGGCTCTCGAGTTGCAACCTGCCCTGGAAATGCAATTATGGAAAGGCGCCTCGCTACGGATGCAGGTTTCTTTGCCTATTGTAAGTAATGAAGATGGCAAGTGGAACTGCGTTCGCCTGGGATACATGACTTTTCGTCAGGATTTTCGCTTGGCTAATCATTGGAAAGGATACCTCACAGGCGGTAGTTTCTCGAATGACCGTCAAGGACTTGCAGCAGGCATCGGCTATTTTTCAGCAAATGGTCGGTGGACGGTAGAAGGTGGAGGAGGAATAACCGGCTCTGCTCATTTCTATGGTAGCGAATGGAAAATGAGCAAGTGGAAAAGAGTCAATGGACAGATTAGCGTAGGATATTATATTCCGGAAGTGAATACCTTGGTAAAAGTAGAAGGAGATCGCTTTATTTATGGCGATTATGGAGTACGCGGAACTCTTTCACGCTACTTCGGCGAATATATTGTAGGTATATATGGTATGTATACAAATGGAGCAACGAATGCAGGATTCAACTTTTCTATTCCATTACCGGGAAAGAAACGCAAGCGACATCTGCTACGGGTAATGCTTCCCGAATATTTTGCTTTTCAGTATGATATGCGTAGCGGGAATGAATATGCCCATCGTTCGTTGGGCGAAAGTTATAGTGTTGAACCTAAGTCGGCAGAGAATTCACATTTCTGGCAGCCGGATTATATTCGATATTATTTGATTAAAACGAGTGAGAAGTGAAACATGATTGATATTTTAACTAGTATTTTTAACAAAATTGAAACATTATGAAAAGTGTAAAATGGTTTTATGTGGGTGCCATGGCAATAGCCTTGGGTATGTTAACTTTTGCGACAGTAGCCTGTCACGATGATGATGACGATCCGAAACCGGCAGAAGGGGAAGTAATTGAAACTCCAAAACCGGTAGTGGAGTATTACATTATGGGTACGGTGACTTCCGGAGGAAAAGCAATGAATGGGGTAAAGGTAAAAGTGGGTAGTAAAAATTACACAACCGACTCGAATGGTAAGTTCTCTGTTACAGAAAGTGCTACAGGTACTTATAGTATTGAAGCGTCTTCTAATGGATATCTTTCACAGAAAACGTCAGTTGTCATTGCAGAGAATGCAGAGAATCGTAGTGTGGTAACGGTAGCTCTGGCTCTGACAAAGGAGAGTCGGAAGGAAACTGTGTCAGTAACTGCAGAAGAAGAAATTAAAGTAGAGGATAATAGTGAATCTAATACTACCATTGAAGATCCGGGAGAAGTTGCTCCGGAAGCAGTGGTAGAGGATAAACCACTCGTGAAAGTCGAATTGGCAATACCGGCAGGTGCAATTGATACAGAAGCTAGTGCAAGCCTTATTAGTGATGGGAATGTTGGCATTAGTGTAACAACCTTTGTTCCTGCTCCTGCAGAAGTGACTACTGAAGTGAAGGCTGAAGAAGTGAATAAAGATATACCTAAAAGCATCCCTTTAGCTGCTGCTAAATTTGAACCGTCTGGTTTGCAATTTGCAAAAAAGGTTACGATTTCTATTCCTAACCCTATCCCTGGAATAACATTCGCTGATGCTGATATGATACTTACTTATCAGAATCCAGATACAGGAGAATGGGGAGATGCAAAAGATAATAAGGGAAATGTAATTAAAAATATATCTTCTACTACAGAAGGTGGAGCTGTCACTGCATATACAGCCGATGTCGATCACTTCTCTGCTTATGCAATAGAAAATAAAGTATACAGCAAGATTAGTAATGAAACTGTGACAACTAATATTCTAGGACAAGCTAGTCGTGATAATAGCGAGAATGCTAAAGCAGTGACTGGTATTGAACTGAAATATAAGGAAAAGTCTGGTTGGGACTATGATAAGAATGATGCTGGTCTTGTTGCTGAAGTTAAATCGCAATTAGGAGCTAGTGCTAGTGCTGAAGATACAAAAACGGTGAATGCAATGGTTGCTTTCATGAAAACTCGTATGTTCTCATTAATGGGATCGGTATCTGGCATTACGGAAACTGAACGTGTTTATAACACTGTAAATGTAAACGGATACACCACTATGAGTTATACTTGCTATGCAAAAGCTCGTACTACCACATTGACGGCTAATGTAAAGTTTAATGGTCAAAACAAGACGGTTTCGATTACAGCAACTCGTTATACCGGAACGGATCATCAATATAAGACGGTTACTTATAATCCGACACATAGCGGCGGTAAGGGTGGTAGTATTTAAGATGTTTTATAGTAAGGGGCTTGGATTCGTTTGTAGCATTGAATCCCTGCCTTAGCCGATTAGGAAAAAGTACAGAGGTACATCTTTACCTAATCGGGGCCACGCATCAGATTTTATTTTGATGCACATTTCCCTGAATATCAACTGTCTGTGAAGATCGTTGATATGATTTGAAACGATTCATTGAATCGATATGTAATATTTTTAATAAAACCCTTTTGAATATGTTCCTTTTTTAATAAACCCTTTGGGGCATGTTCATATAGAGTATAGAGGGAGGAGATCACTGTGAAGCGGTCTCCTCTTTTGCTTTTTGAAAATATTGTATTACGCGAAGTAGTATTGCTAAAATCTGTCTTCCTTGGAGTGTTATTATATTCTTTTTGACTAGATTTGACTAGAAGTAATACCCTAAATTCACAAAACAACTTCCTTTGTCCGTCTGATTGGAGTATCCCAACGATATTTCCAATGGTCCGAAGATGCTGTCCATTCCATAACCTGCACTAACACCGAATAATTGCTTGCCTTTCAATATATCGAAGAAATTACTATCCGTTAGCCCGTAGTTACCCGTCAGCGTGAGATAATGAATGGCTCCCATACGTTGTCTGAACTTAATAGACGCAATCATGATGGTGTTATCCATCAATTCCAGATTGGTGACCCCGGCAAATGGTAATTGCTGTGGAATATAGAAACCGGGTACGTCACCGCCAATGGCATTTTGCAGCGGATAAGGAAAATCTCTTCCGATCAGGATACGTCCATAAATGGAAGGAATGACGGAGAAACGGCGGGTCACAGGGATGACACTTGCCCACGAAGCATTCAATGCTGAAAATGGAGCATGGTCGTTGTATTGTGCCATGTTATCCGTATAAAGCGAATAGGCAGCTCTGAAGTCACTTCCTTTAGAAGGGAAGCGTCCTTTATCGTATGTATTATATTGCACTTGGGCAAAATAACTTAGAAAATGTTCCGATTCCACTTTCAGATCGGAGATTTCAGGTTTCTTGAACAGGAAATCTTTATACTTGTAATATTCAAAACGCAGACCGAGTCCGAAGCGGAAATTCTTGTACCATACATCGGAGAAACCGAATTCTGCCAGATGATATTTATACGTTGTATTATAGGCACGGTCACCTTCCTCGTAAATGTTGATATCGTTGTATTGGAACATATACGAGAAGTTGAAATTACGTTGCTGCATCGGTTCTAGCGTATAGTCTATGCGGGCAGCATATCGTTTACCCAATCGACCGGTAAGAGCCAGGCGGGAAGGAATATGAGTTTTGAGGTCTGCCGTTGCATTCACCAACAAAGACGCGATTTCTTCCGAATCGAAACGGATGCCCAGATTGATTCTTCTTTCGTATTTTTCCTGCAACAGGAAGTTGAGGTGATAACCTTCAGGAGTCTCTTTCAACGTATAGCTGGCACTGGAATAGGATTGGCTGCCACGTAATTGATACAAGGCCTGTTCTATTTGTTGAGTGGTAATGTCACTGTTTTCTTTCAGATTACATTTCTTCATCAGCCATTTTTTATCATCCACCTCTACACCGGAAAATGAGATGTCCGTCACATAAACTGTGCGTGCATTGGAAAGAGAAGAATAAGGGCCATGTTGCTTCGGAGTATAATCTTCGGCTATTCCTATCTTCTTTTTCAAGGCAAGCAACGAATTCCATTGTTCTTTAGCCGCTTCTTCGCCTCTTCGCATCAGAGTGTCGATGGCTGCCGGGGTAAAACTGGCAGATGAATATCCCTCCACATTGACACGGATATAAGTGTCTGTGAGGTCTACATTCTTTTCGTGGTTAGACTGGCAGGTGATGTCTACAATCTGTCCCAGAATATCGGGGACGCTGTTGAGCTTGTCAGCCTTCTTCAAAGCATTCTGCACGTCTACTCCGATAATAATATCGGCTCCCATGGCTTTCACAACATCTGCCGGATAGTTGTTTACAATGCCGCCGTCCACTAATACCATGCTGTCTTGCCGTACCGGAGTGAATACACCCGGAATAGCCATACTGGCACGCATAGCGGTTGAGAGTATTCCGTCATGGAATACAATTTGCTCTCCATTGACAACATTGGCTGCCACACAAGCAAAAGGAATGGGAAGTTTATTGAAGTCGATGGAGTCATGATACCCCACAGTGAGATCTGAAAATAGGTTAGCCAGATTTTGCCCTTTCATGAGTCCTCCGGCAGCAGCATCCTTGGGAGTTTTGGTGAAAGGGATAGAGACTGTATATTTTTCAGACCGCTCACGATCAGTCAATGACATGGCACTTCGTTTGATACGGTCGCTCAACAGGAATGTCCAATCTTGTTTTCGTACCATGCTGTCCAATTGTTCCGTAGTATAACCGATGGCATACAGACCACCTACGATAGCTCCCATACTGGTGCCGGCTATATAGTCAATAGGAATTCCGGCTTCCTCAATTACTTTCAGTGCTTTGATGTGTGCCATTCCTTTGGCACCGCCACCGCTTAGAACGACACCTACCTTTTTCCTTTGCTCTTGAGAATGCAAAGAAAAAGGCAATAAGATGCCAATTGATAAAACTAATGTTGAAAAGATTTGTTTTTTCATTAGGATGTGGTCTAGTGTTGATGTTTAATATAATACAAATGTAGAGCATAATTTGTTTAGTTGTTGAAATAGGAACTAAAAAAAATGTTCCAAAAGTCGGAAATGTGGATTTTTTCTACACCATACAGTGAATTTCCACACTTTCTGCAAAACGAAGAAATATCTAATGCTTTGATTTTAAGCAAATAATGCAGCTAACGCATTTTTGGTATATGAGTTGTAAATAAGGATATAGAACAAACATAAGTTAAATTAAATAATAAGATTCGATATGAGATTATTCTTTTCGAAACATGAGTTGAAACTGAGGAGAAAGAGAACCATTGCTGCTATTATATGTATGGTAGTTGTGTTGGGTGTGTACTGGATACTGACCCGACCTCAGAAGGCTGCGCCGGAAATGCCGACAGTCATTGTTGAACCGGTAGTGAAAGACGACGTAGAGATATACGGGGAATATGTGGGGCGTATTCGTGCCCAACAGTTCGTCGAGGTACGTGCCCGTGTGGAAGGTTATCTGGAAAATATGCTTTTTGCCGAAGGTACATATGTCAATAAGAATCAGGTTTTGTTTGTAATCAACCAGGACCAGTATCGTGCCAAAGCAGATAAAGCCAGAGCACAATTGAAAAAAGACGAAGCGCAGGCTTTGAAAGCGGAACGTGATTTAAAACGTATCCGTCCGTTGTTTGAACAGAACGCTGCAAGCCAGTTGGACTTGGATAATGCGGAAGCTGCATATGAAAGTGCCGAGGCAACGGTAGCCATGAGCGAGGCGGATTTGGCACAGGCTGAACTGGAATTGGGTTATACCATTGTTCGTTCGCCCTTATCGGGACACATTAGTGAAAGAAATGTGGACTTGGGTACATTAGTCGGTCCCGGAGGAAAATCATTGCTTGCTACCATTGTGAAGAGTGATACAGTGTTGGTGGATTTCAGTATGACAGCACTCGATTATTTGAAGAGTAAAGAAAGAAACATTAATTTGGGACAGCAGGATTCCACCCGTTCCTGGCAGCCGAATATTACCATTACATTGGCGGATAATACCGTCTATCCATTTAAAGGATATGTGGATTTTGCCGAACCGCAAGTCGATCCTCAAACCGGAACTTTCTCTGTACGTGCAGAAATGCCGAATCCGAAACAAGTATTGTTGCCGGGACAATTTACAAAGGTAAAGTTGTTGCTGGATGTTCGTGAAGGTGCACTGGTTGTTCCGATGAAAGCCGTTACCATCGAAAAGGGTGGAGCATATATTTATACCATGCGCAAAGATAATGCGGTAGAGAAACGTTTTATCGAATTAGGACCGGAAGTCGGGAATAATGTGGTGGTAGAAAGAGGACTGGCAGAAGGAGAAATGGTGGTTGTAGAAGGGTTCCATAAGTTGACTCCGGGCATGAAAGTACGGGTCAGTGATCCGGAAGCCGAAGCTGGGGACAGTATAACTACGACAAAAAATGAAGTGACCGGAGTAAAAGAAAACACTACCGGAACGAAGGATAACGCGAAAGGAGAATAAACGATGAAAGTTACTTTTTTTATAGATAGGCCGGTCTTCTCGGCTGTAATCTCCATCGTGATTGTGATTGTCGGCATTATTGGTCTGACGATGCTTCCGGTGGATCAATATCCGCAGATTACCCCTCCGGTGGTGAAGATCAGCGCATCCTATCCGGGTGCCAGCGCACTTACCGTGTCGCAGGCGGTAGCCACTCCGATTGAGCAGGAAATCAATGGTACGCCGGGTATGCTTTATATGGAATCAAACAGTTCTAACTCCGGAGGTTTTTCGGCAACGGTCACTTTTGACGTATCTGCCGATCCGGATTTGGCAGCTGTTGAGATTCAGAACCGTGTGAAACTGGCGGAATCCCGTCTGCCGGCGGAAGTCATTCAGAATGGTATTTCGGTAGAAAAACAGGCTCCCAGTCAGTTGATGACGCTTTGTTTGACTTCTACTGATCCGAAGTTCGACGAAATTTATTTGAGTAACTTTGCTACTATCAATGTGCTCGATGTAATTCGCCGTATTCCTGGGGTTGGACGTGTATCTAATATCGGTAGCCGCTATTATGCGATGCAGATATGGGCGCAACCCGATAAGTTGGCAAACTTTGGACTGACCGTGCAGGATTTACAGAATGCATTGAAGGATCAGAACCGTGAATCGGCAGCTGGGGTATTGGGGCAACAACCGGTACAGGGACTGGATATTACCATTCCTATTACGACTCAAGGACGTTTGTCTACCGTAGGGCAGTTTGAAGATATTGTAGTGCGTGCCAATGCCAACGGATCTATTATCAGGTTGAAAGACGTGGCGCGTGTATCGTTGGAGGCTTCTTCTTATAACACGGAAAGTGGTATCAACGGCGAGAATGCCGCTGTTCTTGGCATTTATATGTTGCCGGGAGCAAATGCGATGGAAGTAGCCGAGAGAGTAAAAGAGGCTATGGATGAGATTAGCAAGAATTTTCCGGAAGGATTGAGCTATGAGATTCCGTTCGATATGACGACTTATATTTCCGAATCTATTCATGAAGTATATAAGACGTTGTTTGAAGCGTTGGTATTAGTTGTATTGGTGGTTTATCTATCCTTGCAAAGCTGGCGTGCAACGTTGATTCCGGTAGTGGCGGTGCCTATTTCATTGATCGGTACTTTCGGATTCATGTTGATTTTCGGTTTCTCGCTGAATATACTGACATTACTAGGATTGATTCTTGCCATCGGTATTGTTGTGGATGATGCGATTGTGGTGGTGGAAGGCGTAGAACATATCATGGAAACGGAACATCTAAGCCCATACGAAGCAACGAAGAAAGCGATGAACGGACTTGCTAGTGCTTTGATTGCCACATCACTGGTATTGGCGGCAGTGTTCGTTCCGGTTAGTTTTTTAAGTGGGATTACAGGGCAGTTGTATCGCCAGTTTACGGTGACGATTGTGGTGTCCGTACTTATTTCTACGGTAGTGGCTCTGACATTGAGCCCGGTGATGTGTTCATTGATTCTGAAGCCGGATAACGGAAAGAAAAAGAATATCGTTTTCCGGAAGATTAATGAATGGCTGGGCATCGGTAGCAATAAATATGTGGCTGCTGTGACTCGTACGATCAAGCATCCTCGCCGGGTTTTGAGTGCTTTTGGTATGGTGTTGATCGCTATTATGCTGATTCACCGCATTATTCCGACCAGTTTCTTGCCTGTAGAAGACCAGGGATATTTCAAAATTGAATTGGAACTGCCGGAAGGAGCTACTTTGGAACGTACCCGTATCGTAACAGAACGTGCCATTGCTTATTTGGAAAAGAATCCATATATTGAATATATACAGAACGTAACGGGAAGTAGTCCGCGTGTTGGAAGTAACCAGGGACGTGCTGAACTGACGGTGATCCTGAAACCTTGGGAAGAGCGGAAGAGTACCACTATTGAGAAGATTATGGATACGGTGGAAAAACATTTGAGGGAATATCCCGAATGTAAAGTCTATCTGTCCACTCCTCCGGTTATTCCGGGACTGGGTAGCTCGGGAGGTTTTGAAATGCAATTGGAAGCTCGTGGAGAAGCCACTTTCGATAATTTGGTAGACGCGGCAGATACATTAATGTACTACGCATCCAAGCGCAAAGAGCTGGCTGGTCTGTCATCTTCTTTGCAGTCGGAAATACCACAACTCTATTTCGATGTAGACCGTGACAAAGTAAAGATGCTGGGTGTGCCACTGGCTGATGTGTTCTCTACCATGAAGGCTTATACCGGTTCGGTGTATGTGAACGACTTTAATATGTTCAACCGTATATATAAGGTTTACATTCAGGCGGAAGCTCCTTACCGGGAACACAAAGACAACATCAATCTGTTCTTCGTGAAAGCCTCCAATGGAGCGATGGTACCGTTGACTTCTTTAGGAAATGCCTCCTATACCACAGGACCGGGAAGTATTAAACGTTTCAATATGTTTACTACGGCCGTTATCCGTGGAGCAGCTGCACAGGGATATAGTTCCGGACAGGCGATGGAAATCATGGAGCAGATTGCCCGTGACCATCTTCCCGATAATATCGGTCTTGAATGGAGTGGCCTTTCTTATCAGGAGAAGCAGGCGGGAGGTCAGACAGGTATGGTGATGGCATTGGTATTCCTGTTCGTTTTCCTTTTCCTTGCTGCTCAATACGAAAGTTGGACGGTGCCTATTGCCGTGTTGCTCTCTTTACCTGTTGCCGCTTTGGGAGCCTATTTAGGAGTCTGGGTTTGCGGATTGGAGAACGACGTCTATTTCCAGATTGGTCTGGTAATGTTGGTGGGACTTGCCGCTAAGAACGCGATTTTGATTGTAGAGTTTGCAAAAGTACAGGTAGATAAAGGTGAAGACCTGGTGCAGTCGGCTATCTACGCAGCCAAATTGCGTTTCCGTCCGATTTTGATGACTTCTCTCGCATTCGTACTCGGTATGCTTCCGATGGTATTGGCAAGCGGTCCGGGGTCGGCAAGCCGGCAGGCAATTGGTACAGGTGTATTTTTCGGAATGATATTTGCCATTGTATTCGGTATCATTCTTGTGCCGTTCTTCTTTGTGATGGTGTATAAAACAAAGTCGAAAATTTTAAAACATAAGAAATAATGAAACGAAAGAAACTATATATTGCTATCCTGTTACTTGCCGGAGTCTTGACTTCCTGCAAGGTAGGGAAAAGTTATGTCCGTCCTGATCTTCATTTGCCCGACAGCTTGGAAAGAGCGCAAGACTCGATCAGCTTCGGCGATCAGGACTGGAGGGATATTTATACGGATGCTACCTTGAGAAGCCTGATAGAACGTGCACTGGATCATAACAAGGATATGTTGATTGCCGCTGCCCGTGTGAAAGAAATGGCAGCACAGAAACGTATTTCCACCGCTGCGTTACTTCCGGATATCAAAGGAAAAGTAACGGCAGAACGTGAACTCGAAAATCATGGAGGAGATGCTTTCAAGAGATCAGAGACCTTTGAAGCACAATTTCTCGTTTCATGGGAACTCGATCTTTGGGGAAATCTGCGCTGGGCACGTTCGGCCAGTATTGCCGAATATCTGCAATCTATCGAGGCGCAACGCGCATTGCGGATGACGATTGTTGCTGAAGTGGCACAGGCTTACTATGAATTGGTTGCTTTAGATACAGAACTGGACATCGTAAAGCAAACATTAAAAGCCCGTGAAGAAGGAGTACGTCTGGCACGTATCCGGTTTGCCGGCGGATTGACTTCCGAGACTTCCTATCGACAGGCACAGGTGGAATTGGCGCGTACGGCAACTTTGGTTCCTGACCTCGAACGTAAAATCTCCCTGAAAGAAAACGATATTGCTTATCTTGCCGGTGAATATCCTAATAAGATAGCCCGTTCCCGTTTGCTTCAGGAATTCAACTCTCCAGAAAAACTTCCTGTTGGGTTGCCGTCTACATTATTGGAACGTCGTCCCGACATCCGTCAGGCAGAGCAGAAATTGATTGCTGCCAATGCGAAAGTGGGAGTGGCTTATACAAATATGTTCCCGCGTCTTGCCCTGACAGGTGGTTTCGGTAGTGAAAGTACTTCTTTGTCGGAACTCCTGAAATCTCCATACGCAGTGATGGAAGGAGCTTTGCTGACTCCGATTTTTGGTTGGGGAAAGAATCGTGCGGCATTGAAAGCAAAAAAGGCAGCTTATGAGGCTGAAGTACATAGTTATGAAAAAGCCGTACTGGAAGCTTTCAAGGAAACACGCAATGCGATTGTCAACTTCAACAAGATCAAGGAAGTGTACGAACTTCGTGCCAATCTGGAACGTTCGGCCAAGAGCTACATGGACCTGGCACAACTGCAATACATCAATGGGGTTATTAATTATCTGGACGTATTGGATGCCCAACGTGGATATTTTGATGCACAGATTGGGTTGAGTAATGCTATCCGTGACGAGTTGATTGCGGTAGTTCAACTCTATAAGGCTCTTGGTGGAGGCTGGGAACAAAATCCCTAGAATTATCATATCGATTCACTCATTGAAGAAAACGTAAAGGCTATCTCCCACACCGGGAGGTAGCCTTAATTTTTCTTTCTTCTTCCTTTTGTCTTAAAAACAACAACAGAAGAATTTTCATAATTCGGAAAAAAGTGCGAAATTTGCAACGCTTTTCAAGTTTGACAAGAAACTTACTAACACCTTTAAATAAAAAATTAAAGAAAATGACTAAAAGTGCATTGCAAATCGCAAGGGCTGCTT
>ENA-USYV01002591-USYV01002591.1-human-gut-metagenome-genome-assembly--contig:-NODE-2591-length-14333-cov-4.515222_pt1 | contig 14333 bp, 7 predicted proteins | sample MGYA00250066_ERZ773514 | MGnify/ENA primary metagenome ERZ773514 (study PRJEB29103, sample SAMN06112049) | human gut metagenome | biome: human gut; feature: ankylosing spondylitis patient; material... | reverse complement strand
AATCCAACCAGCCAGAAGACCGGTGTACCGATACAGAAGTCCATCAGGTTTTTCATAATGATATTGCCTGCGTTTTTTGCTCTTGTGAATCCTGTTTCGACCATTGCGAATCCAGCCTGCATGAAGAAGACCAGTGCTGCGCCGACGAGGACCCAAGTTGTGTTTACTGAAGAATACATAGTAACACTCCCTTTCCCAATTTTTTTCCTTCTTATTATATATGAAAGGATTATTTATAATACAGGACAGAAAAAATAGACAGAATTTATCCAGCATCAGTATAACGAAAAAGCGCAGGAGAGAGGAAATTCTCTTCCGCGCCTTTACGAAATCAAAATAGGTATATGTAAAACAGGGGATATCTGTATCGTGTGATTAATGGATGAGGAAATCGATAATGAATTATGAAGTAGAGTTCATAAGGGATATCCCCTGTATTTACCGTATGAAATTTTTATCTGATATCCGTGATCAGATTGAGAATAACAGCTCGTCGTAGGTCGGATATGGAAGTAACTCATCCGGGATCAGAGCCTCTGCCTCATCAGCAGATTTTCTTAAAACTTCCATATCTTCCAGAACAGTTCCCTGATAAGCCTTAGAGCATGCAAGCACATCGTCAGAAGAAGCAAGAGCTTTTGCTGTATCTGCCTTCAGAGTTTCCAGATCCTTTGCCATGGTGTCTGCAAGTGTACTCAGTTTGGAGATCAGAGCAGCTTCACTTGCTACAGAAATATCAGCTACTACGGATTTCTTAGCAGTTGCAGTATCTGCAAGCTTTTCAACATATGTATATACAGAAGGAATTACCTGCTTCTGGATCATCTCAGCCAGAGTGTTGGATTCGATATTGATGGTCTTGTAATAGTTCTCAAGCCAGATATCGTAACGGGAGAAGAGCTCTTCCCTTGTAAAAATGCCATGCTTTGTAAACAGCTCAATGTTCTTCTCAGCAATGAAATGTGGAAGTGCATCCGGAGTTGTTTTAAGATTGTAGAGACCACGTTTCTCAGCTTCTTCAACCCATTCGTCTGTATAGCCGTTTCCGTTAAAGATGATGCGTTTATGCTCTTCAATGGTCTTCTTAAGAAGTGCATGTACTGCGCTTTCCATTTCTTCCTCCGGAACATCCTTAAGAGATGCGCTGAATTCTGCAAGAACCTCTGCAACAGCGGTATTCAGTACGATGTTCGGGTTTGCAACAGATGCTGCAGAACCAAGCATACGGAACTCAAATTTGTTTCCGGTAAATGCAAATGGTGAAGTACGGTTTCTGTCTGTGGTATCCTTTATGAAGTGCGGAAGTACCTTTGCTCCGATATCCATCTGTACCGCATGCTTATTGCTGAAGAAGGTATCGTTTTCAATAGATTTCAGTACGTCTGTCAGCTCATCTCCAAGGAAGATGGATACGATCGCAGGCGGTGCCTCGTTTGCTCCGAGACGATGATCGTTTCCGGCGCTTGCGACAGATACGCGGAGAAGATCGGCATAATCGTCAACGGCTTTGATGACAGCTACCAGGAATACCAGGAACTGTGTATTCTCTGCCGGTGTTTTTCCCGGATCAAGAAGGTTTACACCTGTGTCTGTGCTCATGGACCAGTTGTTGTGTTTACCGCTTCCGTTGATTCCCTCAAATGGTTTCTCGTGAAGGAGGCAGACCATGTTGTGCTTGTCGGCAACCTTCTTCATGATCTCCATGGTCAGCTGGTTGTGGTCAACAGCAACATTTGTGGTATCAAATACAGGAGCCAGTTCGTGCTGCGCAGGAGCAACCTCGTTATGTTTTGTTTTTGCCGGAATGCCAAGCTTCCAGAGCTCTTCGTCAAGATCATGCATGTAAGCAGCAACGCGAGGCTTCAGGGCTCCGAAGTAATGATCTTCCATTTCCTGTCCTTTTGGTGCAGAAGCGCCCAGAAGAGTACGGCCGCAGAAGATCAGGTCTTTTCTCTTTTTGTAAAGATCCTTGTCAACCAGGAAGTATTCCTGCTCAGGTCCTACGGTTGTGTCGATGTGACGGACCTCTTTGTTTCCGAGGATGTGAAGGATACGAACCGCTTCTTTGTTCAGAACATCCATGGAACGAAGAAGAGGAGTTTTCTTATCCAGTGCCTCTCCGCTGTAGGAACAGAATGCAGTAGGAATGTAAAGAGTTTTATCTTTGATGAATGCAGGTGAAGTAGGATCCCATGCTGTATATCCTCTTGCTTCAAAAGTAGCACGAAGTCCGCCTGACGGGAAACTGGATGCATCCGGCTCACCTTTTACCAGCTCTTTACCGGAGAAATCCATGATCACCTGTCCGTCACCTGTAGGGGAGATGAAGCTGTCATGCTTCTCAGCAGTTACGTTTGTCATCGGCTGGAACCAGTGTGTGTAATGTGTCGCACCATTTTCAGTAGCCCACTCTTTCATTGCAACTGCTACGGAATTTGCAACATCCAGTTCCAGATGAGTTCCGTTTTCAATTGTTTTCTTTAATGCTTTGTACATGTCCTTTGGCAGTTTACTTCGCATCACTTTGTCATTGAATACAAGGCTGCCATACATTTCAGGGATACTCTGTGCCATATAGGTACACTCCTTTCGATTTCACTCATTCATTATAATTTTTAATTATTTTATAAGGGCCGCAGCCGGAAGAACCGGGTATAAACGGACCGAAAACAAAAAAAGCGCTTCAGATACTTGTCGTATCCAAAGCGCCTTTGCTTTATGTGATGCAGTATACACCAAAATAAAATAATGTCAAGAGCTTTTTGGAAAAATCTAAAAAATCGACCGGAACGATGGGACTGTCGGAAAATAGGCAGGGTTGACAAATCTTGTCTTTTTATTATAATCTGATATCGTAGTTATACAGTTGAAAAGTCATTGATTTCTATAGAAAGAGCTTTTTGACCAGTAACCAAGACACACAACACGGAAAGAACAGATGGAGGAAAATATGTCAGGAGTAAAGGAAGAATGTGGCGTATTCGGGATTTATGATCTGGATGGAGGGAATATTGCACCATCTATTTATTATGGTCTTACCTCGCTGCAGCACAGGGGACAGGAGTCCTGCGGAATGGCCGTTTCAAGGACGGACGGAGAAAGAGGAAACGTACAGTTCCATAAAAATCTCGGACTGGTAAGCGAAGTTTTGCGAAAAGATGTTGTACATAATATGAATGGTGATATCGGAATCGGGCATGTTCGTTATTCTACAACCGGAGAATCTGTTGCAGAGAATGCACAGCCGCTGGTACTTTCTTATATCAAGGGAAGTCTGGCACTTGCGCACAACGGAAATCTGGTTAATACAGAAGCTTTGAAATGGGAGCTGATCCAGACGGGCGCAATTTTCCATACAACTACCGACTCAGAGGTTATCGCGTTCCATATCGCAAGGGAACGTGTGCATTCTGCCACTGTAGAGGAAGCAGTACATAAAACCGTAGAGAAGATACGTGGAGGATATGCTCTTGTGATCATGAGCCCACGGAAGTTGATCGGTGCCCGTGATCCTTACGGATTGAAACCCCTCTGTCTTGGAAAAAGAGATAATGCCTATGTCCTTGCATCTGAAAGCTGTGCGCTGACATCTGTAGGGGCGGAATTTATCCGTGATATTGAACCGGGTGAGATCGTCACGATCACCAAGAACGGACTGAAATCCAGCAAACTGACTGAGAAGAAAAAGCATGCTCATTGTGTTTTTGAATATATTTATTTTGCAAGACTGGACAGCACCATGGACGGCGTGAAAATCTATGATGCAAGGATCCGTGGAGGAAAATCTCTTGCAAAATCCTATCCGGTAGAAGCGGATCTGGTAACAGGTGTACCGGAATCCGGACTTCCGGCAGCAAAAGGCTATTCTGAGGAATCCGGAATCCCGTTTGGCTTTGCATTCTATAAGAATAGTTACATTGGAAGAACCTTTATCAAGCCTACACAGCAGGAGCGAGAGTCCAGTGTCCATTTGAAACTGAGCGTTCTGGAATCCGTAGTTAAGGGGAAGAGAATTGTTCTGGTGGATGATTCCATTGTCCGCGGAACTACCATTGCCAATCTGATCCACATGCTGAAAGAAGCAGGAGCAAAAGAAGTCCATGTACGTATCAGCTCCCCGCCATTTTTACATCCCTGTTATTTTGGTACCGATGTGCCGTCCAATGACCAGCTGATCGCAGCACAGCACAGCACGGAAGAAATCCGTAAGATGATCGGTGCAGACTCCCTAGGTTATATGCAGATCGATTATCTGGAAGGCATGGCAGGCGGACTTCCGCTGTGCAAAGCATGTTTTGATGGCAATTATCCGATGGAAATACCGGCAGAAATCAAACAGGATTAATAAACTATGTGGAATTAATCTCACAGTAAAAAATAATGGATTGAAAAACAAAAATGTGAAAACTACACAATAAACATATAAAAACCCGGATTTTGTTATGCAAAATCCGGGTTTTTATAGATGGACTCTTAAAAACGATAAAAAACATCAACTTGACAAATCTGACAATATGCGACATAATGTGGGACGACCAGATAAGAAAAGACCGCTGGTCTGGAAAATACAGGAAAATAGCGCGGTCGAAATAAGACCGGGTTTTTGCCGAGATAAAAGAGAGGATGATATTTATGTCTAAAAAAATTAGATTGAATGCGACAGAGGATGTTAAAGAATTTGTTAAGGCTGCAAGTAAATGTGATTTTGATGTAGATATTTCATATAACAGAATTTTAATTGATGCAAAATCTATTCTTGGAATCCTCAGCATGGATCTGACTAAGGTTCTTACAGTAACCTGTCATGGAGAGAATCATGAGTTTAACTGCTTCCTTCAGAAATATGCAGTTGCCTGACAGACAGTGCAGAGACAGATAAGATATCATAAAAATAAAAGGCAGACGTGACTGCAGAGACGGGAGATCAGATGGAAATCCCTGGCAGGCGTCTGCTTTTTTCTTTACAACCATTTCATAGGAAGAAATTCCGCAGACTATATGAAAAATCAGTGTTACTGTTCACTGGTAATATTCCGCGAGGTGTTTTTTGTGAGCGAAGGTCACAGAAAGCGTGTTGCTGAGAACGGAGTGAACAGTAACAAATCAGTTATTGACAAATAAAAAAAAATAGTTTATAGTAAACCATATTTTATATGAAAGATAACTGACAAAGGCGTCAGGAACGGATACCACAGGGGAGTTCTCACCCCTTGGAACCTGTTCCAGACGCCTTTTTGTTGTGGAACACAAAATGGAGGAGGAAATCGAAGATGGCAGTAAAGTATGTTTTTGTAACGGGTGGAGTTGTTTCCGGTCTGGGAAAAGGAATTACAGCAGCGTCTCTTGGGCGCCTTCTGAAAGCCAGAGGGTATCAGGTGACTATGCAGAAATTTGATCCCTACATTAATATCGACCCGGGAACTATGAATCCCATTCAGCATGGAGAGGTTTTTTTAATTTTTTACGGTACAGAGACAGATCTTGACCTTGGACATTATGAGCGTTTCATTGATGAAAGCCTTGATAAAAATTCCAATGTGACAACCGGTAAGATTTACTGGTCTGTTCTCCAGAAAGAGCGTCATGGCGATTTCGGCGGTGGTACCGTTCAGGTGATCCCGCATATCACCAACGAGATCAAGAGTCGTTTTTACAGAGCAAAATCCGCAGACGAAGACAGAATTGCGATCATCGAGGTTGGCGGTACAGTCGGTGATATTGAGAGCCAGCCATTCCTTGAATCCATCCGTCAGTTCCAGCATGATGTGGGACATGACAATGCGATCCTTATCCATGTAACTCTGATCCCATATCTTCGTGCTTCCGGAGAGATGAAGACCAAACCCACCCAGGCCAGTGTAAAAGAACTTCAGGGAATGGGAATCCAGCCGGATGTTCTGGTATGCAGAAGTGAGTATCCTCTTACCGAGGATATCCGTGGAAAGATTGCCCTGTTCTGTAATGTGCCTGTAAGCAATGTGCTTCAGAACCTGGATGTGGAATATTTATATGAAGCTCCTCTTGCAATGGAGAGAGAAAAGCTTGCAGACGTAGTACTGCAGAGCTTAAGACTGGAGAATCGCAAACCGGATCTTACAGACTGGGAAAATATGGTAGAAAATCTCCGCCATCCGGATAAAACTGTGAAGATTGCCATGGTTGGTAAATATACACAGCTTCATGATGCATACCTGAGTGTTGTGGAAGCACTGAAGCATGGCGGGATCTCTTGCCGTGCAAAGGTTGATATCACCTGGGTGGACTCCGAAGAACTCAATGAAAAAAATCTGGATCAGACTCTCCATTCTGTAGATGGAATCCTGGTTCCGGGGGGATTCGGAAATCGTGGTACAGAAGGAATGATCCTTGCGGCACAGTATGCAAGAGTTCATAAGATCCCATACCTCGGGATCTGCCTGGGAATGCAGATGGCTATTGTGGAATTTGCCCGCCATGTGCTTGGATATGAAGATGCCAACAGTATTGAGCTGGCACCGGAAACAACACATCCGGTCATTGCCCTGATGCCGGATCAGGAGGATGTGGAAGATCTTGGAGGAACCCTTCGTCTTGGAAGCTATCCGTGTGTGCTTGCAGAAGGCTCCAGATCCTATGAGCTTTTTGGAAAGAAAGAGATCCAGGAACGTCACAGACATCGTTATGAGGTAAACAACGCATTCCGTAAGGAACTGGACGAAAAGGGAATGTCCATTGTAGGAACATCCCCGGATGCTCACATTGTTGAGATGATCGAAATTGCCGGACATCCGTTCTTTGTGGGAACACAGGGACATCCGGAATTTAAATCCAGACCAAACCATGCACATCCACTGTTCCGTGGATTTGTGCAGGCGGCAGTTGATAAAAAGACGGCAGAAGAAGCTGCAATGAAAGGATGAGAAAAATGAGAGAAGTAGTAAATCAGCAGCAGGGCCTCTACCGCCCTGAATTTGAACATGATAACTGCGGTATCGGAGCCGTTGTTAATATAAAAGGAAAGAAAACACATGATACAGTTGCCAATGCTCTTAAGATCGTAGAGAATCTTGAGCATCGTGCTGGTAAGGATGCAGAAGGAAAAACCGGTGATGGTGTCGGTATCCTTCTTCAGATCTCCCACAAATTTTTTAAGAAGGTCTGTAAAAAAGAAGGCTTTGATATCGGCGGAGAGAGAGAATACGGTGTGGCCCAGCTCTTTTTCCCGCAGCAGGAGATCAAACGTGCCCAGGCAAAGAAGATGTTCGAGATCATCGTGGAAAAAGAGGGTCTGGAACTTCTGGGATGGCGTACAGTGCCGGTTTTCCCGGAGGTTCTCGGTCATAAAGCGAAAGAGTGCATGCCGTGCATCATGCAGGCATTTGTTAAAAAGCCGGAGGATGTGGAAAAAGGTCTTGCCTTTGACCGTATGCTTTACATCGCACGTCGTGAATTTGAACAGAGTAATGATAATACTTACGTGGTTTCCATGAACAGCCGTACCATCGTATACAAAGGTATGTTCCTGGTAGGACAGCTCCGTACCTTCTTTGGCGATCTTCAGAGCCAGGATTACGAGTCTGCCATTGCAGTAGTACATTCTCGTTTCAGTACCAACACAAATCCAAGCTGGGAGAGAGCACATCCGAACCGTTTCATCGTACATAACGGTGAGATCAACACGATCCGCGGAAATGCCGATAAGATGCTTGCCCGTGAGGAAAATATGGAGTCTCCGTATCTGAAGGATGAGCTTCACAAGGTCCTTCCTGTAGTTAACCGCAATGGTTCTGACTCCGCAATGCTTGACAATACCCTGGAATTCCTGGTTATGAGTGGAATGGATCTTCCGCTTGCAGTGATGATCACAATTCCGGAGCCGTGGGCAAACAACGATACGATCTCTCAGGAGAAGAGAGATTTTTATCAGTACTATGCGACCATGATGGAGCCATGGGACGGCCCTGCGTCCATTCTGTTCTCAGATGGTGATGTGATGGGAGCAGTTCTTGACAGAAACGGTCTTCGTCCATCTAGATACTATATCACATCTGATGGCTATATGATCCTTTCCTCCGAGGTTGGTGTTCTTCCTGTGGATGAGGAGAAGATCGTATTAAAAGAACGTCTTCATCCGGGAAAAATGCTCCTGGTTGATACCGTTCAGGGTCGTGTCATCGATGACAATGAGCTCAAAGAAAAATATGCGAAAAAACAGCCTTATGGTGAGTGGCTGGACAGCAATCTGGTACAGCTTCGTGATATCAAGATTCCGAATCAAAGAGTTGTCGAATACACTCCGGAGGAGAGAGCACGCCTTCAGAAAGCTTTCGGATATACTTATGAGCAGTATCGTACTTCAATCCGAAACATGGCATTAAACGGCTCAGAAAGCATCGGAGCCATGGGACATGATACTCCCCTTGCAGTATTTTCCAAGGAACATTATCCGCTGTTCGATTACTTCAAGCAGCTTTTTGCCCAGGTAACAAACCCGCCGATCGATGCGATCCGTGAAGAGATCGTTACTTCTACAAGTGTATATGTAGGTAAAGACGGAAATCTCCTGATCCAGAAGCCGGAGAACTGTCAGGTGCTGAAGATCAACAACCCGATCCTGACCAACACCGATATGCTGAAAATCAAGAATATGAAAAAGGACGGCTTCAAGGTTGTGACCATTTCTACCTTATATTATAAGAGCACAAAGCTCGAACGTGCCATTGACCGTCTGTTCGTAGAGGTAGACAAAGCCTTCCGTGAGGGAGCAAACATTCTGGTTCTTTCAGACCGCGGCGTGGATGAGAACCATATGCCGATCCCGTCCCTGCTGGCGGTTTCCGCAGTACATCAGCATCTTGTAAAAACAAAGAAGAGCACTTCCCTTGCCCTGATCCTGGAGTCCGGTGAGCCGAGAGAGGTACATCATTTCGCAACACTTCTTGGATATGGCGCAAGTGCAGTCAATCCGTATCTGGCACTGGATACTATCCATGAGCTGATCGATACACATATGCTGGATAAGGACTATTACGCAGCCGTTGATGATTACAATCATGCGGTGATCAGCGGTATCGTAAAGATCGCTTCCAAGATGGGTATTTCCACTATCCAGTCCTATCAGGGATCTCAGATCTTTGAGGCAATCGGAATTTCCCAGGATGTGATCGATCGTTACTTTACAGGAACCGTAAGCCGTGTAGGCGGAATCACACTGGAAGATATCGAGGATAATGTAGAAAAACTTCATTCTGAGGCATTTGATCCCCTTGGACTTGCCACAGATCTTACACTGGACAGCGTAGGTGCCCATAAGATGAGAAGCCAGGGTGAGGAGCACAAATATAACCCGCGTACCATTCATCTTCTCCAGCAGTCCACAAAACAGGGCAGCTATGAGATGTTCAAGGAATATACAAAGCTGGTAGATGACGAGGGACATGGAAACTTAAGAGGTCTTCTGGACTTCAAGTTTGCCAAGGAGCCTATTCCGATCGACCAGGTTGAGAGTGTTGAGGACATTGTAAAACGATTTAAGACAGGTGCCATGTCCTACGGTTCTATTTCCCAGGAAGCACATGAGACACTGGCTATTGCCATGAACCATCTCCATGGAAAATCCAATACCGGTGAGGGTGGTGAAAGCGACGAGCGTCTGGATTCTGCAGGAACAGACAATGACCGCTGCTCAGCAATCAAACAGGTAGCCAGCGGACGTTTCGGCGTTACCAGCCGTTATCTGGTTTCCGCAAGAGAGATCCAGATCAAGATGGCACAGGGTGCAAAGCCGGGTGAGGGCGGACATCTTCCTGCAAAGAAGGTATATCCGTGGATCGCAAAAACCCGTCATTCCACACCAGGAGTCAGTCTGATCTCTCCGCCGCCACATCATGATATATACTCTATCGAGGATCTGGCAGAGCTGATCTATGACCTGAAAAATGCCAATAAATATGCGGATATTTCCGTAAAGCTGGTTTCTGAGGCGGGCGTTGGTACGGTTGCAGCCGGTGTTGCAAAGGCTGGAGCACAGACTGTTCTGATCTCCGGATATGACGGTGGTACAGGAGCAGCGCCAAGAAGCTCCATCCATAATGCAGGACTTCCATGGGAGCTTGGACTTGCAGAAACACATCAGACGCTGATCATGAACGGACTTCGTAATCGTGTACGTATCGAGACAGACGGTAAGCTGATGAGCGGCCGTGACGTTGCCATTGCAGCACTTCTCGGTGCAGAGGAATTCGGCTTTGCAACAGCGCCGCTTGTAACGATGGGCTGCGTGATGATGAGAGTCTGCAATCTGGATACCTGCCCGGTAGGTGTGGCTACACAGAACCCGGAGCTTCGTAAGAGATTCCGCGGAAAACCGGAGTATGTGGAGAACTTCATGCGCTTTATCGCACAGGAGCTGAGAGAGTACATGGCACGTCTTGGTATTGCCACCATTGATGAGATGGTAGGCCGTACAGACCTTCTTACAGTTTCTGACAGTGTGCAGGAGCCGCATAAGGGTAAGGTTGACTTAAGTGCCATCCTGAATAACCCATATGCAGGAAAGGGCAAAGTAACCTTTGATCCGAAGGCTGTATACAATTTCAATCTTGAGAAAACTCTGGATGAAAAAGTTCTGGTCAAGAAATGTGCACCGGCGATCCAGAAGGGTGAGAAGGTTTCTGTTGATGTAAACGTTACCAATACAGACCGTGCATTTGGTACCATCCTCGGATCTGAGATCACAAGAAATCATAAGAATGGACTTCCGGAGGATACGGTAACTGTAAACTGTACAGGTGCAGGCGGACAGAGCTTCGGTGCCTTTATCCCGAAAGGACTGACATTGAAACTGACCGGTGACAGCAACGACTACTTCGGAAAAGGTCTTTCCGGTGGAAAGCTGATCGTTAAGGTTCCGGAGAAGGCCGGATACAAGGCTGAAGAGAACATCATCGTCGGAAACGTGGCACTCTATGGTGCGACCAGCGGAACTGCATTTATCAACGGTATTGCCGGTGAGCGTTTTGCAGTACGTAACTCCGGTGCGGTTGCAGTTGTTGAGGGTGTTGGTGAGCATGGCTGCGAGTACATGACAGGTGGCCGTGTGGTAGTTCTTGGAAAAACAGGAAAGAACTTTGCAGCAGGTATGAGCGGTGGTATCGCTTATGTCCTTGATGTGGATAACGTTCTTTACAAGAACCTCAATAAAGCAATGATCTCCATTGAAAAAGTGGATAATAAATATGATAAAAAAGAGCTTCGTGATCTTATCGAGGCTCATGTGGAAGCAACAGGCTCCGAGATCGGTAAGAAGGTGCTGGCTGATTTTGATTCCTATCTGCCTCACTTCAAAAAACTCATTCCGGATGAGTACAAGAGAATGATCACATTAAGTGCAAAGCTGGAAGAAAAAGGTCTGACCAGTCAGCAGGCACAGATGGAAGCGTTCTATGAGAGCATCGGCGTGAAACATTAAGGAGGATGAGGAAATGGGAAAGCCAACTGGATTTTTAGATTATAAAAGAGAAATGGCAAAGGTTTTGCCGCCAAAGGAACGTATTCAGAATTTCAACGAATTTCGTATTCCGTTAAATAAAGAAAAACAGAAACTTCAGGGAGCACGCTGCATGGCCTGCGGCGTTCCCTTCTGTCAGGCAGGTATGATGATCGGCGGAATGGCTTCCGGCTGTCCGCTTCACAACCTGGTTCCGGAGACCAACGATCTTGTATACACAGGAAACTGGAAACAGGCATTCCTTCGTCTGAACAAGACGCACAGTTTTCCGGAGTTCACATCCAGAGTGTGTCCGGCTCTCTGCGAAGCTGCCTGTACCTGCAACCTGAACGGAGATCCGGTCAGCACAAAGGAGAATGAGAAAGCGATCATTGAGACGGCCTATGCAGAAGGATGGGGAAAACCGCAGATTCCGCCTGTCCGTACAGGAAAGACAATCGCAGTTATCGGAAGCGGACCTTCCGGACTGGCAGCAGCACAGCAGCTGAACCGCCGTGGCCACAGCGTAACCGTATTTGAGAGAAACGACCGTATCGGAGGACTTCTCCGCTACGGCATTCCGAACATGAAACTGGAGAAAAAGGTTATTGACCGCAGACTGAAGCTGATGGAAGAGGAGGGCGTGAAATTTGTTACCAATATCAATGTTGGTGTTGACATCACTGCAGAACAGCTTCTGAAGGATTATGACCGTGTCCTTCTCTGCTGCGGAGCTTCTCATCCGAGAGATATCAAGGTTCCGGGAAGAGATGCCAAGGGAATTTACTTTGCAGTGGATTTCCTGAAGCAGGTAACAAAAAGTCTTCTAGATACAGATTTTGCAAAATTCCCATATGAGCTTGCAAAGGGCAAAAATGTTCTGGTCATCGGCGGTGGCGATACCGGTAATGACTGTGTGGGAACATCCATCCGTCTGGGTGCGAAATCTGTAACACAGCTTGAGATGATGCCGCAGCCTCCTGCAGCAAGAACTCCTTCCAATCCATGGCCGGAATGGCCGAAGGTCCTGAAAACCGATTACGGCCAGGAAGAGGCTATTGCAGTATTCGGCCATGATCCTCGGATCTATCAGACAACCGTTACCGAGTTTGTCAAGGACAAAAAAGGAAATGTCTGCAAGGCCAAGATCGTAAAACTGAAAAGTGTAAAGGATGAAAAGACCGGAAGATTCAATATGGTACCGGTTGAAGGCAGTGAGGAAGTGATCCCTGCAGATGTGGTCCTTATTGCGGCCGGCTTCCTTGGCAGTGAGAAATATGTGACAGATGCTTTCCGTGTAGCGCTTACACTAAGAACCAATGTGGAAACAAAAACGGAGCAGTATGCAACAAGCGTAGACCGTGTATTCACAGCAGGTGATATGCATCGTGGACAGTCTCTTGTAGTATGGGCGATCCATGAAGGACGTGAGGCTGCGAAAGCAGTGGATGAATCACTGATGAGCTATTCATATTTACAGTAAAATAACAGATACCAGGGGCAAAAGGTCAAAAAACTGTTCGTGTTTCCGCGATAAAGCTTTTGAACTTTTGCCCCTTTTAAAAAATGGTTGACAAAGAATTGACCGATTGCTATAATTACGTCCATGAACAAGGGTGTTCTTCAGGAGCGAAAGCTCTCTGAAGTGCACCCTTTTTCTGATTTTGAGGGTAATTATTTTGTGTGATGAGGAAATAAAGGAGAGAATACTATGGGGAATTATACCAGAGAAGAGATTCTTGCAATGGCAGAGGAGGAAGACGTAGAGTTCATCCGCCTCCAGTTTACAGATATGTTTGGAACTCTGAAAAATATTGCGATTACATCAAGAGAGCTTCCAAGAGCCCTGGATAACCAGTGCGTTGTATATGGCTCTCATATTGCGGGCATTGTGGGAGAGAAGGAACCGGATCTGATCCTGTATCCGGACTATGATACCTTTTCAATTCTCCCATGGCGTCCTCAACAGGGAAAGGTTGCAAGACTGATCTGCGATATGCGCCGTGCAGACGGATCAGAGCATGAGATGAGCTCCAGATACATTCTGAAAAAAACAGCGCAGGCAGCAGAAGAGGCAGGCTATACCTGCTATGTTGACCCGGAATGCGAGTTTTTCCTGTTTCATATTGATGATAACGGAATGCCTACAACGGTTTCTCACGAAAAGGCCGGATATCTGGATGTAAGTCCGGTGGACTTAGGCGAAAATGCAAGACGTGACATGATACTGAATCTGGAAGAGATGGGATTTGAAATTGAATCCTCCCATCATGAGATGGCACCGGCACAGCACGAAATCGACTTCAAGTATGCGGATGCAATGAGTACGGCGGACAATATCATGACATTTAAGCTGACCGTCAAGACGATTGCAAAAAGACACGGGCTGCATGCGTCCTTTATGGCAAAGCCGAAGGCAGGGGTAAATGGTTCCGGAATGCATACGAATATGTCATTGTCGAAAGATGGTGTCAATATATTTGCCGATCAGGAGAATGGACTCAGCAAAGAGGCATATTATTTTATTGCGGGTATTATGAAACATATCAAGGGAATGTCGCTGATTCTCAATCCTACGGTCAATTCCTACAAACGTCTGGTACCGGGATTTGAAGCACCTGTGTACATTTCATGGTCGGAAACAAACCGTACGCCGCTGATTCGCATTCCGGCAGCAAGAGGACAGGGAACAAGAGTAGAATTAAGAAGTCCGGATCCTTCGTGCAATCCATACCTGACCATGGCTGTCTGCCTGGCAGCAGGACTTGATGGAATTAAGAATAGACTGGAGTGTCCGAAGCCGATTAATAAAAATAATTATAAAATTACCGAAGAAGAAGTGGAAGAGTTAGGAATTGAAAGACTG
>ENA-USYV01002574-USYV01002574.1-human-gut-metagenome-genome-assembly--contig:-NODE-2574-length-14421-cov-3.028514_pt1 | contig 14421 bp, 14 predicted proteins | sample MGYA00250066_ERZ773514 | MGnify/ENA primary metagenome ERZ773514 (study PRJEB29103, sample SAMN06112049) | human gut metagenome | biome: human gut; feature: ankylosing spondylitis patient; material... | reverse complement strand
ATTTATCCGCAGCAGCAGCAGATTGGCACACTGCCGCTGCAAAGTGACCACAGGCAGCACATAGGCAGGCACAGATTACTGCCGCACAGGTCCGTCCCAAAGGTGGTTCCGCCCGGCGTGTAAGCCTGTCGGGGACCGTTTTCCATATAGTCCAGCGCCCGCTGATATTCCAGATTGCCGGGGTCCATCTGGCAGGCAGTCTCATAGTAACGCTTGGCTTCGTCCATCCAGCCCCGGCGGGCACATACAACGCGCTTCAGGAAATTCCACTCGGCATTGTGGTTGCTGTAATTGGTGAGCAGCGCCTCCGCCCGGCCAAGATCTCCCAGCTGGATAGCGTAGCGCACCTGCTGAAACACGCTGTCTCCGCCGGAGTAGCTCTGGCCGCCGTATCCACCATAGGCGTTCTGGCGATAGCCGCCGGCGGGGCTGTCTCCCCGTCCGCTGCGCTCCTTGGTGATCTGCTCGTAGGCGGCGTTGATCTCTTTCATCTTCTCCTGCGCCAGATCCGCCAGCGGATTGTCATGGTAGTTATCCGGGTGGTACTTCCGGGCCAGGTCCCGATATGCTTTTTTGATCTCCTCGTCGGAGGCGTTCTCCGACACACCCAGTATCTGATAGGGATCGTTCATGTGGTCTCCTCAGCCTTCTTGTGTTTCTTTCTCTGTTCCCTGGGGGGCATTTTGTGGAAGGTGCCCTCCAGCACGGCCCGGCCCACGGCAAAAAGCCCGGTGTACACCGTACTCTCCAGCAGGGGGCGCCAGACGCCGAAGCCCCACAGCTCAAAGGCCGTGGCGATCATGTGGATGGAGTGGTCCAGCGTTCTGGCAAAGGCCCGGCGGCTCTCCTCGTCCCATTTGCCGTCCCGCAGGCCATAGCGCAGGGCCACGGGATTATAATTCCCGGAGACGGCGTCTTTTTGCAGGTCGTCCGCCGCGTCGATCAGATACACCCACCGGCCCAGGTGGTAGAGCATCTGCTCCAGCACCCGCCGCCGCACCGGGTCCTCCACCCCGGCAGCCGCTGCCGCTAGCAGCTGGGCAAAGGTATCTGCCGCCTGATCCATGGAGGGACAACACTCCCCCTCCAAGCGGCTCAGAGCCGCCAGCTGTTCCCGCACCCGGCCGTCAAACTCCGGCCGGGCCGCGGCAGCCTTTCGATAGCCGCCCCGCAGTGCGGCGGCGGAGACCCGGTAGCCCAACCCCTTCCAGAGGCCGTGGTCCTCCACGCCGTCCCGCAGCTGCCAGTAGGCCAGAATCACGCTCTCATCCGCCGCCAGCTCCAGGGCCGCGGTTGCGGGCTGGTACGCCCGGAGCCGGACGGGGCTGGACACGCACCGCCTCCGGCAGGGTGCAGCTTCTTCCGGATCCGACAGCAGGATGGCCAGATAGGTGAAGTCGTAGTTCAGGATCATCCGGGCCGCCGGGCCGTACCGCTCCCCCAAGGTGTGGCACAGCCCGCAGTATGCCCGCCGGAACCGGTCTGCCTCCTCCTGAGGCAGGATCTCCAGCGGGGGGCGTACATAGCCGAACACCGCCTCAGAACACCCGGACGATGTTGAAGGTCAGGCCGCCCCTGGCCCGCAGCCTGCGGTCATAGAAGATGGCAAAGACGATGCCCGCCGCGAATCCGGCCGCAGCCACCGCGTACTGCGCCGCCACGCTGTCCGTCAGCAGGGACATGATGACATACCCCGCCAGGAAGAGCACCACCGGGATCAGGTACACCAGTACCACGATCCGCAGCATATTCTTGGTGCTGCTCTCCACAACCACCTTCTGTCCGGGCCGGGCGCCGATGGGGTTGCTGGCCCGGGCGTGGACCGCCGCGCCGGTGACGCCGCAGCCGGCGCACTCCTCGCAGTCGTGTCCGCAGGCGGATTTCCGGGGTACGGAAATCTCCGCGTGGTCCGCATCTAAAATTCGTTCAACTGTTGCGATCTGCGTCATGTTGTCTCGTCTCCTGTATCTGGGATCTCCCCGGCGGGCGTATCAGGCTCCGCCGGCTGATCGGATGTCTGTTCAGAAATGGTGACACGCACCTGATACGTCCCGCCGGAGACGCCCACGTCGTGCCCCACCACCGTCACCTCCGCGGGGACAGTGTAGGTGCCCACGGCGGAGCCGAAGTCCGCCAGGTCCACCGTCACCAGAATGTTGTCCGAGGTAATGGCCCCCACATCCCCGCTGGTGCCGAAGATGGACACGGCCAGCTGCTCTGTCAGCAGGTCTACGGTCCGGTCCTCCGGCGCGTTCTCCAGAATGAAGTTGGTGGCCGTCACCGTGGTGCGCTGCATATCCTTGAAGGAGATGCGCAGCGTGGCGCGTGTGACGCCGCTGAGATTCTCGCATCCCTCCGGGATGGGAATGGCATAGCTGTAATTGGTGGTGCTGCCCAGCTCCGCCAGATTGAAATCGTCCAGAACGATGCTGTCCATGCTGTTCAGCACATCTGCCGGGCCGGACACCAAGATGGTGGACGGCTCGATCCCCCAGTCCACGTTGTACATGCGGGCGCCGGCGGACTCCACGAAGTTCATGGTCAGCTGCAGCTCCCGGGTGACATATACCGGCAGCGTCACCTGAATGGTCTCTTCTGTGGTCTGGAGGCTGGTGTTCTCCAGCAGCTGGTCGTTTGCGTCATAGAACTGGATGGGCAGCTCTCCCGTGACCGTGGAGGTGGCGTCCTCTCCCAGATCCAGGGTCACCTTGGCATAGCTGACGGCATCCACATCCTCCTGATCGCCCCGGACCTCGATCTCCGTGGGGCTGACCTGCAGCTCTCCGGCGGAGTAACCCTCTGCCACATTGCCGGAGATCTCGCACCGGACATCCACCGTCTTGTGGTACAGCTCCGCCACGTTGATGGTGATGACGGAGGGCGTCCGGTCGCTCACCGTAATATTCTGCCGGAAATACTCTTCCGTATAGCCGTAAATCACCGAGGTCACCGTCTGCACCCCTGTCCGGCTCACATTGGAGAGATCCACTGTCACCCGGATATAGTCTTTGTCCAGCAGAGCCAGGTCAAACGCGGTCCCTTCCATCTCCAAATCCACGGTGCTGACGGTATCCTCGTCCAGCAGCATGAAGCCCCGCTCTGTAAGGACCGTCTCCCCAGTGTAGGTGATGGGCACATCCCGGAACCACTTGGTATGCATCACCGCACCGCCGTTGTTTCCGAAGTTGTCTACGAAGATCCACACCACGATGGCCGCCAGGATGCACAGGGCGAGATACACCGCCTTCTGCTTGGGATTACTTTTCATGGTTGTCGCCTCCCGTGCTTCCGGCCCGCAGCAGATTCATCAGGCTGAACTTGGGCTTGTCCTCCCCGGCCTCCTGCGGAAGCAACTCGTTCCGCAGGATATTGGCCAGCGTCTCCGGCTTGAGGTGCCGCTTGAGCATTCCCCCGATGGCCACGGAGATGGACCCGGTCTCCTCGGAGACGATGACCACCACGGCGTCGGCGTTCTCGCTCATGCCGATACCGGCCCGGTGGCGCATCCCCAGCTCCCGGGAGAGGTTCACGTTCTTGCTGAGAGGCAGCATGCATCCGGCGCCAAGCACCCGCCCGTTCCGGACGATGACGGCGCCGTCATGCATGGGAGCCTTTACAAAGAAGATGTTTTTCAGCAATTCGCTGGAGACCGCCGCGTCCAGCACCGTGCCGCTGCGGACCATGTCGTCCAGCAGGTTTTCCCGCTCGAACACGATCAGGGCGCCGGTGCGGGACTGGGACATCTCGGTGCAGGCCAGCACCGTCTGGTCGATGGCCTGTTCCACGGCGGTGCCGGCCTCCGCCCGGGAGAAGAAGGCGATGAAGCGGCGGCTGCCCACCTCCTCCAGGATGCGTCGGATCTCGGGCTGGAAGAGGACGATCAGCGCCACCACGCCCCACCTCACCAGCTGGTTCATGATAAAGTTGATGCTGTTCATATTCAGGACCATGGACAGCATCAGCGCCGCCAGAAACACCAGCACGCCCTTGAGCAGGCTGGCGGCCCGGGTGCTCTGAATCAGCGTCAGAGCCTTGTAAAACACAAACACCATAATCGCTATATCCAAAATGTCCGTGACCTTCAGCATCATCAGATACCGGCCGATGATCCCGGGCAGTGTGGAGAGCGTGACAAATTCCATTGGACGTCATCATCCCTTTCAGGCCATGAATATCTAGATTATATAAAATCTGCCTGTAGAATGCAAGGCAAACCAAGCTAAAATTCACGGTCTGTTCAGAAAGTCACCTCAGGATCTCCCCCATAGCCACTAGGAAACGGGATACTTCCTCCCGCGTGTTCCAGTGGGAAAAACTCAGCCGGACGGTGCCGGTGTCCAGCGTCCCGGCGGTGCGGTGGGCCAGGGGCGCGCAGTGAAGGCCCGCCCGCACGGCGATGCCCCGGTCTGCCAGGGCCGCGCCCAATGCCTCTGCGTCCATGTGCTCCGGGACAATGGAAAGCACCCCCGCCTGGGCCGCCAGGTCTGGCAGGGCAAACACCTGCAGTCCAGGGAGCCGCCTCAGGCCCTCCGCCGCCTGGAAGGTCAGCTGCCGCTCTCCGGCGCAGATGGCCTCCGGCCCCAGCTGGCGGACGAATCGGACCCCCGCCAGCAGCCCTGCGATGCCGGGCATATTGTGGGTGCCCGCCTCCAGCCGATCCGGCAGGAAGTCCGGCATCTCCTGCTGGATAGAGATGCTGCCGGTGCCGCCCTCCAGCAGTGTGCGGACGGGGACGTCCTTCCCGCACAGCAGTACGCCGGTTCCCTGGGGGCCGTACAGGCCCTTGTGGCCCGGCATGGCGATGAAGGCCGCCCCCAGGGCCGTCATGTCCAGGGTCAGCATCCCGGCGGACTGGGACGCGTCGATGATGAAGGGTACCTCCCGCTCCCGGCAGATAGCGGCGATAGCCTCCACCGGCTGGACGAAGCCGAATACGTTGGACACGTGGTTGCAGATCACCGCGTCCGTGCCGGGCACGATCAGGCGGTCAAAGGCCGCCGTCACCGCTGCAGGCTGAAACAGGGGCGCCGCCGCCACGGACACCTGGGCCCCCAGGGCCGCCAGGGGCCGGGTGACAGCGTTGTGCTCATATCCGGAGATCACGGCTTTCCCGCCGGGGGGCACCAGGCTCTTGATGGCAATGTTCAGGCCGTGGGTGGCGTTCATGGTGAAGGCCACCTGCTCCGGGTTCTCCAGATGGTACAGCTCCGCCAGCTCTGTCCGGCAGTCGAAGGCAGCCTCCGCCGCACGCATGGCGGCGGGGTATCCGCCGCGGCCGGGAGAGCTCATGGTGGCCATGGCGTTCCGCATGGCGTCCGCCACAGTCCGGGGCTTCTGGAAGGTGGTGGCCGCGCTGTCAAAATAGATCACGGTCTCACCTCCCGGAACGTCCCCCGCTGAGTCAAGAATATCTGAACAGGGTCCAAAGATTCCCTGTGAAGGGCCGTCAGGGCAGCCGTCAGGTCGGAGTCCGCGATCTGCACGGCGTAGGCGCAGCCCCGGTCCGTCAGGTCCCGGGGGGCCCGGAAGATCCGGCTTCGGATCCCCGACCGGGCCAGCGCCCGCTGCATCCGCTGGGCATAGGTCACCGAGCGGGCGATAATCAAATAGTGCTCCACAGACACTCCTCCTCTCTACCCATTCTATGGTCGGGAGGCGCGGACGTGCGAAAAGGACGCGCCCGAGGCACGTCCTTTTTTCAGGGGAGCCGTTCCAGCAGCGCCACCGCATGGGCCGCCATGCCGGAGCTGTCCCCAGTAAAGCCCAGATGCTCCTCTGTGGTGGCCTTCACATTCACCCGGTCCGCATCCGTCCCAAGAGCTGCGGAGAGGTTCGCCTCCATCTCCGGGCGGTAGGGGCCCACCTTGGGGGCCTGGGCGATGAGGGTGGCGTCGATGTTCACCACGGCCCATCCTCTCTCCTGCAGCAGCGCTGCCACCTGCCGCAGCAGCTCCAGGCTGGAAATACCGGCGTAGCGGGGATCGCTGTCCGGGAACAGCTTGCCGATGTCCCCCAGCTTGGCGGCGCCGCAGAGGGCGTCCATTACCGCGTGGGTCAGCACGTCCGCGTCGGAGTGGCCCAGCAGCCCACAGTCCCAGGGGATCTCCACGCCCCCCAGCACCAGCCGCCGCCTCTCCGTCAGCCGGTGGACGTCATATCCATGTCCGATCCGCAGATTCGTCATATCCGATCCTCCCTGGCCTGCAGAATAGCCTCCGCCAAAATCAGGTCTACCGGAGTGGTGATCTTCAGGTTTTCCTCGTCCCCCTCCACCAGATAGACCCGCTTGCCCAGCCGCTCCACGGCGGAGCAGTCATCCGTTATGGGGATGCCCCCCTCAACAGCCGCCTGAAGCGCGGCTTTCAGCAGCGCGCTCTCGAAGATCTGGGGTGTCTGCACAGCCCGCAGGGCCGCCCGGTCCAGCGTCTCCGCCACCGTGCCGTCGTCCCGGACGGCTTTGATGGTGTCCTTCACCGCCACCGCCGGGGCCGCCGCCCCGCAGCGGGCGGCCTGCTCCGCCACATCGTCGATGAGCTCCGGCGTCACCAAGGGGCGGGCGCCGTCCTGCACCGCCAGCAGCTCCATGCCCTCCCCGGCCTCCAGTGCTGCCAGAAGCACCGAGTGGGCCCGGCTCTCCCCACCCCGGATCACCTTGGTGCATTTGGTGATGCCGTAGGTCCTGCACAGCTGGGAGATCTCCAGAAAGTCCTCCTCCCGGGCGGCTACCACGATCTCGTCGATCCGCCGGGCCATCTGCAGGGCCGTCAGTGTCCGGGCCAGTACAGGAATGCCGTCCAGGGGCTGCAGCAGCTTGTTCACCCCGCCCATGCGGGAAGAACTGCCTGCCGCCGCCACCAGCGCGGCGCAGCAAGGGCGCTGGGCATCCCGGAATTTTTTGAAAAATGCCATGATCCGACCTCCCTGGAAATTTCTCCTGAAACAGCAGAATGTTCGCGGACATGGTCCGCGAACACGTTATCTCTGGATCTCCGGTGTCTGGAGCATGGCCTGCTCCACACGCCGCTCCACCTCTTCATAGCCGCTGTCCTCTGCCAGCACCAGCTCCGACAGCAGGATCTGGCGGGCCGTATGAAGCATCTTCCGCTCCCCATTGGAGAGGCCCCGCTTCCGTTCCCGGAACATCAGCCCCTTAATCACACGTGCCACCTCGTACAGATCCCCGCTCTTCATCCGCAGCAGATTTTCCCGGTACCGCTTGTTCCAGTTGCTGCTCTCCTCCACCGCCAAAGACGGGATAGCGGCAATCAGGGCTTCCGCCTCCGGCCGCTGGATGACCGAGCGGACTCCAATCGTCTGGCTGTTGGCGGTGGGGATCTTCAACAGCAGTCCACCCACCGGCATTTTGAACACATAGTAGTCCTGTGTACTCCCCGCGACCTTTTCCTGAACGATGGCGTCGATCACGCCGGCCCCATGCATTGGATGAACGACCAGATCCCCAACGCTGAACATGGTAAACTCCTTCCCATTTCCGCCGGGCGGTGACTGGAACCCGCTCTCTCTATTTCCACTTTTCTGTTTTCATAAATTTCATTATACCGGCTTTTCAGCAGCTTTACAAGCTTATTTTGAAATTTTTTTACTATCTTTTCCAGTGCCTTACACTTTCCGCAGAGAATCATCCACCCGCGGCAAGGGCATCAGCTCCTCCAGACACAGGTCCCCCCTGTACAAAAGAGCCGGACGGCAGATATGCCGCCCGGCTCCGGAGGATTTTGTTATCTCTTGTTGGAACGGCGCCAGATGTGCATCTTCTCCGCCTCGGCGATCAGCTCCTCGCGGAACTGAGGATGGGCGATGGCAATCAGGCCCTCGGCCCGCTCCCAAGTGGACTTGCCCTTGGCGTTGAACTTGCCGTACTCCGTCACTACATAGTGGAGGTTGGTGCGGGTGGCGGTGACCACGGACCCCTCCAGCAGCGTGGGCCGGATACGGGACTTCAGCTGGCCGCTTTTTTTGTCCATGTAGGAGGAGGAGCAGCAGATGAAGCTCTTGCCACCCTTGGACAGGTACGCGCCCATGACGAAGTCCTGCTGGCCGCCGGCACCGGAGATATGGTGAATTCCAGAGGACTCAGAGGACACCTGGCCGTACAGGTCGATATCCACGGCGCCGTTGATGGAGATGAAGTTGTCGATCTGAGACACCCGGGCAATGTCGTTCACATAGCTGACGGGAGCAGCCATGCACTCAGGGTTGTTGTCGATGAAGTCATACAGCTTCTGTGTGCCCGCCGCGAAGGCATAGGTCTGCCGGCCCCGGTCAAAGGGCTTGCGCAGGCCCGTGATGCGACCGGCTATGGACATGTCCACGAAGGCGTCCACGTACATCTCGGTGTGCACGCCCAAATCCTTCAAGTCGCTCTCGGCGATCATCTTGCCGATGGCGTTGGGCATAGAGCCGATGCCCAACTGCAGGCAGGCACCGTCACAGATCTCCGGCACCACCAGTTTGGCCACCGCCATGTCCACCTCACTGGCGGCTCCGCCGCCGCCCAGTTCATCCAAAGCAGGGTTCTCTCCCTCCACGATCATGTCCACGTCGTCGATGTGGATGCAGTTCTCAAACCCGCCCAAGCACACGGGCATGTTCTTGTTGACCTCCACGATGACGGTCTTGGCGCACTCGCACACAGCCTTCAGGTGGGAGCCGCCGGGACCGAAATTGAACCAGCCGTGCTCGTCCATGGGGGCCACCTGGAACATGGCCACGTCCAGGCTCTTGATGCAGTTGCGGTAATACCCCGGCAGCTCAGAATACCGCAGGGGGATGTAATAGGAGAAGCCCTCGCTCACGGCCTTGCGCTCGATGCCGCCCATGTGCCAGGAGTTCCAGCAGAAATGCTCCGCCGCATTGGGCACATCGAAAATGGCGGGCTTGTGGGTCAGGATACCGCCCCGGATCTTCACGTCGGTCAGCTCGCCCATCCGCCGGGCCAGCGCCTTATCCAAGGCATCCGCCGAGCAGACGCTCCAGCCGTAATCCACCCAGTCGCCGGACTTGACGGCCTTGACCGCCTCGTCGGCCGTTGTCAGCTTCTGTTTGTACACTTCCTGGTAGCTCATGTTGATCTTCCTCCTGTAATTCCCGTTTGTTGTATGATGTCATCGGTGTTGTCTTACATTGATTGTCAAGAGTATAACATACCAGCCCTTGAAAAGCAATCCATACCGTGAAAAAAATCACAAAATTTTCAAAAAAAGGCAGGCCCCTCACCGGAGCCTGTCTTTTTTAGGTCTGGAAATCCGTGCGGATTACTCCTCCACAGGAGCTTCTTCCTCCTCAGCCGCGGGAGTCAGCAGGGCGCGGATGGACAGGGAGATCTTCTGCTTCTCCTCGTCGATGGCCGTGATCTTGGCGTCCACAATCTGGCCCTCGGAGAGGACATCCTCAGGCTTGTCGATGCGCCGGTCAGCAATCTGGGAAATATGGATCAGGCCGTCCACGCCGGGCACGACCTCGGCAAAGGCGCCGAAGGTCATCAGCTTGACGATGCGGACAGAGGCCACGTCGCCCACCTGGTACTTGTCCATGAACACCTGCCAGGGATCGATGCTGTGATCCTTCACGCCCAGGGAGATCTTCTTCTTCTCGGGATCGAAGGAGATGACGTACACGTCCATGGTATCGCCCACCTTGCAGACCTCGGCGGGGGTCTTGATCCGGCTCCAGCTGAGCTCGGAGATATGTACCATGCCGTCCACGCCGCCGATGTCCACGAACACGCCGTAGCTGGTCATGGACTTGACGGTGCCGGTGTAGTGCTTGCCCACTTCGATGTTGGCCCACACCTCCGCCTGGGCGGCCTTCCGGGCCTCCTCAGTGACGGAGCGGATGGAGCCCACCACGCGGCGACGGGCACGATTGACCTCGGTAATGCGGAGCTGGACCTTCTGACCCTTCATGGCAGACAGATCAGCGCCGCGGGGCTGGCCGCTCTGAGAAGCGGGAACGAACACGCGGATGCCCTTGACGGAAACCACGATGCCGCCCTTGTTCTCCTCGGTGACAGTGCCCTCCAGAACGGTCTTCTCCTCCACGGCCTGCTCGATGTTCTCCCAGACCTTGGCAGCGTCCAGACGCTTCTTGGACAGCTCTGCGTAGCCCTCCACGTCGTTGACGCGGACCACATAGGTCTCGATCTGGTCGCCCACGTGGATGATGTCCTCCGCCTTGACATTGGGGTCGTCGCTCAGCTCGCTGAGCTTGATGTAGGCCGCCTGCTTGGCGCCCACGTCCACCTGCACTTCGGTGGGGGTGATGGCGGTAACGATGCCGGTGACCCGGTCACCGTTATTTAAAGTTTTAAAAGACTGATTCAGTAATTCCTCGAAGGACTCCTCTTTGCCCTCGGCCGCCTTGATTTCTTCGCTCATCGTTGCATATACCTCCTTAATGATGCCCGCAGGCGTGGAGGCACCAGCCGTAAGGCCCGCAACAGTACAACCATTGAAAAAATCCGGCGAGAGCTCGTCCGCGCGTTCAATCTGGACCACGCGGGGGCATCTCCTCAGGCAAATTTCCGTCAGATGTTTGGTGTTGGCGCTTTTACGGTCTCCCACCACGACCATCACGTCTGCTTTGCCGGCGATTTCTGCCGCCTCAGACTGACGTTCATGCGTAGCATTACATATTGTATCAAAGATTTTTACGTTTGTACACTGTTTTTTTATGATTTTCCAAGAAGTTTCAAAAAGTTTTCGGATGCAGGTGGTCTGCGCTACTACGGTAACAGGGATTTCCCGACTTTTCTCATCCCCGTCCAGCCAGGCCTCCACGGCCTCCGGCCCGTCGAATACCAGGGGCTGGCGGCACCAGCTGGCCACCCCCATCACCTCCGGGTGCAGGGGTTCGCCGATGATCACCGGACGACGGCCCTCCGCCTCCGCCTGGGCCACTAGGCGCTGGATGCGGATCACATTGGGACAGGTGGCATTGACGCACCGGACGCCCCGGGCCTCCAGATCGTCCAGCACGGATTTCAATTCTCCATGGGATCGGATCACCACCGTGTCCCCCGCCGCCAGGCCAGCCGGGTCCTCGGTCTTCCGGACACCCCGGCGGGCCAGATCCTCCACCACGTGGGAGTTGTGGATCAGGTCTCCCAGCATCCAGCATCCGCCGGTCTCCTCCCCGGTCTTTGCCGCCAACTCCACCGCCCGCTTCACGCCGTAGCAGAATCCGGCGCTCTTGGCCAAAAGGACCTTCATCGCGCCTCCTTCCCCAGGGCGTAGGAGCGGCGGAGCACCTCGTCGGCGATGGCCTGGACCTCCTCCGGTGAAGGCCGACGGCTGGTGGCCTCCGGCCGTTATGCCTGGCCGAAGATGATGCGGGTCCGGCGAAAGAGGCGTTTGTTCCCCTCCACGTACACCGGCACGAACTGCGCCCCGGAACGGATGCCGATGACGGCCACACCACCCTTGGCGGGCAGAGCCCCCTCGTGTTCCACCCGGGTTCCCTCCGGGAATATCAGCAGGTTGTCCCCGCTCTTGATAGCCTTCAGGGCGGTTTTCACCGCCTCGATGTCCCCCTCGCCCCGGTCAACAGGGAAGGCGCCCAGCTTCCGCAGTACCCAGTCAAAGACCTTGTTGCAGAACAGCTCCTTCTTGGCCATGATGTGGAGCCGGTAATTCACCGGAACCTTCAGCGCCACCAGCACCGGGTCCCAGTTGCTGTTGTGGTTGGGACACAGCAGGGCGCCGTGCTCCGGCAGGTTTTCCCGCCCGATGATGGTGACCGGGTGAAGAATCCCCGCCACCAAGTTTACCAGATAGTAGATGCATACGAAAAATCCATTCAACGGCCTCTTTTCGCTCATAGTCCCGTCCTCTCCCGGATAATGTGCAGCAGCGCGTCTTCGCTCTGGACAAAATCCAGAGCCGTGGTGTCCAGCAGCACCGCGTCCTCCGCCTGACGCAGGGGTGCGGCGTCACGGTGGGTATCGTTCCAGTCCCGTTCCTGAATGGCACGGAGGATAGCCGCATAAGGCTCCGGCGTCCCCCGCTCCTCCAGCTCCAGCATCCGGCGGCGGGCCCGCTCCTCCGCGGAAGCGGTGAGAAACACCTTCACCTCCGCATCCGGCAGCACCACCGTGCCGATATCCCGGCCGTCCATCACCACGCTGTTCTCCCGGGCCAGCTGGCGCTGCATCTCCAGCAGGTACGCCCGAACCTCCGGATAGGCGGATACCAGAGAGGCGTAGCGGGACACCTCCGGCAGGCGGATCTCCGCCGTCACATCCATTCCATTCAGCTCCATGTGCTGCAGGCCGTCCGTCCCATAGGTCAGGCAAATCTCCAGGTCCGGCAGCACCGCCACCACGGCGGAGCGGTCCCGGGGATCGATCCCCTTCCGCCACACGGCATAGCCGATAGTGCGGTAGATGGCACCTGTGTCCACGTATAAAAAGTTCAGTCTGGCGGCCACGCTCCTGGCCAGGGTGCTCTTCCCCGCGCCGGAGGGCCCGTCGATGGCCACGCGAATGTTCTCACTCATGCGTTCTCTTCCCCTTGTCTCAGCGCCTCCGCCGCAGCCTGTCCCGCCGCCCGGCCTGTGGCCCAGGCGATCTGCAGGTTGAATCCGCCGGTATAGGCGTCCACATCCATGATTTCTCCCGAAAAGTATAATCCCTTTACAAGTTTTGATTCCATTGTCTTTGGGTCAATTTCACTGATCTTTATGCCGCCGGAAGTGACGATGGCGTCCGTTACCGGGCAGGGTCCGGCAATCTCCACAGAAAAATGCTTGAGGCCCTGGACCAGTTTCCGCCGCTGCTCTCGCGTCAGGTCATGGACCTTTTGATGGGGCGGGATGCCCGACCGCTCCACTGCCACCGGAATCAGCTTCTGGGGCAGCAGATCGTCCAGCGCGTTGCAGAAGTCGTGGTTGGCGTACTTCTCAAAGTCCCGCAGCAGCCGCTTGTCCAGGGCCTGCTCATCCAGGGCGGGCTTCAAGTCAATCTCCAGCCGGTAGGTCTTTTTACCGAAGTGCCGCATGTGGGCGGAGGCCGACAGCACCAGGGGCCCGCTGACACCGAAGTGGGTGAACAGCATCTCCCCGAAGTCCGTGTAGATCTTCTTCCGGTCCTCAAACACCGCCAGCCCCACATTCCGCAGGCTCAGGCCCTGGAGCTCCCGGCCCAGGCCGTAATCCCGCAGCGGCACCAAAGAGCCCTGAAGGTCCGTCACCGTATGCCCCGCTTCCCGGGCCATTCGGTGCCCCTCTCCTGTGGAGCCGGTGGCGGGGTAACTGACGCCGCCGGTGGCAAGGACTACCGCCCCGGCAGGGTATGTCCCCCGCTCTCCCCGGACACCTGTGACGGCGCCGGAGGTGATCTCCAGCTCCGTCGCCCGGTCCCGGGCCAGAGAGACCTTCAGCGCCTTCAGCCGCCGCTCCAAAGCGGCGCTGACGTCAAAGGCCCGGTCACTGACGGGAAACACCCGATTCCCCCGCTCGGTCTTCAGCGGCACGCCGATGGACGCAAAGAACGCCATGGTGTCCCGGCCGTCGAACCGGGAAAAGGCGCTGTACAAAAACTTGCCGTTCCGGGGCACGTTGGCCAGCAAGGTCTGTACATCGGCGTTGTTGGTGACGTTGCACCGGCCCTTGCCGGTGATGTTCAGCTTCTTTCCCAGCCGCTCATTGGGCTCCAGCAGCGTCACCCGTGCGCCCCGCTCCGCCGCGGAGACAGCGGCCATCATCCCGGCGGCTCCCCCGCCGATCACTACCAGCCCCTTACTCATCGTCCATCTTCCCGAACACGCCGTAGGCGTTCCAGATGTCCTCCAGCTCCGCAAAGGTGCGGGACACGTCCGACCGCATCCGGGAGCCCACGGCGATCAGCAGCGCGTTGATGAGGGACAGAGGCGCCACCATGGAGTCCACAAAGGAGATCATCTCACTGGGAGCCAGCAGAGCAGCCTCCGCCATCTGGTAGACGGGGGACAGCTCATTGTCTGTAATAGCCACGATGGTAGCCCCCCGGTCCTGGGCAAACTTCACTGTGTTCATAGTGACCTTGGAGTACCGAGGGAAGCTGATGGCGATCATCACATCCCCGGGGCCGATCCGCAGCAGCTGCTCGAAGATCTCCCCTGCGGCGTTGGACTGCACCAGCGTCACGTTCTCGGACAGCAGGTGCAGGTAGAAGTTCAGATACCCCGCCACAAAGGAGGAGGTCCGCACCCCCAGGATGTACAGGTGCCCGGCGCCCAGGATCAGGTCCACCACCTTGTTGAACTCGGTCCTGTCCGCCTCTTCCGCCACCATCCGCAGCTTGTCCATATCGGACTGGATCACGGCGGACAGCACATCCTGTCCGCCGTGGTCGCCGCCGCGTCCCTGCGCCATATCCAGCGCCTGAACGGCCATGTCCTGAGCCTCCCGCAGGGTCTTGGCCCC
>ENA-USYV01002570-USYV01002570.1-human-gut-metagenome-genome-assembly--contig:-NODE-2570-length-14439-cov-4.201434_pt1 | contig 14439 bp, 14 predicted proteins | sample MGYA00250066_ERZ773514 | MGnify/ENA primary metagenome ERZ773514 (study PRJEB29103, sample SAMN06112049) | human gut metagenome | biome: human gut; feature: ankylosing spondylitis patient; material... | reverse complement strand
TTGAGAGTGGTAACCTGGAGGCAAGTTATGAGATAGATACTCTGCGTCTGGTAACAATGGGATTTGGTATGTATGGAGGCAATAATGATAGCAATGGATATAACGAATCAATAATGAGAAATGCTGATCCGGCTTCTTCGGAAAGTATTTATTATTCATACAAGAACGATAGTGAAAGTGATGGTTCGTGGTATTCTATCCGTGGGAATGTCGATTATCAGCGTACATCAAAAAAGGTAAAGGAGCGATCAACTTGGGTTAGAAAAATAAGATTGAGTGGAGTGGAAGTTTTTGCTGGAGCATATAACATAGGTTATATAAAGAAATATGATGGTATGTTTCCTGAAATATATACCGGAGTGGATTATGGGGTATACCCAAGGCCAAGACAATATAATATGGGAGTAAAAATTAATTTCTAATTAAATAAGACTTGTAATTATGAAACAAATTAAATCAATATTATTAGGAATTTCATTGTTTTTGTTACATTCATGCAATTTGTTGGATGTAGATACAGTTTCAAGTATAACGGGAGACGGGTACTGGAATACAAAGGGGGATGTAGAAAGCTATTTGATAGGTATTTATACTAAGTTACGTGATACTTCTAATTCAACTCTTCATTTTGAAGATAGAGGAGATGCTTTTACAACAGGTCTGGAAGGTGGTCCATCGAATTTGTGGGCGCAGAATCTGACTTCACAAAACGGATATGGTTGGTCAAGTTATTATTCGGTAATTCAGCATTGTAATATGTTATTAAAGTATACTCCTGGAATAAGTTTTGGAGTGGAATCTGATAAAAACAGGCTGTTGGCAGAAGCATATTGCATAAGGGGATATATGTATTTCTGTGTAGCTCGTATATGGGGAGATGCTCCTATAGAACTGGAACCGACAGAAAGTTCCAATAAGCCTAAATTAGCAAGGGAGCCGGCAGAGCAAGTTTTAGAACGGGCTCTAAGTGATGTGAATGCAGCAATCAATCTCTTCCCGGAAGAAAGTTATACGAATGGAAAAGGAAGAGCCTCAAAACCGGCATGTTATGCACTGAAAGCCGATATTTTGTTATGGAAAGCGAAAGTCTTGAATGGTTCTGAGCAGGATTTGAAAGATGTTATCACTTATGCTGATTTAGCAAGTAAAGGTCTTTCTTTTGAAGACAATTTTGCCGATATTTATGGTACTAAATATGGAAAAGAAGTGATATGGACTATTCACTTTGAGATTTATGAAAAGGAAGCCCAATATAGTCAAAGTTTGAAGCCAAGAGATGTATTTGTGGAAAAGGCAGTAAATAAAGATGAAATACCTTATGCAAAAGGTGGGGCTCGCAGTACTTATGCACCAAGCTCTTTTTTAATAGATCTTTTTTATGCTAATCCCACTGATATTAGAACAAAAGAGTCTTTTATAATAGCTAAGGATGCGGGAGGAAATGAGATCGGTATTTTCGATAATAAGATGAAGGGGACAAAAACAGAAGGTGATCGTACCTATGATTCGGATATTATCATTTATCGACTTGCAGAGATGTATTTGTTCAAGGCCGAAGCTTATGCAGCATTGAATCAGACACCGCAGGCTATCATTGAGTTAAATAAAGTCAGGGATCGTGCTAAGATAGGTATTTATAATGGAAGTACGGATAAAAAAGTAGTGGAAAAGGAGATTCTGAATGAGCGTGCAAGAGAATTATATCTTGAAAGGAAAAGATGGCCTGATCTTCTCAGATTCCATTTTGGTGGAACAATAGATGTCTATCAGGAAGTTCCGAACTTGAAAAAGAAAGCTATTGATAATATTATTATTCCATTATATCTCGCAATTCCACTAAGTGATATGAATATTAATCCTAATCTGAAACAAACCCAAGGATATGAAAACTTATAAGATTCTGACATGTATATTTCTTATGACGAGCCTATTTACACAGGCTTGTCAAAAAGATGATGATTCACAAGATACTCCGGTTCCACCTTCACCTGAAGAGGAAGTTCCAGCATCCCAATTCGATTATGTCTATAGTCAGGGAGTAGACGGATATGAAGTCTATAGAATACCTGCTATTGTTAAAACGCAGAGTAATACCTTATTGGCATTTGCAGAGGCTAGAAAAGCTAGAAGTAATGGAGACAGTGGAGATATAGATCTTGTTGTTAAGCGTTCGTCTGATAATGGAAAAACATGGAGTAAACAAATAATGATATGGGATGATGGGCAGAATACTTGTGGAAATCCTGTTCCGATTGTTGATGATAAAGGTAGAATACATTTGTTAATGACATGGAATTATCAAACAGATAAGTGGGGAACAATAACCAATGGAACCGGAGAAAACACTCGGCGTCCGTATTATACCTATTCGGATGATGACGGTGTCACTTGGGCATCTCCTGTTGAGATAACTTCTGCTGTGAAAAAAGAAAAATGGGATTGGTACGCTACTGGACCTTGTCATGGTATTCAAATTCAGAAAGGGACCAATAGGGGACGTTTAATTGCTCCAAACTATTTTACTACTAGGGAAAATGGAAAAGTAAAAAGTTATTCGCATATTATTTATTCTGATGATTACGGAAAGACATGGAAACCAGGTGAACCAACTCCGGTTAGTGGTGTTGGCGAATGTTCTGTTGCTGAAATAGGAGAGGGAACTTTAATGTTGAATATGAGAGCGGATGAAGGATTCTACCGAAAAAATAGTATTAGTCAGGATGGTGGTATAACGTGGTCTAATCCTCAAGCTAGCAACGATCAAATAGATTGTAAATGTCAGGGTAGTATACTATCAATAGGACAATCTGTTTTTCTCTCAAATGCAGCTTCTGCTACAGAACGTATTAATATGACTATTAAGAAAAGCTCTGATGGTGGAAAAAGTTGGAAAGGGCAATATATTGTGTATGAAGGAAACTCTGGTTATTCGGATTTGGTTGAACTCTCTGATTCACAGATTGCTCTTATATATGAAGGTGGAGAAAAAAGATATACAGATGGATTGGCTTTTAAAGTTGTCAATATAAAATCGATACAATGAATTGGTGTCAATACATATTGTTCAGACTGTTTTTATTTTCCTGTTCTGATGTGCAGGAGAATACAGATATAAGTTTAACACGCATAAATATGAGTATAAAGAAAAGTGCGGATAATGGTAAAACATGGTCGGCAGGATATGTCGTATATAGTGGGGCTTCGCCTATTCTGATATCGTAATGTTCTCTGATAATGAAATAGGAATTTTATATGAAAATGGCAGCTCAAAGCTATACGAAAAGATTAGTTTTGAGAGAATTAGAATTAATAAAATACAATGAATTTAATATATCACTGATATGAAAAGAAAAGTTTTATATTTATTACAGTGTGTCGTTATGATAGTATTGTCTGCTTGTTCTGAAGATGATTTGCAATCATTACAGGCAGCATTTGAATCGAATGTTCAGGAAGTCACAATGGGTGAAAGTGTCACTTTCAAAGATGCTTCTACCGGTGAACCGACTAAGTGGAACTGGCATTTTGATGGAGGAGAACCGGAGACTTCGGTCTTATTCAGTCCTAGTGTTGTGTACAATAAACCTGGAGTTTATTCTGTCATTTTGTCTGTTGGACGAGGAAGCAATGTTAATGAAATTGTGAAAGAACAATATATTACTGTCAACTACCCATCTCAGATAACAGCCAACTTCTCTGCAGATAAGACTACTGCAACAAATGAAGATATTATATCTTTCAAAGATTTATCTAAAGGCTATCCTAATGAATGGTTGTGGAGTTTTACTCCTAAAGAAGGTGGAGAAATTATTACTTCAACAGAACAAAATCCACAAATGATGTTCTCTCCGGGAATTTATACGGTTAAATTAGTGGCAAAAAATCCGAAAGCATCTTCTGATAAAGTAATGGTGGATTATATCACTGTTATTGATAAGAATGCGATTGCCGCAGATTTTGGAGCACAATGCCGGAATACATATGCCGGAGGATATATTCACTTTTTAGATAAAACATTGGGAATGGTGGAAGACTGGAAATGGACTTTTGAAGGAGGTAATCCTTCTGTTTCAACAGATCAGAATCCTGTGGTGCAGTATGTAAATCCTGGAAAATATAAAGTGACGTTAACGGCCAAAAACTCGGTGAACAGTTCCGTAAAAGAGAAAGAAGGATACGTATATGTCATTTCTGCAGAAAAACTAGTGTTATATTTACCATTCGATGGTGATAATAAAGATATAGGTCCCAATCAATTGAACCCTGAAGAACTTATAGGAGGAACTGGGGCAAATGTCTATAATGCTCCGGCACGTTTTTCTGGCGAAAGTGCTGAATGTAGATTCGCTGCTCATTTCCAGGGAGATAAAGAAAATTATTCAATATTGTCTATTCCTGAAGAAGGGTTAAAGAGCCACTATACGGAGAGTGAGTTTACTGTTGCATTCTGGGTGAAGACTTCAAATATGACTGGAAAGAATGCTATATTCCATCAAGGTGTTGGTCCTGGTGCTACATATACTGATCCTGTCCCAAGACAAAGTTGGTTCAGACTTGATACTAGTGGTAAAACTGTTGTGTTCTGCGTAGAATATAAAGGTAAGGCTGGAAACTGGGCTGAATATGAAGGAAAACGGATGGATGATGGTGAATGGCATCATTATGTTTGTGTTTATCAAAAAGTTGATGGCAAAAGGGATAGTTATCTTTATATAGACGGAGAAAAAGTTATTGAAAAGAAAGGGGTTATTGACAAAGTAGTTGATAATTGGCCATATTACATTGGTTGTAATTATCGCTTTACTAATGGAGCATTTGCCCCTGAAAACTTTTTAAATGGTTATCTGGATGATTTTATTTTGTACGAAAGAATATTATCAGAAAGTGAAATAAAAGAATTATATAATAATTAAGGCAGTGAACACTAAAGTTACACCGCATTGATTTACTATAACTAAAAGTTATAAGGATGCTATTTCGGCATCCTTTTTTTATATTGATACAAAGATAATATTTTCCATTTTCCCACGAAAATATTTACCATATTATTTGCATATCTCGCTAATTTTCACTATATTGTAACAGATTAAAAAGATAAGCGTTATGAAAAAGAGAAGGGAAAGACAAAGCATTATAGAGTTTAGAGCTTCCTTCCCCGATGAAGAAAGCGCAATTAGATTCTATGAGAAAATAAGATGGAAAGATGGAGTGGTTTCCCCATTCGATCCGACATCTAAAGTGTACAAATGCAAGAACGGTAAATATAAGTGCAAGAATACTGGAAAATACTTCACTTATAGAACTAAAACATTCTTTGCTAATTCTAAAATGGACTTTAGAGATTGGTTATACGCCATTTCTAAGCTTGTCAATAATAAAGGTGGCATTTCTTCATATCAGCTAGCCGATGATTTAAAGATTTCACAAAAGACGGCTTGGTATATGCTTCATAGAATAAGAGTTTCAATGGCTAAAGAAAATAATCAGAAGTTATCCGGTGAGGTTGAGATTGACGAAACATTTGTAGGTGGAAAGAATATTAATCGCCACAAAGATAAGAAAGTCGAAAAAAGTCAAGGACGTAGTTACAAGGATAAAGTTCCTGTATTTGGTGCTTTGGAAAGAAACGGGAAGATTTTCGCAATAGTTGTTCCGAACACCCAAGCAAGTACCCTAGTTCCTATTGTGAAGAATAACGTTGAAGTAGGAAGCACAATCTACACTGACGGATGGAGTTACAAAGGACTAGAAGAGGAATATGGACAGTTATCAGTAGATCATAGTAGGAAGTTCTATGGGATGCTCTTAGTAACCGATGACGGAGAGATTATCGAAGTCACAACAAATAGAATCGAAAACGCATGGTCTATTTTCAAACGTATGGTAAAAGGCACTTATATTCATGTCAGCAAGAAGTATCTACAAAAGTACGTTGACGAATTTGTTTTCAGATTTAACACCCGAAAAATTAGCAGAAATGAAAGATTTGAATTACTTTTGCAATATGCAGCAGCTTAGATATTATGGCAAATAACAAAGACATAAAGAAGGATAAACCTAAGAAGGAGAAGAAAAAGAGGAAGCCTATCTACGAGATACAAGGCTTCGTCCTCACTATACCCGAAGATAAGCTAAAAGAAGTACTGCTAGGAATGAGTAAACCAAATCCCGAAAAAGAGTAATTATACATAATTAACAAAAGACTTATTTTAGTCTCGGATTTATTTATTATCTTTGTGTGCAAAATTATTAAGGGATGTTACAATCCCTTAATAATACATGCAACTTCAAACCTCACTGTAGTTTTTACACTACATTTGTGGCAGGAAGATAGGAGCAAAGAATGCAGGTAGTTGTAGCTACCTGCATAGCAAAAAGAAATTAGTGCCTAATAATTCGGACTCTAGTTTGAGTCTTAATGATTATACGTACTAAGCGCTTAATCTTTTTCATATTACCTCCTTTCTTTTTTTAGGAGAGCAACCATGACCCTGCTCTTGTAGGTCTTAAAAAAATAGTCCGAGTTTTGGCTTGCAACTCAAAAACTCGGACTAGACTTGTTTGCAAAAGTAATAGTTTTCTTTTTATCCTCCAAAATTTTTCTTTAAAATTTCCTACTGTTTTTGATACTGTATCGTATATTGTACTATATTTGCTGCGCATTATTGTATGGTAATGCTTTTACATAGATAAAATAGCCTAATCGTCATCAGAATCACCACCTCGGATAACAGAACACGGCTATTATAAAACTTACTCGTTGGGTCAAGTGTACTTCGTCATATACTGGCGTGGTGCGCTGCCATTGAGTAAGTGGGCTTGTGGTGAGCCTTGATGACGTATGGCAGTAGCACTACGTCTTTTTTTATGGTTTTACGTAAGGTGTTTATTGCTGAATTAACGGAGGGTTTTATTCCACTTATGTATAACTAAAAAAAATGTGATTATGAAAAAGATTTTTATCCTTGTAGCATCCGTGCTATTTATCTCTAGCTGCAACATGAAGAAAAGCGATCCTGAACAGGCATTACAAGATTCAATTAGAGTAGCCGATTCTATTGCTGCTGTTGAGGCTGCTGCATACGAAGCTGAACAAGCGGCAGCAGCAATGTATGATGATGATGAAGTTCAAACCTCTAGCGGGTATTCTCCTGACCCAAATTTTAAACCTACTATTAGTCCTAACGGTAAGTATCATACAATAGATGGTAAAGCTAGACAGATCGAGTTTCAAGGTAGTTTAGAACAAAAACAGCAACTTGAAATGTTAGACAATTACTAACTTCAATTTTATAAATCTATGGAAGAACAAGAAGATAAACTGTATTGTCCTTTTTGTGGAAGTTCACAATTAACAGCAAACAAAAAGGGCTTTGGAGCAGGTAAAGCAGTCGCAGGAGCAGTCCTTACGGGTGGTGTCGGCTTACTAGCTGGATTTATAGGTAGTGGAAATGTGAAAATAACCTGTATTAATTGTGGTTGTCAATGGAATCCGGGGCAACTAAAAACAGCACCGTTGAGTGAATATGAGAAAAGAGGATATTATGATAACCTAAGAATAAAAGAGGAAGAAAAGAGAAAAGCAGAAGAACCTATGAGCACTAGTACTAAAGTAATATTAGCAGTAAGTGTTATAATTTGGATACTAATAACGATGGCTATGTGCAAATAATTTGCTATCTTAGCAACCAATTAAGTACCGGAGGAAAATCCTCCGGTATAACTTTTAGTTATAGTAAATCAATGCGGTGTAACTTTAGTGTTCACTGCCATAATTAAATATTAATAGGTAGAACTTCTCTATTATAAAGAGGAGTTCTACATTAAAGAGTTTTCATAATATGAAAAAAATTATCTCACTTGTTTTTATGTTTATTAGTTGCATTGGGATATATGCTCAACAAATAATGGACGCAACTGCGGCATATAAAAAGGCGAATGACTTATTGGAACGATTGACGATAGAAGAGAAGGCACTTATGGTCAGAGGATATAATAAATTCTTTATTAAAGGATTCGAAGAGAAAGGGATACTTCCCATTTACTTGTCGGATGCAACACAAGGAGTAAATATCCGAAATAATTTGCCTGATCCTAATGTGGTGAAACAATTGGAACGCTCAACAGCTTTTCCTTCTCCTATATTGTTAGCCTCTACATTTTCTCCAGATCTATCTTACCAATATGCAAAAGCTATTGGTGAGGAATGTAGAGCCGGAGGTATCGAAGTTTTGTTGGGTCCTGGATTAAATATTTATCGACAATCTCAATGTGCAAGAAACTTTGAATATTTTGGAGAAGATCCTTATTTAGTATCTCAAATGGTAAGTCAATATGTAACGGGACTTCAAAGTACAGGCACAGCGGCTTGTTTGAAGCATTTCTATGGGAACAACACCGAATTCTATCGTAAACGGAGTAATTCTATCATTAGCGAACGAGCTATGAATGAAATCTATTTACCTGGTTTTAAGGCAGGAATAGATGCAGGTGCTATGTCTGTAATGACCTCGTATAACCAAATTGATGGAGAGTGGGCTGGGCAAAGTTCATATGTTATTAAGAATATTCTTAGAGAAAAATTGGGATTTAAATGGTTGGTAATGAGTGATTGGAATTCGGTGTGGAATTTGGAGAAAGTTATTAAATCAGGACAGAATTTGGAGATGCCTGGTTCATATAATTTTGGAGAATCTGTGTTGGGTTTATACCATCAGAAAAAAATCGCAGAAAAAGATTTAGATGATATGGTGCGTCCTATTTTGGCTACTTGTATTGCAATGGGATTTTATGATAGGTCCAAATATGACTTGTCTTTGCTTGATAAGTATCAGGAGCATGAAAAAATTGCACGACAAGTGGCAGAAGAAGGAATTGTTTTACTTAAAAACAGAGATAATATTTTGCCACTTGATCCAACAAAGAATAGAAAAATATTATTGACAGGTAAGTTTATATATGAAATACCTCGTGGCTATGGAGCTGCAGAAGTAATCGGCTACAATAATGTAAGTCTGATTGAAGCATTACAGAGAGCTTTTGGCAGAACAGTGTATTATATAGAAAAGCCTACTGTAGCTGATATAAAAGAGGCTGACATCGTTTTGCTAAGTATGGGTACGCGAGATAAAGAAGCAATAGAACGTCCATTTGCTTTGCCAAAAGAAGATGAATCATTAATGCGATATGTCACTAAAAATAATCCTAATACTATTGCTATCCTCAATACGGGATCAGCTATTGATATGTCTGCATGGAATGATCGATTGGCGGGTTTGATTTACGGGTGGTATGGAGGACAATCGGGTTTTGAAGCACTTACAGATATTATCACAGGTAAGGTAACTCCTTCTGGTAAGTTACCAATGACTATAGAAAAAACATTTGAGGACTCACCGGCATGGGGATACTTACCTAAAGGGGCGTCACTCTATAATGAACTTAAAAATGAGCATCTTATCAATGTGTATGATGTGAATTATGGAGAAAGTGTATTAGTGGGATATAGATGGTATGATACAAAAAATATAGAACCACTTTATCCTTTTGGGTATGGGCTTTCTTATACAACTTTTACATTGACTAAACCACGTTTGTCATCTAAAAAAATGAATGACCAAATGATAAGATGTTCGGTGACTATTACAAATACAGGAAGTCAGAAAGGAGCTGAAGTTATACAGCTATATCTCAAAGAAAATCAACCATCTGTGTTGCGTCCCGAGAAAGAACTGAAAAGGTTTAAGAAGATATTTTTAAATTCAGGAGAGAATCAAACTGTAGAATTTGAAATAACGCCAGAGGATTTGGCTTTCTGGGATGATGAAACGCATGATTGGAAAGTGAATTCCGGTCAATATTCTATTTTATTAGGAACATCCTCCAGACATATTAGTCATATTCTTTCTTTCACAAAAGAATGATTGTATAGCTGTCATTTTATTAGGAGATACAATAAGCATGAATTTCAGTTATGATGGAAAATCAAAAGGTCTTGATATATCGGCAAAAGGCTTTTGATTAATCATGAATTAGTAGGTTGAATCAAGTATTTTTCTTAATAATCAGTGTTTTCAGTAGCTTATTTTTATATTTGCGTATAAATGAAAGAAATATGATGAAAACTCTATTTATTAAGATACTTCGCTTTTTGATGCTTCTGGTATTTATTGCTTCGTGTGGCATCGGATATGTTATCTATGAAGATACACTGACTGCCTGGTGGATACCTGTTGGTATGGCGCTTTTGATTGCTCTTGCTACTATCCCATTCTATAAGAAATGGATATGGCTGACAACCATGGATGATAAAGTAATTAATTGTTTGTGTCATTTGGCTTGCATCGGTGCCATCAGTTATGTATTGTTTCTTGGCGGTAATTATTGGTTTGCCGATCCTGCTTCCACACACGAAGAAACAGTGATGGTACAGAAAAAATATGTAGAAACACACAAGAAGACCCGTAGAGTAGGCAGGCATCGTTATGTTTCGGATGGCATACGTAAGGAATACTATTTGCAGGTAGCTTTTGAGAATGGAGCTGTGGAAGAGCTGCATGTGTCACTTTCCACTTATAATAAGGCCAAGGCAGGTGCATCGAAGATACTGACTTTACAAAAAGGCTTTTTCGGATTACCGGTGATTACAAAAGGACTTTAATCAATCATTATGATATAGATATGGAAAATAGAGAATTGTATGAAAGAATGTTGTCGGGGACTATGTATAATGATTTGTCTACAGAACTGGTTCAGAGAAGAGAACAAGTCGTTTTTCTGACTAATGATTATAACTCTACTTATGGAAAACCCAAAGAGGTTCGTGAAGCATTATTACGCAATTTGTTGAAAGGCATTGGGGAGAATGTTCACTTCGAACCCAATTTCCGGTGTGAGTTTGGATTTAATATCACTATAGGAAACAACTTCTTTGCTAATTTTGATTGCATCATGTTGGATGGGAATCTTATTACAATAGGGGATAATGTATTGTTGGGGCCACGTGTAGGATTGTACACAGCAAATCATGCACTTGATGCCCGGGAACGCATTATGGGAGGTTGCTATGCACATCCGATTGTAATAGAGGATAATGTCTGGATTGGTGCAGGCGTTCATATTATGGGTGGTGTTACCATTGGGAGAAATTCGGTAATCGGAGCAGGAAGTGTAGTGACTAAGGATGTGCCGGAAAATGTAATCGCTGCAGGAGTGCCATGTAAAGTAATTCGGGAGATCACGGATAAAGATAAGACCGACTTTTTAGGGTAGGTTGGCGTGTGCTATTAAAAAAAGTCACATCACTTTTAGAGGATATAAATCGTTCTGAAAGTGATGTGTCTTTTAAAAAGAGGTTCTTCTTTAAGTGAAATTCCATAGTTCGGACGATTTTTCGTCTTATCAATTTTGTGTTTTGTCTACAAACGGGATGTATTCGTCTCATTTCAAAAATCGGCAATCTTCTATACTCTATCTTCGTGACGAAATAAAAACAGAATAAAATCATGAAGATGAATAAAACTAGATTATTAGAAAAAATATCTATTCAGTCGGGTATCTCCGCAGATGAATGCAGCGCAGTACTCAAAACCTTTGAAAGAATTCTTAGTGAAGAGTTAACCCGGAAAATACATCGTTATGGCGGGTGGATACTTTTGTTGGTTGCTTTGTTGGTATCCGCAGTGGCGTTTAGTCAGACACCGCAGAGAAAAGGACGGCCGGTACAGACAATCCGGGGAATGGTTATTGACGGGGATTCAAAACACCCGATACCGTATGCAACGGTGAGATTATCCGAAAAAGAGGGAACAGGTACGATAACAGACAGTCTCGGGCGTTTCAGCATACCACAGGTTCCTGTTGGACGGCATACGGTAGAGGCAGCCTTTATGGGATATGAGCCGGGTATTTTCAGAGAGATACTGGTAACTTCCGCCAAGGAGGTTTATCTGGAAATTCCTTTGAAAGAAAGTGTAAACGAACTCAATGAAGTAGTGATTCGTGCCAGGACCAATAAAGAGGAAGCGATGAATAAGATGGCTACTACTGGAGCCCGTATGTTGAGTGTGGAAGAAGCGAGCCGCTATGCCGGAGGTTTTGACGACCCTGCCCGTTTGGTATCTTCCTTTGCCGGAGTGGCCCCCAGTGTATCTTCCAATGGAATATCCATTCATGGCAATGCTCCCCATCTGTTGCAGTGGCGATTGGAAGACGTTGAAATTCCGAACCCGAATCACTTTGCGGATATTGCCACATTGGGTGGAGGGATACTTTCATCTCTTAGTTCGCAGGTATTGGGTAATTCCGATTTCTTTACCGGAGCTTTTCCGGCAGAATATGGAAATGCGGTATCTGGTGTGTTTGATATGAAATTGCGTAATGGAAATAACCAGAAGAATGAGAATACGCTTCAAGTGGGCATCATGGGAATTGATGTAGCTTCCGAAGGACCGTTAAGCAAGAAGCACAAAGCATCCTATATTTTCAATTATCGGTATTCCACAACAGGACTTCTGAACTTGGAGGGCGGAAAGATGGACTATCAGGACTTGAACTTCAAACTGAATTTCCCGACACAGAAAGCAGGAACATTCTCTGTCTGGGGAACCAGCCTGATTGATAAATTCGGCAGTGATTTTGAAAAGAATACGGATAAATGGGAATATATGAGCGACCGTAGCGAATCAAAAGACAAACAGTATATGGCTGCCGGAGGTATCAGCCACCGTTATTTCTTCAACAATGACGCATCACTGAAAACCACTATTGCCGGTACTTATTCGCAATTGGACGGTGGAGCAACCATGTTTAACCACTCTTTGGAATCCACCCCCTACATGGATCTTAACTCAAAACATACTAACTTAATACTAACTTCGACTTTTAACCGTAAATTCAGTAACCGTTTTACTAATAAGACAGGATTTACGTATAATGCCATGTTCTATCAAATGAACCTTGCCATTGCTCCTTATGAAGCCGAATCACTGGAAACCGTATCTCAAGGAAAAGGCAATACGAGTCTGATATCTGCCTACAATAGTTCTTCTGTAGGATTGACGGAACGCTGGACGCTCAATGCCGGTATTTACGGGCAATTTCTGACTCTGAATAATAAATGGTCTGTTGAGCCCCGTATTGGTTTGAAATGGCAAGCTACTCCGAAAGCAACTTTCGCACTGGCTTATGGTATGTACAGTCGCATGGAGAAAATGGACGTCTATTTTGTGAAAACGAAAAGTACAGGAGACAAATCCGTCAACAAGGAACTCGATTTCACCAAAGCGCAGCACGTCATGTTATCTTTTGGATACAAAATATCCGATCGCATGAATCTGAAAATAGAACCTTATATCCAATTTCTCCATGATGTGCCTGTGATGGCTGACAGCTCTTATTCCGTACTCAACCGTTCTGATTTCTATGTGGAAGACGCATTGGTTAATAAAGGAAGAGGACGCAACATCGGTATTGACATCACTTTAGAACGTTTCCTGGAAAAAGGACTCTATTACATGATTTCCGGTTCTCTTTTCGATTCCCGCTATCGGGGCGGAGACGGTGTGTGGTACAATACGAAGTTTAATCGGAATTATGTCATCAACGGACTGATTGGAAAGGAATGGATGCTGGGACGTAATAGACAGAATATTCTTAGCATCAATCTGAAATTGACCTTACAAGGAGGTGACCGGTATTCTCCGATTGACAGGGAAGCAACGATGAATCATCCTGATAAAGAGGTACAGTATGACGAAACGAAAGCATTTTCTAAACAGTATTCTCCCATGCTTATCGGCAACTATACCGTGAGTTACCGCATCAACAAGAAGAAAGTCTCTCATGAGTTTGCAGTGAAAGGACTTAACTTTACCGGTGCGAAAGAATACTATGGACATGAATATAATGTGAAAACTGGAAAAATTGATGTTAGTGACGGTTCTACAACATTGACAAATGTGAGTTATAAACTTGAATTTTAAATAACCGATATAGAAGTCCAACCGGAAAAATGTTTTATCTTCGTCCCCGGAGATAAAACATCTTCCCTGATTAAATACACGATGGCTGAAACAATAACAACAGACAATAAATCTACTTTATTATATCGATTCCTCGTTAGTCCGGAACTTCGATGGGCGCGTTATCTGGTGCTTATTATGGTGTTGGCTACCATATCATTCAATCAGGTTTTTATTATATTCCTCGATTATCGGGATATATTGGGAGGATGGATTTATACATTCACTTTCTTATATCTACTGACTTATATAGGAGTTATTTATCTGAATCTTTTCTGGCTCTTTCCAAAGTTTTTGCTGAAAAGACGCTATCTAACCTACATATCCTTACTTTCAGTAGCAATGATGCTTGCCTTGGCAATACAAATGGCAACGGAATATGTATCTTATTCCTGCTGGCCGGAATTTTAGGAACGTG
>ENA-USYV01002561-USYV01002561.1-human-gut-metagenome-genome-assembly--contig:-NODE-2561-length-14464-cov-4.478070_pt1 | contig 14464 bp, 10 predicted proteins | sample MGYA00250066_ERZ773514 | MGnify/ENA primary metagenome ERZ773514 (study PRJEB29103, sample SAMN06112049) | human gut metagenome | biome: human gut; feature: ankylosing spondylitis patient; material... | reverse complement strand
CGTAGCGCTGCTACGCTGCGTTTCATTCACGTTAGCCAGAATGAAAAATTCGCGGCGCATCTTGGCGCATTTTCATCTGGAAATAGTATAAGACAAATGTAGTAGAAGTTATAGACTTTAACAGATTAGTTAACGAAACGACACAAATTGAGGCGAAGCCATTCACCGGCTTCGCCTCGATTTGTATGTATTTTACAAAAGTGCAAAAGCGATTGTGGAAATACGTTCCCGCCTTCACGCCATCCGCTCGAACACCACCCGACACCGCTTCTTCCAGAACGCAATGCCGAACGCTGTGATGTTCTCGCGCCCTTCGTTGCGCAGGCGCTCATCGTAGTGCTTTTCCTTGATTTGCGCCATCGCGGCGGCACAGGCTGCACCCAATCCCGCCAGCGTAGGGGAGTATTTCACCTCAATGACCATGCCTGCGTCCGGATCTTCCGGCTCAATCATGATGTCGCAGAAGCCCTCACCGGACTCGACGCTCGACAGAATCAACCAGTTCGGCTCACTCCGCAGCAGGCCCAGTAGCAATCCATGATAGAAATTCTCCTTCTGATCGTCCTTCGCCTTTGTATCCAAAATGCTGATCATTTTGCTGAGAATAATGTTCAGCCGCTTCTGAATTTCCTCGGCGTTGCCATCCAGAAATGCCTGACAGAACGCCTGCATTGGCTTCGTATCGCGCACGACAGTCTCTTTGAACCACTCCTGAATCTGGAGGATGAAGACCTCGCGCACCTCGCGATTAGGAATCACCAGCTTGTACACGCCGCGCTCCACACGCCCCGCCTGTGTCAAATAGCCAGTGGTAAACAGCACGCTCCACAGGTTGTCGATGCTGTTGTCGATTTCATCGTAGGTTAAATCCAAGCGGACTGCTTTTTCGATGGCTTCTCCTGCAATCAGCCGCTCGATTTCTCCTTGCATGGTCTTGTCCGCCTTGTCCACGAACCGCTTTACCAGTGCGTTGCCGCTCGTGTTGATCCAATAATCCTGCGGCTCCGCGTCTGGATCGCTGACAAGCCTATCCACATGGTTAATGACATCCCACGGGCAGTACACATCCACATTGCCGAAATGGTAGCCATCGTACCATTCCTTCATTTCACTTTCGTGCGATGACAGAACATAATCCGCCAAAAGCTGCTTCACTTCCGCGTCGGTGAAGCCGAACTGCTCGTCGTAGCGGCTATCCGTGATGGACAACACTTTGAAGTTATTGAGTCCCGTGAAGATGCTCTCCTTCGACACGCGCAGACAGCCCGTCAGCACCGCGAACTGCAGGAAATCGTTGGTCTTCAGCGCCTGCCCGAACAAACTGCGGATGAGCGCCACCATCTCACGATAGTAACCGTGCTGGAACGCCTTGTCCAGCGGTACGTCGTATTCGTCAATCAGCAGAATGACCTTTTGCCCATAATGTTGATACAGGAGCGATGACAGCATTTTGAGGCTTTCACGCACATCGTCCTGCGTATCCTGTTCTTTCAGGAAGCGCCGCAATGCGGATTTGTTATCTTCTGGGATCTGCTGACTGCCCTCTAAGAAACAGATACGTGACATTTCAGCTTGCAGAATGCGCCGCAACATGCCATAGGCGGTCTCGAACGTCAGCCCATCCACGTCTTTGAGCGAAATGAACACAACCGGAAATTTGCCCATGTACGTCTCGCACAGTGCTGTTTCCTTCGAGATAGCCAGCCCGTCAAACAGCGTTTTGTCCGTGCCGATCTCAAAGAAGGACTTGAGCATACTCATGTTCAGCGTCTTGCCGAAACGACGTGGGCGGGTGAACAAGTTGACCTTCGCCCAGTCGGCCAGCAAGTCGCGAATCAATCCAGTCTTGTCAACATAGTAAAACCCCTCGGTGCGGATTTCCGCGAAATTCTCAATCCCCACCGGCAGCTTTTGGCGTTCCATACGGCAGCCTCCCCTCCTGCGCTGATTCCAGTTCCATTCTATCGCAAAATGAGCGGATTATCAAGTGCTCCGCGTTGGTTGTTTGTCGAATGTAAAGATAGGTAGTATTATCAATGCTTGGGGAATCGTTTACTGTGTGCGCCTTTCTATTTTGCCATACATGTATCCCATTATTTCGCTTCCGATTGAAAGAATAAAAGAATGATAGTATGCTTTTTTGACATAGAATAGCGCGTCCCTTCCAGGGAACTGCACGGATAAGCCTCCGCTGTCTGCCGTGACCGTGCAGCCCGCCTCCCGCAGGGCGGCGGTGACTGTGGACAGGTGCCCCTCCTCCGCGCCCCGGAGATAGATGTCCCCGCCGGCAGAGGCCGCCGCGCAGAGGTAAGTAGCCGCCGCGATCCGATCCGGCATGACCCGGTACGTACAGCCGTGGAGGTCCTGCCCGCCCTCTATGGACACGGCGGAGCTCCCCGCCCCGGACACCCGAGCCCCGCAGGCGTTCAGGAAGTTCTGCAGGTCCACCACCTCCGGCTCCCGGGCGGCGTTGGAGATCACCGTGACGCCCTCCGCCCCGCAGGCGGCCAGCATCAGATTCTCCGTGGCCCCCACGGATGGCATCCGCAGCACCACTTCCCGGCCCCGCAGCCGGTCCGCCCGGCAGTGGAGGAAGCCGCCCTCCTCCCGGATCTCCGCCCCCAGGTCCCGCAGGCCCGCAAGGTGGAGGTCGATAGGCCGGGGGCCCAGCTCGCACCCGCCGGGGTAGCTCAGGTCCGCCTGCCCGCACCGGGCCAGGATCGCCCCCAGGAAAATGGCGGAGGAGCGCATCTCCCGCATGAGTACATCCGAAATCTCACAGCGGCGCAGGGCGGTGGTGTCCACCGCCAGGGCATCCGCCTCCCAATGGGCGTCGCAGCCCAGATGCCGCAGGATGCGGATGGAGGCGTCCACATCCCGCAGCCGGGGGCAGCCCAGCAGCGCCACCTGCCCCCTTGCCAACAGCGTGGCCGCCAGAATGGGCAGGACGCTGTTCTTGGCCCCCTGGATCGTGACCTCTCCCTCCAGGCGGCGGCCGCCTCGCACCGACAAAAGCTGGCTCATATCCGTTCCCCTCCGAATCCAGAATGGTTCAACAGTCCATCCTATGGCCGGCGGGGTTTCGTGGTTACTGGCAGATTTCCAGCACGGTTTGATAAATTCGCTCTGTGGCGTCCCGGATTCCCAGGGCGGACATGGCCCGCTCCATGGAGGCCCGGCGCGCTCCGTCATGAAGGATGCCGCAGGCCGCCTGGAACAGCGCCTGACCGGAGCAGTCCTTCTCCAGCAGCACCGCGGCACCGCCGGCGTTTTCCAGGACCCTCGCGTTTTTTTCCTGGTGGTTGTTGGTGACATAGGGGGACGGCACGATCAGCGCCGGGACCCCCAGTGCCGTCAGCTCGCTGATGGTGGAGGCCCCCGCCCGGCAGAGCACCAGATCCGCCGCCCGCATGACGGCGGCCATATCATAGATGTACTCTCGCACCTGCAGCGCCGGGTGGTCCGCCAGGTCCACCCCCTTCTCCTGCAGCAGCTTCAGCAACACCGGATAGCCATCCTTTCCGGCGCCGTGGATGTGGTGGAAAGGTTCCTTGGCCGCCTCCAGCGCCAGGAAGTCCGCCATCTGCCGGTTCATGCCCGAGGCCCCCAGGGACCCCCAGAAGGACACAAGCAGGGGCCGGCCGTCTTCCACGCCCAGGCGGCGCTTGGCCTCTGCCTTCGTCAGATGGAAGAAGTCCCGCCGCACCGGCGTACCGGTGACGATCACCTTCTCCGGGTGGCGGTAGTGCTCCCGGCAGGCCTCAAACCCCACCATGATCCGGTCCGCGAAGGGCTCCAGCATCTCCGTGGTGAGGCCGGGCACCATGTTGGACTCGTGAACGGCCGTGGGGATCCCCGCCTTGGCAGCGGCCTTCACCATAGGGAAGCTGGCGTATCCCCCCGTTCCGATGACCACGTCCGGCCGGAACTGCCGCAGAATGGCCCGGGCCTCTCCGGGCGCCCGAAGGAGGTTCCCCACAGAGACCAGGTTGTGCCGGATCTCCCGAGGCTTGAAGGACCGGTGGAAGCTGGAGATGTGGACGGTGCGGAAGTCGTATCCCGCCTTGGGGATCAGGTCCTTCTCCAGTCCCCGCTCCGCTCCCACGAACAAAAATTCTGTCTCCGGGTCCTTTTCGCGCATCAGCTGGGCCAGCGCGATAGCCGGGTTCACATGCCCAGCCGTGCCGCCGCAGGTGAAGATCACCTTCTTCAATGATGCTTCCACTTTGCTGCACTCCAATCGAAAGATATGGGATAAAAGTGAAGGGAGAAGAGATTCGGTGTCCGGCACAGCCGGACATTTTGAGATTCCGCCTTTATCGCTTATCTTTTATCTCCTCTGGGTCGTACTACCCCGCCTTTGTAGGCTTCATCTGCCGGGATACCGACAGGACGATGCCCATCTCCGCCAGCTGGATGGACAGCGCCGTGCCGCCATAGCTGAAAAACGGCAGGGAGATGCCGGTGGTGGGCAGCAGGCCCGTCACCACGCCGATGTTCAAAAAGGTCTGAAGGCCCACCAGGGTCATGACGCCCACCACCATCAGGCTGCCGAACCGGTCCCGGGCATGGAGGGCGATCCAGAAGCCCCGGAGAATCAGCGCCGCGAACAGCAGCATGATAACGGTGGCGCCAATCAGGCCCAGCTCCTCGCAGACGATGGCGAAGATGAAATCGTTGTGCTCCTCCGGCAGATAGAGAAACTTCTGGCGGCTCTTCCCCAGGCCCACGCCCCACAGCCCGCCGGAGCCGATGGTGATGAGGCTCTGGCGCAGCTGGTAACCGGCTCCCTGGGGATCCAGCCAGGGGTTGTGCCACATCTCGATGCGGGAGGCGTTGTAGCCGATCACGCCCAGCACCAGATACAGCAGCAGTCCGGCTGCACCCATAGCCAGCCCCACCCATCTCCAGTGGATGCCGCCCACCAGCATCATCACCGCGCCGGCGCCCATGATGAGGATGGCGCCGGAGAGGTGGGGCTCGATGCCCACCAGGGCTGCCAAGACAATCAGCAGCACCGCATAGGGGGCGATGCCGTAGCGGAACGTCTGCATACGGTCCTTTTTCTTGGAGATGCTGTCGGCAAAATAGATCACCACCGCCAGCTTTGCGATCTCCGAGGGCTGGAACTGCAGCGAAGTACCTGGAATGCCCAGCCAGCGGGTGGCGTTGTTCCGGGTAATGGCCAAGGGGTTGCCCGGAACAATCACCAGGATCAGCAGAATGACGGCCAGATACAGCAGCGGCTTTGCAAGACCGCGGAACCGCTGATAGTTGATCTTGCCAATGAAGAGCATGGCCGCCACGCCCATGATGGCGAACACGCCCTGGCGGATAAAGTAGGACATGGGGTTCTGGCCGTCCGTCTCGTAATAGGCGGAGGGGAAGCTGGCGGACAGCAGCATCACCAGGCCCACGCCGGTCAACAGCATCACCAGGATGAAGAAGGGCAGGTCAATGGGCCCCTTGGCCAATTCCCGGCTCTCCTGCTCCAGCTCCCGCCGGCGCTGCTGGCGCTCCTGCCGGGCCAGGGCCTCTTCCCGACTCATGGGTCGCCGGCGGGCCGCCGGGGCTTTTTTCTGCCGTACCATACTGCTTCCCTCCTCTCGGGGTCTGTGGATCTTGCCGCGCTCCGCAGCGGGCCGGCGCAGAGTGCTCAGAATCGTCCCTGGACGCCCAGATAGGCCAGGACGCAGCCCGCCAGCGTCACCAGGGAGAATACCGCCACCAGCTTCGCCTCACTCCAGCCGGAGAGCTCCAGGTGGTGGTGCAGGGGGGCCATCTTGAAGAACCGCTTGCCGTGGGTCAGCTTGAAGTAACCCACCTGGATAATATCGGACAGCGTCTCCAGAATGTAGATGATGCCTACGGGGATCAACACCAGGGGCATATCGAACACAAAGGCCAGGGCCGCCACCGCGCCGCCCAGAAACAGGCTGCCGGTGTCCCCCATGAACACCTTGGCAGGGTGGTGGTTATAGACGAAGAAGGCCGCCAGCCCTCCCGCCATAGCCGCCGGGAACAGAGCCTGGATGCCGTAGGTGCTCCAGAGGACGCCGGCTACGGTGAAGAACGCCATCACCACAAAGGTGACGCTGGCAGCCAGCCCGTCGATGCCGTCGGTCAGATTCACAGCGTTGACGCAGCCCACAATGACGAAGGCCGCGAAGATCAGATACACGATCCAGTTGATGGTAAAGCTCATGTTCAGGAAGGGGATATACAGGTCGTTTGTCAGCAGGCCCTCGTACCGCATCAGCACCAGGAACACCACCGCCGCCGCCAGCTGAAGGATGAACTTCTGCCGGGCCGTCAGTCCCTCGTTCTGGTGCTGGCGGACCTTGCGGTAGTCGTCCACAAAGCCGATCAGGCCGAAGATCAGGGCGAAGAGATACACGTAGAGGTGCCAGAACACCCCCTCCAGCATGAAGCTCCAACCCAGGATGAACACGGTGACGCCCGCGCCCAGGATGAACATGATGCCGCCCATGGTGGGCGTGCCGGCCTTGGACTTGTGCCACGTGGGTCCGTCCTCCCGGATCTCCTGGCCGGCCTTCAGCTTGCGCAGCTCCGGGATGAGAAATCTGCCGATGAGCAGCGTCAGCACAAAGCTGACGGCCGCCGCGATCAAAGAAAGTGTCATATATCCGTCTCCCTCTCCTTCGCCGGGCACAGCCCCGGCCCTTTGGTACGTTCCTGATTCCAGCGGTTCTCCGGCGGCCGATCCTCCGCCGGATGTCCCGCCGTATCCCATTGTCCATGCGGCGCCGCCCACGGCTGACCGCCGCATTTCACGCGGACCGCCCGAAGTGAATTCAGCCGATTTCAAGGGTTTGCCTGCGGCAAACCGCTTGACGCCGGACGTCCGGCGGTCACTTCCCCGTCAAGTGCTCCGCCACGATCTCCCGTTCGTCCATGTGGTGCTTCTCGTGGTTCACTTCCTGGTAGGTCTCGTGGCCCTTGCCGCACAGGGCGATCACATCGCCGGGCTGCGCGTGGTCCATCGCCCAGTGGATGGCCTCCACCCGGTCGCAGATCACCTGGTAGGGGGTGCCGCTGCCCTCCAGGCCCGGCAGGATGTCGGCGATGATGGCCTCCGGGTCCTCGGTCCGGGGGTTGTCGGAGGTCACCACCACAAAGTCCGCCAGCTCCGCCGCCACGCTGCCCATAATAGGCCGCTTGGTCCGGTCCCGGTCGCCGCCGCAGCCGAACAGGGCCACGGTGCGTCCCTTGGCAAAGCCCTTCACGGTGCGAAGAATATTCTCCAGACTATCCGGCGTGTGGGAGTAGTCGATCAGGACCGTGTAGTCCTTTCCCGGTGTGGGGACCACTTCCACCCGCCCCTTCACATGGGGAACTGCAGCCAGCACCCGGGCGCTCTTTTCCAGAGGAACGCCCAGAGCCAGAGCCGCACCCAGCACATCCAGCGTATTATATACCATAAACCCGCCGGGAATGCCAACTTTGATGGGCGTGCGGCTATCCTTTGTCACCGCATCGAAGGCGATGTGGTCCGCCGCAAGGGTGATATGCTCCGCCCGCAGGTCTGCCGCGGCGTGCTCTGCATAGAAGTACTGCCGACATGCGGCGTTTTGCAGCAGCCGCTCTGTCCAGGGATCGTCGGCGTTGCAGACGCCCACGTCGCAGTTCTGGAACAGGATGGCCTTGGCGTCGCAGTAGGCTTCCATGGTCTTGTGGAAATCCAGGTGGTCCTGGGTCAGGTTGGTGAAAATGCCCACCGCGTAGTGGATACCGTACACCCGATCCAGCGCCAGAGCGTGGGAGGATGCCTCCATCACCACATGGGTGCAGCCGGCGGAGCGCATCCGGGCAAACAGCTCCTGGAGCTCCAGGGACTCCGGTGTGGTACGCTCAGTGGGCACCACCTCGTCGCCGATCAGATCCTGGTTGGTGCCGATCAGGCCCACCTTGGCCCCCAGCTCCTGTTCCAGGATGGCCTTGAGCAGATAGGTGGTGGTGGTCTTGCCGTTGGTGCCGGTGACGGCCACCATGGTCATGCTGTCTGCCGGATGGCCGTAATAGTTGGCGGCCATCACCGCCAGGGCCCGGCGAGAGTTCTCCACCAGGACATAGGGCACGGAGCTGTCCTCCGGCGGTCGCTCACACACCACCGCGGCGGCTCCCGCCGCCACGGCCTTTCCGATATAGGCGTGGCCGTCGGTGGCAAAGCCGGTCATGGCCACGAAGACGTCCCCGGGTGCCGTGGTCCGGGAATCATAGCTGATACGGGTGATCTCCATCTCCATGTCCGCGGTGGCGGACCGCAGGGAGAGCCCTGCCAGCAGCGTTTTCAAATGCATTGTATGCACACCCCTTTTGTTCAGTCTGGCAGCAGTTTGCCGTCCCTCATTATAAACAAGGGGATTTGCAAAGTATACGGAGGAAGGTGCCAAAAACCATGCAGAACCTGCTTTCTCAATCCAGGACAGAGTTGTCGCCGAACTGGACGGTCACCACCGTACCCGCCGCCACCTCCGTGCCCGCAGGGAGAGACTGGGTAATGGCGTAGACATTGCCGGAGCTGGCTGTGGTGGTACCGGTGACCTTCATGATAAGTCCGGCGTTGGTGATGGCCTTGTTGGCCTCTGAGGCGCTCTTCCCCACCACATTGGGCACGGTGCAGGGGGTGTCCGGCTTCTCCTGCCCCAGGTAGAGGATGATGGAGGCATTTCCCGGCACGATGGCGCCGCCGGCGGGGGTCTGGTCGGTGACCGTGTCCCCGTCCCCCACAGTGCGGAAGGTGAAGCCCAGGTCAGCCAGCCGATCTTCAGCGGCCTCCCTGGTCTGTCCCACCACATTGGGAACCGTGGTGTCAGCGCCCACCAGCTCCTCGGCGGTGTAATCCGGCTCAACGCCCAGCAGAGGCAGGATCTCGCTCATGATCTGGCTGGCCACCGGGGCCACCATGGTGCCGCCGAACACGGCGGTGCCGGTCGTGCGGCTGGGGGTGTCCATGGTCAGCAGCATGATGTACTGTGGGTCGTCCGCCGGGGCGAAGCACATAAAGGACACCACCACGTCCTTGGTGCCGGTCTTATCCGCGGTGCCGGTCTTGCCGCCGATGCGGTAGCCCGTCACCTGTCCGTTGCGGCCGCCGCCGTCGGACACCACCCACTCCAGGCACTCCCGCACCTTGGCGGAGGTCTCCTCACTGATGACCTGCCGCACCGCTGTGGTCTCGTGCTGACTGAGGATGTTGCCCTCGTCGTCCAGCACCTGTTCTACCAGATAGGGGGTGTACAGATAGCCGCCGTTGATGGTGGCTGCCTGGGCCCGGATCAGCTCCAGGGGCGTGACGTTGAAGGTCTGTCCGAAGGAGTAGGCCGCCAGGGAAACCACGTTGGAGTTGAAGCTGTCCTCATTGGCAAAGATGCCCTCCACCTCGCCCGGCAGGTCGATGCCGGTGGTCTCCATGAGGCCGAAGGACTTCAGATAGCGGTAGTATGCCTCCGTGCCGATCTTCAGGCCCATGGTGACGAAGGCCGGGTTGCAGGAGTTGCCGGTAGCCACCTTCAGGGTCTGGGTGCCGTGGCCGGCCCGCTTGGAACAGTTGATGGCTTTTCCCCAGCCCTCCACGTGGATGGAGCCGGTGCAGGTGAAGGTGGTGTTCATGTTCACCACGCCCTCCTCCAGGGCCGTGGCCAGCGTGATGGGCTTGAAGGTGGAGCCGGGCTCGTAGGTGTCCTGATAGCACTTGTTCCGCCACTGCTTATACTGAGCGTTGGCCCGGGCATCCGACAGGGCCTTGTTATACTTTTCCTCCGTTTCATAGGTTCCACGGTTCTGCTGGATCTCCGCCAGAGCGGCATCCAATTCCGCCTGAAGCCCCTCAGTATAGATGGTGGAAAAGTCTCCCGGATCATAGTTGGGATAGGAGGCCATGGCCACAATGCCGCCGGTGTTCACGTCCATGACGATGCCGGTGCCGCCGTTGGCCGCGTCGTACTTATCCAGCATACTCTCCAGGCCCTTTTCCAGGGCGTACTGGACGTTGGTGTCCAGAGTCAGCACCAAGCTGCTGCCATTCTCCGCATCAAACATCTGCTCGCCGCCGCTGAACAGCAGGGGTGTGCCGTTGACATTGGTGGGCGTGACAGTCAAGCCGTTGCTGCCGTTGAGCACGTCATCATAGGACGCCTCCAGCCCGTAGGCGCCCACATTGCTGGCATTGACGAACCCTATCACATTGCCTGCCAGAGAGCCGAAGGGATACAGCCGCTTGGTGTCCGGCGTCAGATGGATACCCTGGAGAGAGGTAGGCCGCCTGCTGGGATTGGAAATCAGGACGGTGTTGCCGTCCTCGTTCACCATAGTGAGCTGGTTGCCCTCGTCATCGATTTCGCCGTTGATGAACCGGCGGACCTCGTCGGCCACATCCTGGTCCACCTTCTTCTTTATCACTTCATTCTGTCGGTTGGTCCGCCCCAACTGCTCCAGAATGGTCTCCTCCTCCACATCCAGGATGCGGCTGAGGCCCCGGGCGATGTACGCCTGGTCCAGTATCTCCGGCGCTGTGTAAGGCGCTCCCTTCTCGGCAGCCTCCTCGGCCGCATCCTGGATCTTCTGCTCCTGGGACTCTACAAAGTCCTGGACGCCACCGGGATCCAGCAAGACTGTCTCCGTGGAGTAGGAGATGGCCATGATCTCGCCGTTTTTGTCGTAGATCGTCCCCCGGGAGGCGCTGATGACCATGCTGTCGGTCTGCTGGCTCACCGCCTCGGCCTTCAGTTCGTCGTGCCGGTTGATCTGCAGATCGTACAGCTTCCAAAACAGCACTTTGAAGGAGGCCACACCCAACAGCAGCATGATGAGCATCGTCCTGCCCCGGATTACCTGGTTCGCCCGGCGGGCGGCGTCGCTCTTTCTTCTGGGTCTGTCCGTCATGCCTGTTCTCCTTTCGGAACGCCGGGGCCGCTTCCCCCGTCCATACGCAATACCAAAGCAAGGAGTAAGAAGGCCCCCTTCTTACTCCCCACCGTTCGCTTCATTATAGTGCGGCCGTCACTCGAAATATTCCACCACGGCGTAGATCCCGTGGTTCAGCGAGGTCAGCAAACGGCTGAGCAGATTGGACTCCTCCTGCTGATAGACCACGGCACTGTCGCCCTCCGACAGATCGATGTAATAGATCTGGCTGCTGCTGGGCTTGCTCATGCCCGCCGCCTCCGCCACCTCTTTCACGGTGGCCAGGTCAAACATCTGCTCGTGCTGGGCGGTGAGTGTGACGTTCTCCGTCTGCAGCTCCTCCAGCTGGTTCTGGAGGGACACCACCTCGTCGGAGATGATCGTCAGCTGGATGTAGCCCATCAGCACCATCACTGCAAGGCCGATGGCCGCGCCCACGCCCAAAACGGAGAGGACGGACACCTTCTGCCGCTGGCGCACCTGCGCCTTGGAGAGGCTCCGCACCCGGGGCTTCGCCTTGAGGACGGCCTCTACCGCCGTCTGGTGACGGGGAGCCTCTCCGGCGTGCCGAAGAGCGCGCTCCCGGACTTCCCGGTCTAGGTCGTACGCCAAGTCCCCATATACCGCGCTGCGGCTGTTGTACCGCAGTTCCCGCGCTGCTGCCAAAGAAGGTCCCTCCTTTTGCTCCGCCATACCGGCACGGAGCCGTTCTCACACACATTAACACCGGATGGTCCCGGTGTGGTCAAAGGTCAAAGCCGCACTTTTCCGCCACCCGCAGCTTGGCGCTGCGGGCCCTTGGATTCTCCTCCAGCTCCGCGCCGCCCGCCGTGACGGGCTTGCGGGTCACCAGCCGCACCTGGGGCTTTTTGCCGCACACGCACACCGGAAACTCCGGCGGGCAGACGCATCCCCGGGCCAGCTCCGCCAGCGTCCGCTTGACGATCCGGTCCTCCAGAGAGTGGAAGGTGATGACGGCCAGGCGACCGCCGGGGTTCAGCCCGTCCACCGCCGCCCGCAGCATGGGGGGCAGGGCATCCAGTTCACCGTTGACCGCGATCCGGATGGCCTGAAAGCTCCGCTTGGCCGGGTGCTGCTTCTCCCGCAGAGCTGCGGGAGGCATGGCGCTCTTGATGATCTCCACCAGCTCCAGGGTGGTCTTCACAGGCGCGGTCTCCCGCGCCCGGACGATGGCTCTCGCGATGGCGGGGGCGTACCGCTCCTCGCCGTATTCAAACAGGATGCGCCGCAGCTCCTCCTGGCTCCAGGTGTTCACGATGTCCGCGGCGCTCAGGGGGGCGGAGGTGTCCATCCGCATGTCCAGCGGGGCGTCCTGCATATAGGAGAAGCCCCGTGAGGCGTCGTCCAGCTGGGGAGAGGACACGCCCAAGTCAAAGAGCATCCCGTCGGCGCCGCTGACACCGCACCGGGACAGGACCTCCTTCAATTCCGAAAAGTTGCTGTGGATCAGCGTCACCCGGTCCAGCCAGGGGGCCAGACGGTCCTGCGCCGCGTCGATGGCGGCCTGGTCCCGGTCGATGCAGATGAGCCGCCCGGTGGTCAGCCGCCCGGCGATCTCCCGAGAGTGTCCGGCTCGTCCCAGGGTGCCGTCCACATAGATCCCATCGGGGTGGATGTTCAGTGCTTGGATGCAGGCGTCCAGCAGAACAGGCTTGTGCGTGTATTCCATCGGCACTCACCCGCGGCTGCGCCGGACACGGGCCAGGGCGTCCATGGCCGCGGCCATATCGTCGCTCTCCAGCATCCGCTGCTCCCGCTCCGTCCAGGTCTTCTCGTCCCAGATCTCGGCGAAGGAATTCAATCCCACGATGGTGGCGGTCTTTTTCAGTCCCGCGTGGGCCCGAAGGCTGGCAGGGATCAGCACCCGCCCCTGGGCGTCCGGCTCACACTGGACGGCGTTGGCGTATAGCAGCGTCAGCGCCCGGGCCTCTGTATAGGAGAGGTCGTCCATCTCCTCGGACATCTGGTCCCACTTGGCCTGAGGGTAAATGGTCAGGCAGTGCTCCGCGCCGATGGTGATGTAGAACGTGTCGCCCAGGGCCTCCCGCATGGCGGAGGGGATCACCAGACGGCCCTTGGAGTCGATGCTGTTGTTGGATTTTCCCAACAGCCTGGCCACGGTTGATCCCCCCTTTCCCGCGTTTTTTGGGTCTGGATGGGGTCTCTTTGGCACTTAGTCTCTACTTTTACCCACTTTTCCCCACCACATGCTCTGAGTATAAGCGAAATTGGCCGGGATTGCAAGCAGTTTTTTCCGGGAAAACCGCCGCTAAGAACGCCAAATTATGGCATTTTTCGGCCAAAATCGCCATTTTAAAACAGATGTTCGACATCTCTTCGACAAGTTTACGTAAAATAAAAAACACCCCATGACGCAAGAACTTGTGCCATGGGGTGCTTTTTTTCATTTTCTCCGCAACATCTAGAGTATTCCAAAAAAGTTTCGCCAAATCCTTTGGCGTTTTTCACAAATTTTTAAGATTACGGTTGACCTGCGGCATCACTCCTCACCGCCATCCTCCTGGGGCGGGGTCCTGCCGTCCAGTTTGTCCCGCTGCTCCTGCATTTTGGCAGCGGAGGCACTGCGGAATCGCACCCGCTGCTGCTTCACCTCATCCAGCGCCATCTGCACCGCCTCCTCCGTGCGGGCCAGGGCGTCCTCGGCATACTCATTGGTCACCTGGTACAACTGGCGGCAGCGCTCCTCCGCCCGGGCCACCATCTGGCGGGCCTTCTCCTTGGCCGCATAGAGCACCTCGCTGTCGGACACCTTGGTCTTGGCATCCAGCTCCGCCTGACGCATCATCCGGTCCACGTCCCGTTTGGCATCCTCCACAAACTTGTCCCGGGCGGAGAGCAGCTCCTGGGCGCGCTTGATCTCCACCGGCAGCTGGGCCCGCAGCTCGTCCAGCAGATCCAGCAGCTCGTCCCGGTCCACCATGCTCATATTGGGTTTCAGGGCCGGGGACTTGGCGTCCTCGATCCGCTCGTACAGCATATCGATCAAACGGTTCACATCATTTGCCATGGGACTCATCCTTCCTTCTTTTCCGTCATCTCCCGCACCAGAGGCACGATGGACGCGGGCAAATAGTTTTCAAGCGGCTGGTGATAGCGGATCATCTCCCGAGCCATGGAGGAGCTGAAGTGCTGATATGCCGCGCTGGCAGGCAGTAGCAGCGTTTCCAGCTCCGGATGGATCCCCCGGTTGATGAGAGCCATCTGATATTCCACGTCAAAGTCCGTGGTGTTGCGCACGCCCCGGACGATGGCGGAGGCATGGTGCCGCACCGCGAAATCCGCCAGCAGGCCCGGCCACAGCTCCGCCTCCACATTGGGCAGGTCCGCCACCGCCGTCCGCACCAGCTGGAGCTTCTGCTCCGGTGTGAACATCTGGTTTCGCTTTTCAGCGTTGGGGCTGACACAGACACAGACCCGGTTAAATAAAGTTGGTGTAGATTTAAATACAGCATCTGCATCTCTGCTTGAGTATATTTCCGGTATCAGCAAAGCAATT
>ENA-USYV01002559-USYV01002559.1-human-gut-metagenome-genome-assembly--contig:-NODE-2559-length-14472-cov-7.186037_pt1 | contig 14472 bp, 11 predicted proteins | sample MGYA00250066_ERZ773514 | MGnify/ENA primary metagenome ERZ773514 (study PRJEB29103, sample SAMN06112049) | human gut metagenome | biome: human gut; feature: ankylosing spondylitis patient; material... | reverse complement strand
TTGACGACACCCGTTTATAATATTTCCGCTACAGTCTTGATTAAGGATGACAAGAAAGGTGGTGGTACAAGTATGTCTTCCGAACTGGAAAGGATGGGTTTGGACGGTTTTGTCTCTTCATCCGGTAATGTTGATAATGAAATCGAAGTGCTCCGCTCGAAGTCTTTGTCAGGAGAGGTGGTAAACAATTTAGGACTGTTTGTTACCTATATAGATGAAGACGAGTTCCCGAAAAAGGAACTTTATCAGACCTCTCCCGTATTGGTGAGCCTTACTCCGCAGGAGGCAGACAAGCTTCCGGGCAGGATGGAAGTCGCCATGACTCTTCAACCGACAGGGGTGATGGATGTACAAATGAGAGTGGGTGAGAAAGAATACCGGAGACAATTTGAAAAATTACCTGCCGTATTCCCGACCGATGAGGGTACGGTCGCATTTTTCGCAAATAATGATACCTTGTCCGCTGTCCGCCCGGAAAACGTGACGAAAGAACGTCATATAACGGCTTTCATTAACCGGCCTTTCTCTGTAGCAAAAGGATATGCCAATTCTTTGTCGATAGCCCCCACTTCGAAAACTACTTCTGTTGTGGTCATTTCATTGAAGAATACCAATCCCCGTCGTGGTAAGGATTTTATCAATAAACTGCTCGAGATGTACAACATCAATGCGAATAACGATAAGAATGAAGTGGCCCAGAAAACGGCAGAGTTTATAGATGAACGTATCGGTATTATTTCCAAGGAGTTGGGTAGTACTGAGCAAGATCTGGAAAATTTTAAACGTACAGCCGGTATTACGGATTTGAGCAGTGAGGCTCAGATCGCCTTGACTGGTAATGCGGAATATGAGAAGAAACGTGTGGAGAATCAGACCCAGATCAACCTTATTGTTGATTTGCAGAAATACCTTCAGGGTAATGAATATGAAGTGTTGCCTGCCAATGTGGGCTTGCAGGATGGTGGCTTGGTTGGAGCAATCTCGCGTTATAATGAGATGCTGATTGAACGTAACCGTCTGTTGCGTACTTCAACGGAAAGCAACCCGGCGATTGTCAACCTTAATACCAGTATCCGTGCCATGCGTAGCAATGTACAGGCCACTTTGGATGCTACGTTGAAAGGATTACAGATCACGAAAGCCGATTTGGATCGTGAAGCGAGTCGTTATTCCCGTCGTATCAGTGACGCCCCGACTCAGGAACGTCAGTTTGTAAGCATTGCCCGCCAGCAGGAAATCAAATCGGGACTGTATCTAATGCTGCTTCAGAAACGTGAGGAGAATGCTATAACTTTGGCAGCTACGGCAAATAATGCCCAGATAATTGATGCAGCGATTGCTGATGATAATCCCGTTTCCCCTAAAAGAATGATGTTTTATCTTGCCGCCTTGGTATTAGGAATGGGAATCCCGGTAGGTATCATTTATCTGATTGGCTTGACCAAATTTAAGATTGAGGGCCGTGCTGATGTTGAAAAACTAACTTCTCTTCCTGTTATTGGCGATATCCCGTTGGCGGATGAAAAGTCCGGTTCTATAGCTGTATTTGAGAATCAGAATAACCTGATGAGCGAGACATTCCGTAATGTCCGTACCAATCTTCAGTTTATGCTTGAAAATGGCAGGAATGTGATTCTGGTGACATCTACCATCAGTGGTGAAGGTAAGTCTTTTGTATCGTCTAATTTGGCTATTAGTCTTTCTTTGTTAGGGAAAAAGGTTGTGATAGTAGGTCTTGACATTCGCAAACCGGGATTGAATAAGGTTTTCAATCTTTCCAGAAAAGAACATGGTATTACTCAATTTTTGACTAATCCAACTGTTGATCTGATGGATTTAGTACAGCCTTCTGATATCAACAAGAATCTGTTTATTCTTCCTGGTGGAGCAGTTCCTCCTAATCCAACGGAACTGTTGGCCCGTGACGGTTTGGAAAAAGCCATCGAAACATTGAAGGTTAGTTTTGACTATGTGATACTGGATACGGCCCCCGTGGGTATGGTAACCGACACCTTGTTGATAGGTCGTACTGCTGATTTATCGATTTATGTATGCCGTGCCGATTATACCCGTAAGGCCGAATTTTCTTTGATTAATGAGCTTTCTGAAAACAACAAATTGCCTAACCTCTGTATTGCCATTAACGGCTTGGATCTTCAGAAAAAGAAGTACGGCTATTATTATGGCTACGGTAAATATGGCAAGTATTATGGCTATGGCAAGCGTTACGGTTATGGCTATGGATATGGAGAAAAACATGGAAACAAAGAATAACAGGTTTTATACTAGATGTTAAATCTGTAATATTGGAAAACTAAATCAAAAAATATGCGTGATTTCAAAGACATTAAGGTTGCGGTAGCTGGTACAGGCTATGTAGGATTGAGCATAGCGACATTGCTATCTCAATATCATCATGTAACAGCCGTGGACGTAGTCTCTGAAAAGGTGGCAAAACTGAATAATAAGATTTCCCCTATTCAGGATGATTATATCGAGAAGTATCTGGCTGAAAAGCCACTTGACCTTGTTGCCACTTTGGATGGGAGGTCAGCCTACGCTGATGCCGACTTTGTGGTAATAGCCGCTCCTACAAACTATGACCCTGTGAAGAATTACTTCGATACGAGCCGCGTGGAGGAGGTTATCGACCTTGTGCTTGAGGTGAATCCGGATGCCGTAATGGTCATCAAGTCAACGATTCCTGTGGGTTATACCCGTAACCTTTATGTAAAGTACGCCCAAAAAGGAGTAAAGAAGTTCAACCTGCTGTTCTCACCGGAGTTCCTTCGTGAAAGCAAGGCTCTTTATGACAACCTTTATCCGAGCCGTATCATCGTAGGTTATCCGAAGATCATCGATCGTCCGGAGTTTGCGGAAGAAAATGAGGCGATCTGTTCCGTTACGGATGTCACTATGTTGGAGGAAGCAGCTAAAATATTTGCCGCCCTTTTGCAGGAAGGGGCTATCAAAGAAAATATTGATACACTCTTCATGGGCATGAAAGAGGCTGAAGCAGTCAAGCTCTTCGCCAACACCTACCTGGCTCTCCGTGTCAGCTATTTCAATGAACTTGACACATACGCTGAAATGAAAGGATTGGACAGTAAAGCCATCATTGAGGGCGTAGGTCTTGACCCACGCATCGGGACACATTATAACAATCCCTCATTCGGTTATGGCGGTTATTGCCTGCCGAAAGATACCAAACAACTTCTTGCCAACTATCAGGATGTTCCCCAGAATATGATGTCCGCAATCGTGGAATCAAACAAAACCCGCAAGGATTATATAGCTGATGCGGTGCTCCGCAAGGCAGGCTATTATACAGGGAACGGACAATGGGACGCATCCAAGGAACATACTTGCGTCATCGGTGTATACCGTCTGACCATGAAATCGAACTCTGACAATTTCCGCCAATCCGCCATTCAAGGTATAATGAAACGTATCAAGGCGAAGGGTGCGGAAGTGGTCATCTATGAACCTACGCTTGAGGACGGGACTACATTTTTCGGCAGCAGGGTCGTTAATGATCTTGGCGGATTCAAGGCGCAGAGCAAGGCTATTATAGCCAACCGCTTTGACAACAATTTGGAAGATGTGGAAGCAAAGGTTTATACACGTGATATTTTTAGAAGGGACTGACCATGTTGCCATATAATGTAGAGCTGGATGGAAAGACAGTGCTCGTAACAGGTGCTGCCGGTTTTATAGGGAGTAATCTTGTCAGGCGTCTTTTCTATGATTTCCGAAATATCAAGCTAATCGGTATTGATTCCATCACCGATTATTACGATGTCAATATCAAGTACGAACGTCTCAAGGAGATCGAGTTGTTAAACCGTGACTGGACTTTTGTCCGTGCCTCGATTGCCGACAAGGATGTGGTAAAGAAAATTTTCTCTGAAAACAAAATCTCTGTTGTCGTAAATCTTGCCGCCCAGGCGGGTGTCCGTTACAGTATCACCAATCCCGATGCCTATATCCAAAGTAATATTATCGGTTTCTATAATATCCTTGAAGCCTGCCGTCATCATGAGGTGGAGCATTTGGTTTATGCTTCTTCATCATCAGTCTATGGCAGTAACAAGAAAATTCCGTATTCAACTGATGACAAGGTTGACAACCCGGTTAGCCTTTATGCAGCAACAAAGAAGAGTAATGAGTTAATGGCTCACGCATACTCAAAACTCTACAATATTCCATCCACAGGCTTGCGTTTCTTTACGGTTTATGGTCCTGCAGGTCGTCCGGATATGGCGTATTTCGGGTTCACCAATAAACTTCGTGAAGGTAAGACTATTCAGATCTTTAACTACGGTAATTGTAAGCGTGATTTTACCTACATTGATGACATTGTTGAGGGGGTAGTACGCATTATGCAACACGCACCAGAGAAGCAGAATGGTGAGGATGGATTGCCAATTCCTCCATATAAAGTATATAACATTGGCAATAACTCGCCAGAGAATCTGCTCGATTTTGTGACTATCCTTCAAGAGGAACTAATTACCGCTAAAGTTCTCCCTGCCGATTATGATTTTGAGGCTCATAAGGAACTCGTTCCGATGCAACTAGGCGATGTTCCTGTTACATTCGCCGATACCATACCTCTTGAGCAAGATTTTGATTTCAGACCGTCAACACCACTTCGAGATGGTTTGAGAGCGTTCGCAGAGTGGTATGCAAAATACTATAGTACTAATGATTAAGAATGAAATGCGGGTAACTAGATCGATATAAATCATCGAATCGCTTGTCCGCTTGAAATAACAGAAATAGAATATATAACATATATTTATGGAACTCAGAACAGACTATTCAAACGTCAGTTTCCAGAATAATGGCAAACTAAAACTGCTGATTATTGTCGGTACACGTCCAGAGATTATCCGTCTTGCTGCCGTCATTAACAAGGCACGTCGGTATTTTGACGTTATCCTTGCTCATACTGGTCAGAACTATGACTATAACCTCAATGGCGTGTTCTTCAAGGACTTAAAACTCCAAGATCCTGAAGTTTATATGAATGCCGTAGGCGATGATCTCGGAGCAACTTGTGGAAATATTATTAATGCCAGCTATAAGCTTATGGTAGCTACTAGGCCTGATGCAGTTCTCGTTTTGGGTGATACAAACAGTTGTTTGAGCGTCATCGGAGCAAAGCGACTTCATATCCCTATTTTCCATATGGAGGCAGGTAATCGTTGTAAAGACGAATGCCTCCCAGAAGAGACCAACCGTCGCATAGTAGACATTATCTCAGATGTCAACCTTGCATATTCGGAACACGCACGTCGCTACCTTGCGGAGTGCGGACTTCCACGCGAGCGCACTTATGTCACAGGTTCGCCAATGGCAGAGGTTCTTCATCAGAATTTAGCAGAGATTGAAGCTTCAGATGTTCATCAGCGCCTTGGACTGAAGAAGGGAAAGTACATCCTTCTTTCAGCTCATAGAGAAGAGAATATCGATACCGATAAGAATTTCCTCTCTCTCTTCAATGCTATCAATGCTATGGCTGAGAAATACGACATGCCTATCCTCTACAGCTGCCACCCTCGTTCACGTAACCGTCTCGTAGCTTCTAGCTTCCAACTCGATCCTCGCGTACAGGTACAGCAGCCTCTCGGCTTCCACGACTACAACTGTCTCCAGATGAAGGCTTATGCCGTGGTATCTGACTCCGGTACACTTCCAGAAGAGAGTAGTTTCTTTACTAGCGTAGGTTATCCATTCCCTGCTGTTTGCATTCGTACTTCTACCGAAAGACCAGAATCGCTCGATAAGGCGGGTTTCATCCTTTCTGGAATTGATACCAATGGCCTTCTCCAGTCAGTTGATACTGCAGTTGAACTTGTCAAGAACGGTGATTATGGAACTCCAGTACCAAACTATACTGATGAGAACGTCAGCACCAAGGTAGTTAAGATTATTCAGTCATACGTAGGTGTAGTCAACAAAATGGTTTGGCGTAAATTCTAAATCTCAGATTTATGAAAGTATTAGTAACAGGAGCTAAGGGTTTTGTGGGCAAAAATCTTTGTGCACAACTCAATAACATCAAGACTGGCAAGACAAAGTGTTATGAAGACCTTGCCATTGGTGAGGTTTATGAGTACGACATCGACTCTACTTTTGAGCAACTTGACGCATGGTGTAAAGATTGTGATTTTGTCTTCAATCTTGCTGGTGTCAACCGTCCACAAGACCCAAAGGAGTTTATGGAAGGTAATTTCGGCTTTGCTACCGTCCTCTTGAACACCCTCAAGAAGCATAAGAACAGCTGTCCAGTGATGATTAGTAGCTCTATCCAAGCCACCCTCTCAGGCCGTTTCGGCACCAGCGAGTATGGTAAGAGCAAGAAGGCTGGAGAGGAACTCATGTTCCAGTATGGCGAAGAGACTGGAGCAAAAGTATTGGTTTATCGTTTCCCTAATCTTTATGGCAAGTGGTGTCGACCAAACTACAATAGTGCTATAGCCACGTTCTGTAATAACATAGCTAATGATCTACCAATCATAGTAAATGATCCTAACGTAGAAATGGAGCTCCTCTACATTGATGACTTGGTAGAGGAAATGATCTGTACTTTGAAGGGAGAAGAGCATCATTGCGAGTTTGATGGAGTTAAAGCAGTCTTCACTCGGGAAGGTCGCTATTGCGCAGCACCAATCACTCATCATGTCAAGCTCGGAGAGATTGTCGACCTTCTTCACAAGTTTGCAGAGATGCCTAAAACTCTGATGATTCCTGAGATACCTGCCCACTCATTCGCAAAACGACTCTATAGCACTTTCCTCAGTTATCTCCCAAAGGAAAAGGCAATCTTCGATTTGAAGATGAACGTTGATAACAGAGGTAGTTTCACGGAACTTGTTCATACCTTAAATTGCGGTCAGGTCAGCATCAATATCTCCAAACCAGGAATTACCAAGGGAGAACATTGGCATCATACCAAATGGGAGCAGTTTATCGTAGTTAGTGGTCATGGACTTATTCAGCTTCGTAATGAGAATGATCCAAATGGAGAGATTCTCGAATATGAAGTGTCAGGTGACAAAATCCAGAGCGTCATCATGCTTCCTGGCTATACCCACAACATCATCAACCTTTCTGATACGCAAAACCTTGTTACTGTCATGTATTGCAACGAGATTTTCAATCCAGAGAGACCTGATACATTTTTTGATAAGGTAGTAAAAGAATAACAAATAATAACATCATACAATTATGTCAATTTTTGCAGGTAAAAACCTTATGATTACTGGAGGCACAGGTTCATTTGGAAATGCTGTTTTGAATCGTTTCCTCCAGACTGACATCAAGGAGATTCGCATCTTTTCACGCGATGAGAAGAAGCAGGACGATATGCGTCATGAGTATCAGGCTAAATATCCTGAGTACGCAGGCAAGATTAAGTTTTTCATTGGCGATGTTCGCAACCTTCAGTCTTGTAAGGACGCAATGCCTGGTGTAGACTACATCTTCCATGCAGCCGCCCTCAAGCAGGTTCCTTCTTGTGAGTTCTTCCCAATGGAAGCCGTCAAGACCAATGTCATCGGTACAGATAATGTCCTCACCGCAGCTATCGAAGCTGGTGTGAAGGCCGTCATCTGCCTCTCAACCGACAAGGCTGCATATCCTATTAACGCCATGGGTATCACTAAGGCTATTGAGGAGAAGATTGCAGTCGCAAAGTCACGCTACTCAGGTGAAACAAAAATCTGCTGCACACGCTATGGTAATGTGATGTGCTCTCGCGGTTCTGTTATTCCTCTCTGGATAGACCAAATTCGTAACGGCAACCCAATAACCCTCACCGAGTCCAAAATGACCCGCTTCATTATGTCACTCGAAGAGGCCGTCGATCTCGTTCTCTTCGCCTTCGAACATGGTCAAAATGGTGATATCCTTGTTCAGAAAGCACCAGCCTGCACCATCCAGACCCAGGCCGAAGCCGTATGTGAGCTTTTTGGCGGCAAGAAAGAAGATATCAAGGTCATCGGCATCCGTCATGGAGAGAAGATGTACGAAACTCTCCTCACCAATGAGGAGTGCGCCAAGGCAGAGGATATGGGTGACTTCTATCGCGTGCCAGCTGATAACCGCAGTTTAAATTACGATAAGTATTTCACAGAAGGTGATGAGAAACGCTGTGAGTTAACTGAATTTAATTCAGATAACACCCGCCGCCTGAATCTTGAAGAGACCAAGGTTAAGATTGCAAATCTTGAGTACATCCAGAACGAATTAGCTGGTATTCCTAACTTGGCTAAGAAGCTGTTTTGACATGATTAAACAATAGATATTTATCTGTTAATTAGTCGGCTAATTATAATTCTTACTAATGGAAGATGTCAAGGAGATTTGGCAATGTGGATGAAAGACAGGTTCGGTGGGGAATTTGAAGTTGTTCTCAGTCCCCAAAGAAATTCAATGTCATTCCTAAAGGATAGATTGTGGAAAGAACGTCCTCTTGGTTTGAAAACTATAGGAGACATACCATTGACTACGAGTTTCTGACTGAAACAACAGAAACAGTGGTGGAGATAGCATTTATACAAATTGTCCTTAATCGATTTTTCTAATCATTTCAAAATAAGCTTCTAAGTAAAGGCCGATTCTTTCATCCAGATCATTAAAAAGATTTTTTCTTGATTTCTGAGTGAGGCAAAATCTCCAAACAATCGCCTTCCTCATTTCAGTAGCGATTTTCATTTGAATTTTAATAAGGTTAATCAGCACACAGGTGGAACAAAAGTTCGATATTTCCTACTAGTTCAAAAACAAAGTCAGTTAGCAAGTTAACATTTAAGGCGTGTGGATCTATGGGTTCGATATTACTTCGCACGAAATATGACCCAATTTATAGTGATGTGCGTCTTTTATATCCGATAATTTTAAATGTAATTAATATGAAAGTCGTTCTTCTCGCCGGAGGCTTCGGCTCCCGTATTTCTGAGGAGTCTCAGTTTAAACCAAAGCCAATGATCGAGATTGGTGGTATGCCTATCCTTTGGCACATCATGAAAGAGTATGCCTACTACGGTCATACTGAGTTTATCATCTGCGCTGGTTATAAGCAGGAACACATCAAGGAGTGGTTTGCCAACTACTTCCTTTACAACTCCGATGTTACTTTCGATTACCGCAATGGTAAAAACGAGATGACCGTACACCAGACCAATATGGAGTCTTGGAAGGTAACGGTGGTTGATACAGGCTACAACACCATGACCGGTGGTCGCATCAAGCGTATCCAGGAGTATGTAGGTAATGAGCCTTTCCTCATGACCTATGGAGATGGTGTGTGTGATGTAGAGATTGATAAGCTCATTGAGTTCCACAAAAGCCATGGCAAGCTCGCAACTCTTACTGCTGTTAAGATGGTACAGGATAAGGGCGTGCTGGATATTAGCGAAAACAACTCTGTTCGTTCATTTCGTGAAAAGAATGCGAGCGATGGTGCTCCCATCAATGCGGGCTATATGGTTCTCGAACCACAGGTATTCGACCTTCTTGATGGTGATGCTTGTGTGTTTGAAAAAACTGCTCTTGTTGAATTAGCAAACAAGGGTGAATTGATGTCATATATCCACGAAGGCTTCTGGCAGTGTATGGACAACATCCGTGAGAAGAATATGCTTGAGAACCTTCTAGCTCAGGATAAAGCTCCTTGGAAGCGTTGGGATCGTCAGGTTCCTTCTATTGAAGCACGTAAAGTAACCGGCAATATTTAGTCTATGGTAATGGCAAAGCAGAGAGAATCGAACATAGAGTTACTGCGACTGGTTGTGATGGCATTTATTGTACTCCATCACTTCATATTTCACGGTTTAGGACAGTATAGATTCTTGTCATTCGGTGAAACTCCGTTATTGTCTTCTTCACAGATTGACTATGCTTTGATAGTTGACAGTTTCTTGATTGCAGCTGTAGATGTATTTATATTGATCTCAGGCTATTTCTCTATTAAGTTCAAAGCTAGCGGATTTGTTAAGCTATTCTCTGTTGTCTCATTTTTTGCAATGATGGGATTTTGTAACTACTTGTATACTAATGGTTTACAGGGGGGGGTGATTGGCTCGATTGGCAGAATAGCTCAGAGAGGTATTTTTGTAATATCCAATAAAACCTATTGGTTTATACAGTATTACTTCATACTGATGTTCTTGAGTAGCCCAATTAATAAGTATGTTGAGGTTGCAACAAAAAAATCATTGTTGACAACAATTCTTATATTGCTGTTTGTCAATGTCTATTTGGGATGGATGCAAGATGTAACATTTGTAACTGATGGTTATAATCTTACCAATTTTATAATGCTCTATTTGATTGGTCGCTACTTGAAGATATATTATCACAAACACATCGCTAGAAAATACGATTTGCTTTTGTTTGCAGGATCATCCACCATTACGGCAATTCTTGCAGTTGTTCTTCACCGCAGTGGAATAGATACCTATCGTGTGTTTTGCTACAATAGTCCATTTGTGTTGATAAGTGCGATATCGTTGTTTATGTTGTTTACAAAGATTCAATACAGAAGTAATGTAATAAACTATTTGGCTGCATCTTGCTTGTCTATATACTTGATGCAAGAGGGCGGTATTCATTGCTATGGTCAAGTTCGAGAGTTATATTTGCAACATGGATTTACATTCAACTTTTGGATTGGGATATCTCTACTCTTTGTTCTTTCTATGTCTATACCACTGGCAGTAGATAAGTTGCGTCTGTTGATATTTAGTCACGTAGAAAATAAGGTTTCACAACTATTGGATAAACACATATTCAAGAGATTTTTCGAATGAGAAAACTGCCGGTTGTATCTGTTATTGCAAATATACTGCTTGTTGGCTATATATTGATTAATTTGGCTACTACTAACTCAAATAATTATCAATGGAAGGCAGAAGAGTGTTTGAAAGGATGGACAAATAGTTTGTATTCATTAAGAGACACTGTCGATATCGTATTCTTGGGGAATTCGATTACCTATGGAGGTCTTTTCGAAGCGGAATTTTCCGATAAGCGAATCTGTAATTTGGGCTATCCAAGTGATGATTTATGTGGAATGACAGAACGCATCAATCAGGTTATGGCACTACATCCTGCTAAGGTGTTTCTTATGGGAGGAATTAATGGTTTGACTAACCAAGATCTTAATGATTTCGAAAACGAGTACGAAACCTTGGTAAAATCACTGAAGGATTCAATGCCGTTAACTGTCATCTATTTACAATCCATCCTTCCTGTCAACAAGGCAATCAAAAATATCAATGTTCCTAGCTGCCAAAAGATAATCGAAGCGAACGGCATCATAGAACAAATTAGTAGAAAATACAAATGCAGATACATTAATTTATACCCACTTTATGCAGAGGATAATATTCTTCCCAACAGGTATACTGCCGATGGGGTTCACTTACTTCCTAATGCATATAAAATGTGGTTCCAAGTAATAAAAGATTACGTATATGAATAAACCTTTAAAAGAAAGGGCTACCATCATCCAGCGGCGGTTGATAGCAGATGATAGAGGTTGGTTCCTGAAAGCAATTACAGGAACAGAGGAGGGCATACCCACTCATACTGGTGAAGTTTATCTAACCATGGGCAAGCTTGGGCAGGCTAAGGGTGGACATTATCACCCGGAGGCTGTAGAGTGGTTTACCATCATTGAGGGAAGTGCTATTCTTAAACTGGAGGACATGGAGACTCATGAGCGTCTCGATATTGAAATGTCTTTGGTAAAGGCTATCACGGTATTCATACCTAATAATGTGGCTCACGTTGTGGTGAACAATGGTGATAAGGACTTTATCCTTTTGGCTTATACGGATAAACTGTATGATCCAAAGGATACAATTACATACGAGATAAAAGGTTAAAGATTTAATAATTTGAAAGTTAAAGAAATGAACATTGATATATATAATGGTTTCTTCAAAGGCAAGAAAGTGCTCGTAACGGGTCACACAGGTTTCAAGGGCTCTTGGCTTTGCATTTGGCTCCACGGACTTGGAGCTGAAGTAGTAGGTGTAAGCCTTGACCCATATTCAGAGCGCGATAACTTTGTGCTCTCTGGCATTGGCAACAAGATTAAAGCAGACATTCGTGCCGACATTCGCGATGGCGAGAAGATGAAGCAGATCTTTACTGAATATCAGCCTGAAATAGTCTTTCATCTTGCTGCACAACCTCTCGTTTGTCTCTCATATGAGATTCCTGTGGAGACTTACGAAGTGAACGTGATGGGCACTATTCACATCATGGAGGCTATTCGTGCCATCAAGAGCATAAAAGTGGGCGTGATGATTACAACTGATAAATGTTACGACAATTGCGAGCAGCTCGAAGGTTATGTTGAGACCGATCCATTCGGAGGTTACGACCCATACTCTTCTTCAAAGGGCGCTTGTGAGGTAGCCATCCAGTCATGGAGACGCTCCTTCTTCAATCCTGCTGACTATGGAAAGAAGCATACCGTATCGCTCGCCAGCGTACGTGCAGGTAACGTGATCGGTGGTGGTGATTGGGCAAAAGACCGCATTATTCCAGACTGCATTCGTGCCCTCGAAACGACCAAGGTTATAGACATCCGTTCTCCTAAGGCAGTTCGTCCTTGGGAGCATGTCCTTGAACCACTCTCAGGCTACATGCTTCTCGCTCAGAAGATGTGGAACGATCCAACCGGTTATTGCGAAGGCTGGAACTTCGGTCCTGAGGCAGAAAGTGCCCTGACCGTTTGGGAGGTAGCAACCGCCATCATCGAGAACTTCGGCTTTGGTGAGCTGAAGGACGTAAGCGATCCTAATGCCCTCCATGAGGCAAACCTCTTGATGCTCAACATCAACAAGGCAAAGACCCGTCTCGGCTGGAAGCCTCGTTTGAATGCCAAAGAGTGTGCAGTCCTCACTTCCGACTGGTACAAGCGCTATAAGACAGAAAATGTATATGACCTCTGTGTGGAGGAGATCAATAAGTTTATAGGATGAAGATTTCGATATTAGGAACAAATGGCTTCCTCTCAACAGCCATTGCTAAATATGCCAACGAAGCCGGATGGGCTTTGGATATGTACGGACTTGATGAACCTGTTGGTCACAAGTATGACAATTTCTATAAAGTGAACCTCATGGATGCAGAGCTCGATTGTTCTGGTCTCATGGATTCTGATATAATCATTTATGCCATTGGTGCAGGTATTCAGGCAAACCTCAAGGAAGGCTTCAACCTCATTTATAACCTCAATGTAACTGCTCCTGTCACTATCTGCAACAAGTTGAAAGAACTCAACTACCAAGGTCGATTTGTTACCTTCGGTAGCGTATTCGAAATGGGAGAAACTAAAGAAGAGCGCTTCTTCACAGAGGAAGACGTTCTTACCTCAATGTGTACTGCTCCTAACGACTATACCGTCAGCAAACGCATGTTGAGTAAGTTCGTTGCTTCTTATAAGCACGACTTCACTCACTGGCATTTCTATATTCCTACAATCTATGGAGCAGGTGAAAATCCAAAGCGTCTCATCCCATACGTTATCAATGCAATTCGTAATGGCGAAGAACTCCACTTTACTGCAGGTGATCAGACCCGTCAGTACATCCATGTGAATGAAGTTCCTCGTATGCTCGCATTGGCATTCGAGAAGAACCTTCCTTCCGGTCTCTATAACATCCAAGGCAAGGAAACCGTAACCGTCAAAGAGATTGTTACCGAGATTCATCATGCTATGGGGAAGGAAGTACCAAAAGGCTGCTTCGGAAGTGTCCAGCGTGCCGATGTGGGTATGAAGTATTTGGCACTTGATGGTAAGAAACTCCATGAGGCTACAGGCTTTGAAGATACAATCAATATTGTTGACATAATTGAAACTTACTAATCCGATTGTTCATGTATCAAAACATAACATTCAATTCATATCTATATAAACTATTTATTGTAGCTGCTTTGTTTGTGGTATTGCCTATTGCACTTAGCCCATTTGCAACAGCAACGGTAAGTAGTTATTTAGCATCATGCATTTGTTTCTTTATTCTAACGATAGTATGTGTCAAATTAATACTTAAAGGCTCGTTCTATATTAGGTATTATGTATTTGCATTCATTGCCCAAATAATTATTGGATTAATGCACTATTTGTACTTTGTGGATCCTCATTATTTTGTAGGAACAGGACAGCCATCTAGCGCATTTTGGCATGAATATTTGACAACATTTGACGCTATAGAACGTTTACAAGAAGCAAGAAGATCAAGTGGCATTTTTTACTGGATGGATGCTTATGAATTTCAAAATTCTCATCCTGAGATTTACCATTTTATAAGCTATCCTTTCTTTTTCCTACAGAATAAATGGATGAATTATTCGCCATTAAATGTATTTTCTTCGCTCTTTACTTCTGTAAATATCTATTTTTTGTGTTGTAGGTCTAGTAGCGTGAATGAAGAATCTAAGAAA
>ENA-USYV01002552-USYV01002552.1-human-gut-metagenome-genome-assembly--contig:-NODE-2552-length-14515-cov-4.333772_pt1 | contig 14515 bp, 9 predicted proteins | sample MGYA00250066_ERZ773514 | MGnify/ENA primary metagenome ERZ773514 (study PRJEB29103, sample SAMN06112049) | human gut metagenome | biome: human gut; feature: ankylosing spondylitis patient; material... | reverse complement strand
GCCATGGCCGTGAGCGGCATGGGCGGCACGACCCTTGGCACGGTGGTGGCTTTCCTGAGCCTGAACAAGGGCTTCAAACATGGTAAATTATACGAAACCCTTTGTTTCTAGGATAAGCAATAATCAGATTCTTAAATGCGTTCTGAAGATATACATAAGAAAATACATACGTAATAGTCTTAATAACTAACAATGAGTTCTCACCATCTCCTATCAAGCTCATAAAGGAGAAGACTACTTCAATGATTATAAGATAGAGGAGAAGTTCGACCAAGGCATTTTTAAACTTATCCCACTTAAAGTTTTTACAACGTATAATTGAAACACCATCAGCCCTCATTCCGCACCAAATATTAAATCCAAACATTACAACTAATGCTATAAGAAAACCTTTAGTCGGCGTTAAATAAGCAAGAAGAGAACTGAACATCGAAACGAAAATAATTCGTATCTGGTCTACATTAAATAACTCATATAACCATCTCATAATATTAATCATAAAGTTACTACCAATATTGAAAACACAGTAATCAGCCCAGGAAGCAAAACAGTAGCTAATGCGTCAAGCCAATCAAAGATGAACCCGCACTTTTTCTGAATGTACTCAACCACTATTGCGGCAATGGCGGTTGTCGTTAAAGAAACAATAGCAGATTTACAGAAATCAATGCCTAATAGAAGGAAACAGAAAACAAGCATTACAACAAAGACGAACATCCCGGCTTTGACGTGTGCCGGTCGGTTAGATTGCAAAAGCCAATCATACAATACTTTTATACCCATACTCATAGCGTTTAATTATTAATAAAATATTCTGTATGGAACAAATGTATTGAGTATAATAACGAGTTTTACAAAAATGGAAAATCTTGGAAATCAATTCTATGATAAATATCTATAAAACAAGACATTATAATTTTCACTTTTTCCATAAATAAAAAAGGGATGCTTGATAAGCACCCCTAAACAACCAACAGATTGAACTATTAATCCGTAAACATATACACGGAAAGATCAACCTTTTCTATTTCGTCTGAAATTGTATCTCCATACATTGTTAGACACACACGATAACGGTCAATACTTCTTTGAATCTGTTGCAAGGTAGGTTTCTCGGGATATTCCGAACTGGCAAAAGTTACCAGTTCTTCACCATTCTCACTGGTACCAACCACCCGGAAGTGATGACGTACAATCCAAGTTCCGTCCGGCTGTTGCTCGATAGGCTTAGCAATCCCACGCGGTAAGATATTTTTTTGATCCATGTTTTTTGATATGTTTAATTAGTTGTTTTCTATGGTTATATTTATTCTTCAATACAAACTTTTCAAAATGTCCTTCGATATAAACATATTCCCACCATTCAGGAAGCAACATCGCTGCAATTTTACGGCGGATATTGTACGTTGCAAAGTGTTTCATCAGGCCATAATAAGAGTTCATCGTACTCACAAACTTCTCAACATACGCTTCTGCAAATCCATTTTCAGCTATTCTATTAAATTTCCTGACAGCGTTATATGTGTTACCAACCACCCTGTTAGATACATAAATTCTACCAGGCAAAATGAACGCCCCTACAAACAAGACTCCTTTTTTATAATGCTGAAGATACAGTTTGCGTGGATGCAACCGTAAAAGGAGTTGTTCTTTCAGGAAACCATCAAGAAGATGGACTTTGGACAATATTTCTTCCGGTGATTTCACTACGATACAAAAGTCATCAACAAAGCGTACATAATATATGAATCCCAGTATTTCCATCACGAAATAATCATATACAGACGCCAGAAAGTTGGCTATGAGTTGCGACGGCAGGTTCCCGATAGCCACTCCCCTGTCAGGGTCATTATGAAACAGACTTTTATTACTGGGAAGTTTGTCCCACATGGAGACGGGAGAGCGTCTGATACACTTATTTTGTGGACAATGAAAGATAGTAACGGCTAGAAGGTAAAGCAAACATTCAATATCATCGCCTTTATAATTGTCCCTTACGAATATGTTCAGCATTTCCCATACCAACGATTTCGAGATAGACATGAAGAAACTGAACAGGTCATCTTTGAAAATGTACGCATCGGCAGTATAATTCTCACTGACCTCGACTATCATGTTATTCAGATAGTGCACGGCAGACAGACATCCCTCACCTTTCCGGCAGTTCTTCGAGACGTTCCCTTGTTCCCGAAAACGTTCCTCTAAAATCGGCTCGATACGAAGAGCGATCCAGTGATGGACAACACGATCAATGAAAGCGGCGGCAAAGACTTCCCGATATACAGGGTAAGTCCGTATGAATACTTTTGAAAAGTCCGGTACATATTCACCGTAAATAATAGAATACCATAGCCGCACCAATGCAGACTGATAATCATTATAGAACTCAACACAATCCGTACTCGTTCTTTTCTGCCTGGCACAATCTTCGGATGCTTCGAAAATACTGCTAAGAAGTATGTCATAGATTATATTACCTGTTGCGGCGAGGGGACGAACCCGGTTCGCGTTCTGGCGGTTGTTCGTGTTGACGTTGCCGTTGTTGAAGTTCACGTTCCAACTGCTGGAAGCCGTTGCATCCGCTATCTTAGTCTTTCCCGGCTCATCACCGGGGGGATGCCCAATAAATAATTCTAATTGCTCACTCATAATCCCCTTGGCGATTATGACTCCGGCTTTGCGACTTGTTGCGATCCGTTAGCTTTTTGCCGTTGGAGATCTGCAACCGTTTTTTTGTACCAACCGGTACTTTGCTTACCGATGCTCTCTGCAAGCAGACAGATTTCGGCAGTTTGAGTCAGGCTGGTCAAATGTCGTTCTTCACACACTCTTAGCAGTAATTTCAATGCATCAAACTCACACAAAAACTTCATCAGATAATCTGCACGATGCTCAAGGTTCATATCTGTATTTGCATAACGGATATATTCGCAACAATGAACGGCAAGCATCATCAACTCCGTACCAAATTCATACCGGAACGCCTTGGGGAATTGTTGCCGGGCATCAATGATAAGGTTCAGAAGCTTATACATCGAATTTGATATAGGAAGGTCTTGTGTAAGTGCCATGTTAATTTTTTAATATTTTAATGTATGTATTAGAGGGCGCAAAGTTAATAACTGTAAAGCAATTAACACAATTTTAGCTCAAAAAAGTGAAACTAAAAAGCCCCTACCGGGGCTTTTATTTAGCTAACTTTCTAAGGGATAAAGAATTAAAGGGATAAAGTGTTTATTGCGGCGAGGGGACGAACCCGGCTCGCGCCCTGGCGGTTGTTCGTGCCGACGCTGCCGCTGCCGAAGTACACGTACCAACTGCTGGAAGCGTCATATTCGGTACTAGACCAATACCAGTCATTTGTAAATATATTTTGATTGCCAAACATAGAAGTTATGAGCTCATTGATTTCGGTTTTATACTTGGCCATAAGCATAAGTTCACCCAATGCGGGCAGGTTCCACACGGTTGTATCTTCAATTCCGTCAGATTCAAGCGTACAGGCTTTATAGGCTCTGGCAACTTCGGCGGCAGGGGTGCCGACAGTTCCCTGGGTGTCCTTGACGCCTGCAAGGGTTTCTATTATAACATCGGTATTTTCCTTGCCGTCGAAGGTATCATAGAGTCCTTGGTTACCACTGCCGTAGTTTTTCAAGCCGCGTAGGTCAGTTCCGTAGCCACCCCATTTGAACGTTTTATTGCCGCCTGCGTCAACGCAGTCGCTTTTGGCGATAATGAACTGGTGGCATTCGGCGCGAAGTCGGATGCCGATACGGATATACTTGGAGCGATTATTCGCGCTCATGGAGTTCCATTCGGAAGCCGTGAAAAAGACTTGTTCACCGTCTTCAATCCGGAGCGTAGCCAAAGAAAGGTCAAGAAGCGTACCTGCCCATTGCATATACTTGGCGATGTCACTCGCCGGGGTATTTTCATTGACGGTTGTAAAACCGATTGATTGCAAAGCTGCAACTTGGTCTTGTTTATTCAGGCGCATAAGCATTGCGTTAGCGATATTTTTATCCATTTTATTATATAATTTTAGGTTAATACTATTCAGAAGCAACAGCTCTCACATGGAGAAGATTTGAATTTTTGTTTTGATTCGTAATACGCCCGGTATTCAGTTCGAACGCCCAGGCGGAGTTAGTATCCCAAATTGTTGATGACCAGTAGTATTTATCAGTCATCAGCATACTGTCACTACTCCAAAAGGTACGCATCATCTCATTGATTTTATCGCGATAGCGGTACATCAGAAGCATTTGGCCGGATGAAGGAAGGAACCAGTTAGATTCATCCTCGATACCGTCACTTTCCAAAGTGTAGGCACGGTATGCACGGGCGGCTTCGGCAGCTGGCGCACCGATCACACCACTATTATTTTGGTCTTTCAGAGTTGCGATAATGAGGTCAGTATCTTCCTCACCCGTGAAGCAGCCATACATGGCGCCCAGTCCTTTTTGATTCAGGCCATCTATGGCTTTGCCCTGACCGCCCCAGTAGAAGGTGGTAGTCATGTCGGCATTATAGCACTCCTGGGCGGAAATTACGAAGGAGTGTCCATGTGCCCGGATACGAAGACCGCGTTTGATAAACAACTGTTTGTTGGTAACCGTGAGGGAATCCCATTCCTCACGGGTGAAATACCATTTGGAGTTATCCGAGATGCGGTTACAGGCAAGATTCAAATCAAGCAGGCCGGCAGCCCACTTGATACGTTGTCCAAATTCAGATGCGCGGGAATTCTCGGTGATATCCGAGAATCCAACGGCGTTCAGTGCTGCTACTTGTGCCTGTTTATTCAAGCGAAGCAGCGTTGCGCTTTGTTCATTCGTCATAGTTACTTGTTGATTAAATCATTAATATCCATATTGTCTTCAGCGAAGCGTTCGAGATATTCTTCGTAGGTTTCGCCGTTATAATATTCAAGGACTTCATTGATGTTGTCCAGCGTTACGTTATCGTAGTACGGTTCCCCGCCATAAGACTCATTATTGAACCAGTTGATCAGGTCGATGTAGGCATCTATGACGGTAAGGATGACAAGGCCGTCGATACCGGATTCAAGAGATTCGATTTCATCCGTTTCACGGATAACTGTCAGTTCATACGTGCCGTTGACTACCGGTTTATCCTGTCTGTTGCCGTCCTCATCCATTCCGGCAACTCCATATTCGAGAATGGCAAGAAGCTCGGAGCCGTCAGCCTTCAGGGTCATGTTCGAGATACGGAGCATGGAAAGTTTACGGGATGCCGCTTGTGAAGCGAGGACGTCACGGAGCATCTGAATGGCGTCAAGTTGAGGCGACGTTTCAAGACGCAGGCGTTGGACGTTCGGCATGGATTCTATTTGCAGGCCGGACGGGGCGGAAAGACCGGTATAGGTCAGTTCAGGAAGACCGACAAAACGGAGGCTTGTCATTGTTGCTGGAAGAGAGATGTCATTAATCGGAGAAGTCTCTGCAAGAGTGATGTTCTCCAGTTTGCTACCGGACGCATTGATATGGGCGATACGTGGGCATTTGTCGGTAACGAGCGTAGCGATTTGTGTGTTCCGGATATCGAGTGATACGAGGAAGGGCATTTCGCCGCAGTTCAGCGAGGTAAGCGGTGCGTAAGAACCGATGGATTGTTCTGTATGGGTGTCAGAGCCCAAGATAAGGGTTTCCACAAGTTGCATGGCGGAGAAGCTCACCGTACTTGACAGGGAGATTTCAGACAGGTCGAGCAGCTTCATGCGGTCAGCCTGATAGATATACAGCAAGGCGCCTTCCTCATGTGAGAAGTTGGTGAATACATATTCTTCGCCCGCTTCAAGGAAGCAGCTTTCGGAAAGGTTGCCGCTAGCGTCATTGCCGACACCGAAGTAACCGTTTTTAGCAGCGACAATCCGGATGGTGGCGTTTGATTTGGAAGATACGCGCCCGGAAATTACACCGCTGAAGAAATCACCGGTTTGGAAATAGCCGTCACGAATACGCCAACGTCTTTCAATGAAGGACGGAAGGGCAGTAAGTCCAAGACCTTGCAGGGCATAAAAGTAGATAGCGTCAGAAGTGGCGGTATAGGAGATGTATTTCCGTTCACCATCGTAAGAACTAACCAGTTTCTGCCATTTTTTGAGCCGTTTGTCAATGAAGAAATGCGTAGCTCCTTCGGGTGAGAACGGGTGCAGGGTGACGCCGTCAATGGTCGCCTGAACGTTACGCATGGCGGCGGCAACGGTACGCAGGGAGAGTTCCGTACCGGATGAGTCAGTCCACACTACTTGCTGGAGATAGATGTTATTAAACAGAACGGAGCCGTAGCCAGCATAAGGGTTAGTGAATGTTTCATCGCTCGTCCGGTTGGGGTCCACCTCGGCATCAACCGTGCAACCACCGTCGTTGTCCTTGCTATTGAGCGTATCGCAGTCATAGATTTTATTCAGGTACATGCGCATGGCATCCTCGGAGCTGTACACACCGTCTGTTACGGAAGCATACTCTTCCAAGAACCACATCGGCTGCATATTCTTGGCGCGTTGGTCAGTGGCGGCAAGGTAGTCGGTGAAGATGTCATAACTCAAGACACTTTCTGGGCAGGCGTATTTATACAGGTTTTCCTTCCATGTTCTTTGCCAGTTCCCGCCTTTGGAGTAATCGCAGGAATCACAGAAGCGCAACCATCGGTAGAGGTTATAGGGCACTTTCTTACCCAAAGCGTAATCAATGGCGAGCTGGTCATCATCGACAAGCGATTCAAAGTAGTAAGTCCATGCCGGGAAGGTATCAGCAGAGATAGTTCCGTTATCCACGAGTTTTTGAACCCATGAGGACTTGTCCGTTTTCATGGCCATCATATCCTGAACAGAACCGACGCCCTGAAACCAGTCCATACCTTGGTAGTTAAGAAGTTCGAAACCTTCAACCGGATTCAGGACGTCACCGGTGACATTCCATTTGCCGTTTTCATACTTCATGGAACCGGACTGCTTTTTCCATGAGCTGTCCTGATACCTCATTATCCGGTACGAACTACCGCAATACAGGGAAAGCAGGTACACGCTGTCCGTATCGAGTCCGTCAGTCTGTTTGAAGCGTATCTCAATTGCGTCTAAAGTTTCGTCAGGAGTACCGAAGAACTCTATGAAGTCACCATAATTCAGGCAACCTTTGTTATAGCCGGGGGTATCTTTGAAGCCGAGGGCGAACTGTTCCCCTTTGTCTTCTTTCCAGTTGCCTTTGGCATGGAAATAGACGTTTTGCAGGCTGTCATCCTTACACCGATAGGTGGCTACCGGGTGATTGGCGGTAGAGTGGTTCATCTGCAAGTCTTCGATATGCAAGTCACCGCTGTCAAATGTTCCGTCAAATGCACGTTGGACAGGTGTCATATAGTTACCACCTAAGGCACGGTATGTAACGTTCATCATTTCACAGGCGCCGCAGTCGTTCGCATTACCGGAATCGGAGTAATCGACTTTTACGGTAATGACATCGACCGGGATTGTATTATCACCGACCTGTACTTTGTTGATGGCAGCCAAGGCTATTGCACGGCGTCCTTCCTCCGTCGTATCGTCCGGATTAAGTAGTATGATTCGAGTGTCCTTGTTTTTGCCTTTGCTCTTGGCGAGGTAGTAGCGTTTATTCTTTACCGGGCGTTTGGCAGAGGTGGTTCCCTGGTTGCGGGTTTGGACACTCATGGCCTTGAAGTTACGCCACGGGCGTTCGGGGTCAAAGTAATAGAGCGTGATGTATATCTTCGTACTGGTGGAAGTGGTGCCGTCCAGTGCTTCTATATCGGAGCCTTCATAGGGGCATTCGACAATGTAAGGCATACCGCGTGAATAGATTTCGGCAGCCGACGGGCGGCTTTGGGTACTACCCTCGGCTGTCTGGCTTTTAAGGACGTCCTCAAAGGCGTATTCCTTCACCATTACCTCCGTATCGGTCAGACGGACAAGGTAGTTCTTGAACGCCTGTGCCCATTCCATATAAGAGTTCCAGGCCATCATGTAATAAAGGTACAAATCACCCAGCCTGCCGTCCATCGTTATATATTTGGTCTGAATCAGGGAGCCGCCGCCCGGAACATAACCAAGGCAGGCGACTTCCTCACCGTTGAGGAAGAGTTTCATCATAGAATATCGTGTACCGTCACGTTCAACGTAGTTGCTTGCAGGTTCAACAACCACGGCTACGGTTATCTTTTCACCCTGTCGATAGGCGCGTTCTTCACGACGGGAAACGCCATTGTTACAGAAGATGCCGACCACCCGGCCGGTGACATAGAAGCCGGCACCGGACGTTTCGTCATAGCAGCTAAGGAGCAGGGCATCATCATCGGTCACGTTCTTGGAAGCGAAAGCGAACTGGATGGCGGCACCGTTGGATTCGATGGACGAGCCGGCAAACGGGGCATGGTTTAATGACACGCCCACATTCTCGGCTACGCGAAGGCAGTTCTCACCCAAGAATGTGCCAAAACCGTTGGTAGTCCAGTTGGCACCGTCCACTTTCATTTCATAATTACCGCTGACAATGCTATGGTCAGTTTCCTGATTGGTACGGGATGAGAAGTCAAAGTTATAGATGGCGCCTTCTTTTATGGCGGCGTCAATGGCGGAACCGCTAACTGTCACCCGGACAGGTTCGCTAGTCACGTCCTTGCATACGGCAGTATAGTTGACCGTATCGGTGCCGTCAGCCTTGTAGCCCTGCAGTTGCTGTTTGACCTGATAGGTTTTGTTACGACTGGCAGCAATTTGTGTTACCTGCACGTTATTGGCTTTCACGCTGACGGGTGAAGTCATTTCCAACGGGTCATAACAGGCAACATCAAGTTCTACGGTTTCGTACAGTCGGACTACTCCACCGTTTTTATCATCGTATCTCAAGGCGACAAGAGGTGTGGAACTATTCGGGTCAATTACCATGACAGCCGTGTAGATGACATTTCCTTTCACTCCGGATGCGACATCCATTCCTTGGATGCGCAAGGGATAGGTACCGTGTTCTAGGCCGAGGGAAGCAGGGCGGATTACAACGGAGTGCGAGTAGTTGTCATTTACAACGGTGGTAGACAGGGATTGCCATTCACCATTAATCTTGATGTCAACCTGGGCACTGATACCTTTATCAGAGGTGTTGTTTCCGAACTTATAGAGTGGAAGGCTGAAACTTTCAGTTGTCGGAGTAAGCAGAGTTTCAGGGGTATAGTTGAGCACCTGCACACAGGTACAGGTAATATCAACAGCTGTTACATTGACATTCTTGGAACCGGTATTGCCGCTTTCGTCAGTGGCTATCAGCTTGAATTTCCGAGTACCGGCAGCCGTAAAGTATGCGGTGAAGTCCAGTTCAAAGGAGAAGTCCTTCATGTCACCGGAAGATGCTTTGTTGACGGTTTCAGTCCAGACGGTAAGCCCGCTTTCACGGTCTACGAGTTCCAGTTTCTCAATCAGGTTGTCAGAGGATTCGACACCGTTCGAGGTCACGGAACGAATGGCGGCAAAGGTTCGTAGCGTGGAGCCGTAAGAGCCATAGACAGGTGTCGACTGGAAAGCAATGGCAACAATGGTACCGCCAGTTTGACCGCCGCCACCCGTGCCGATAGCGAACTGCACTTCATCACCAAGGGTTTCACCAGCAGCGTTCTTCATCTGAAGTTTTACGATGCCTTCTGTTTCCACGTTTACGTCGAGGTTGGCCGGAACATAGGCATAGGCGCCACCAGTTGAAAAGGCATCCTTTCCCCCTTCTGCCGGTTCATCGGAAGTTTCAACAACGGAACCGCCACCACCATTCCCGAAGGGTTTCCAAAGAGAAGGGGTCGCAAAATCGGACACAGCACCCTGGAACTGCCGGGTTTCCATTTCATACTCGCCTGTTTTGTAAGTAATGATGAGACCCGTTCGCTCATATTTGACGCCAGATTCCTGTTGATAGGAGACAATGGCGGCAATAGCGGTTTCAAGGGTATAGTGGCCATCTTTCAGAGGGCGGATCTCATCAACAATGACGATGGGGTGTGTTACATCGTCGGCGGGCGTGCCGCTCTTCATATCCTCAAGGGCTTGCTTATCCTCGGCGGACAAAAGGCCGGCTTGTTCAAGGGTAGCAGAAGGCAGACGGAAGCTGTCGTCCGTTTCTTTACCGGTTGTTTTGGACACTTTCTTAAAATACACATTGAGATAGGAAGCGTCAGACAGGACGGAGAAAGAACCCGGTTTGATTATATCGGAAGGGATATTTTTCATTGTATCTTCCAAAGACTTTCCACGGTTGCCGGGGAAAGCTTCTTCTTCACCTTCCCCAAGAGACAACGGTTCAGGCAGACATTCAGAAGGAACTTTACTTTCTTCGTTCAAAGGAGCGATACCGTTCGCTTTTCCTATCCTTTCCTCAAAGTCATTTATTACAGAGGTCCATTTGCCCCATGTAACACTCTCATTGGAAACAATACCTATTCGTGAGATTGTACAAACTGTACCTAAATATACACCTTCGGCATTGTCTGACATGGTAGCCAGTTGTATACACGAAGTGAATGATTGACAAACCTTATCAAGCTCCAACCGTTCAATTTGTATATTTACAGGAATCTTAGACAAATCAACAGACAAAATACACCGATAATTCCCAATAGAAGAATCCCCGGAATACATCGTTTTTAATTTATCTTTAAAGCTACCAATAGTAGTAAAAGAGCCAATACTTTTAAATGGGTCAGTCAAAGGATTGGATTTATCAGACACTCCTGTTATACGTTTCAATAACTCGGCGTCTCCATCCGATAAATCTTTTGCAATCTTATTGACATTCTCCACTAATGCATCAAAATCCCCATTCACCATTTTAGCAATGGTACTTGAAAGTAAATCAATAGATATTTTCCGACCGCCACTAACTTCAACGTACATATCTTTGGATAGCTCTGTTGTATCAGTCAGTTGCTCTATTGTAAGACTGTTTGTCTTCAACGCTTGTAACACAAGGCTAATAATCTGTTGTTTTTCTGTTTCTGTCATAATTCTCTTTTTTAATCATTTTCATATACCCATACAAGCTCAATGGTCATACCAAGATTATCTATGTCGCAATCATAGACATTATCAAGATAAAGTTGGAACTCCTTCAGAGCACCAATATCTCCACCGTTAATACCTTTCAAGACACATACACCATCCCTACTGATTACACTCCCTTCAATGAGGTTAGTATACGAATCTCCTTTATATAGTACAGCACGCAAATTTATCGAACCGTTGTCCAAATCGTTCTTTAGTCTATCCAGTCCATTAACTGTAAGTTTACCGTAACCTCTTCTACCAATATACTTGTTATCTATGTCAGTCGTCTTGATTGCAATCAAATCCCAATATGAATTTTCATCAACACCTGGGTGATGAATACTGTTGACAGTAACCATAGTATCACTATTAATAGAAACTCCAGTATTAGGAATAGCCTTAGTCATATTGATATATGCTCCGACCTCTGCAACCTCACTTTCTGAACCATACTTGATACTACGTATTCCTTCATCATCTGCTATCCTATAAGCCCCGCTTTGTACACACCTCATAGCAAGCTGGTTATTCCATTCCAAAACTGGATTCATCGTTCTTACCTTCTGTAACATTTGATTGAACACAAAACTCTTCAATCCCTCTATTTGCTGGTTAAGTTCTGGAACATTACTTTCCTTTCTGGTATATCGAACACCATCAAAGTAGACGTAATTACAGCATAAGACACGATTCAATAATTCAGCAAACCACACAGGGCATCCCATCCCATTTCCAAGCGTGAATAATACTGTTGTATATTCGTGGCTGAATAGCTCAACAATATCCTCATCAGAGGTCACGAACTGCTCATTATCCACACCGAACGTCCATCCGTTATCTTTGAAACCACCAGGAACGCGAAAATCAAAAAAGTATTGCATCCCATCTATCCACCAGACAGCATCAAGACGCTGCTTATTATCTTTCATTGAATACTGAATAAGGCTGGTTTCTGATAACTCACATTCATCGTCCGTAACTTTAAAAATCTCACTCGTATTCCCATTAACTGTTACAGTATAGTATCCACATGGAAGCAATGAAATGTTATAGAAATAAAGAATCTTATCATCATTCATCTTCCATGAGCTTAATGATACAGGTGTAGATATATTACTTAAAAGATTATTAATGTAAACTATAGGCTCCTGCTCTTTGGCTGTCAAAATCAATTCAACAAAAATCCTGTCTGTACGTGCGAATAATTGCACATATTTACTCTTCGCTCCAAATTTATCGGTAGACGGAGAAAAAAACAGTGGGGTAAACGGGCTTATAATCATATTTCTAGGCTTTTGTTATTGAACGGACAAATAAATCATACTTCACTCCCTCGTTTCTCTCAACTGTACTACTCACCTCTTTGATGTAGCCCTCGTAAACTAGATCATCTTTTAAGATTTTAATCGTTTCATCATCTGTTGGTGTAATATCTTCATTATAAGTTGTGAATGAAACATCTCCACAAGTTATAATACCACTTTCAACGTTAAAATCATCTTTCATTCCTATACCATTGACAACAACATCACTATTACCGTCAGAAGAAGAATAAGATAGTTTTTTAGTGAACATACCAATATAGCCGGCATTTGCTTGCAATATGCCTCCTTGCCAATACATGGTATTAAACATCGTTTCAGGATCAAGTACACCACTTATTTCCCAACCGCTCCTTATAAGCCTATACTCTTTATATGTTTGTACTCCGCCATTATCATGTAATGTAGTACTGGCACAAACAAAAAACACATCATTGTCACTTTCACTATCCGTTGTATCTTGGCCTCTCTTTTGCGATAAGAATTCAATTCCATAAACATCAGCACGGTAAGGGCTAATCAACTCTAATACATTATCAGTTATATCAATGCCAGTAGTATATTCAGTAGTAAATCGGAATTCGTCACGACCATTCATACTTTCATAGTCCTGTTTATCATATCCTACCCTAACCAAAGAATATATTCTTGATGAATCAACCTTATACTCAAAACTAGAAAAGCTGCTATTTAAATCCTTTACATTGTTATCACTAAACAATTTGTCCCGGTGTTTAAAAAAAACAGTGACACCATTGATCACAGGCACAAAGCCAAAAACTGTTTCCATCCAGTTTTTAAACTTTGTATAAGAAGTATATAGCTTAGCTTGGGGGATTCCACGGATACTTTCAGCAGCTAATATCACGCAATTATCTAACCTTTCATCAACACCTGAAGCTATTTCACCATAGATACCTTCATTTCCACCATTCATGCTTTTAAGCAATCGGTTTAACACATCAATAGGTCTTATTGCATCCACATAGATAGGGTTAGCTCGAGAAGTAAAGCGTGTCTCAAATTTGAAATTACGAAAATAAATATTGCCAGTAGAAGCATTAACTCTGTTAAATGTTACCTTCAAATCAAAAAATAAAGCCTGCCCTTTAGTCAGATGAATCTTGATGGATTCATTCAGATTACTTGGAGTAACATCCCCCTTATTATACCCCCATCTTTTCAACTCGACTAAACGACCATCTTCGTAACGCCCACCTAGAACAATTTCAGCTTTAGTTGTATACGCATCACTATAACTGATATAGTATTCAAAACTAAAATTCAATACTATATCAATGTCGGACAAGGCTTTAACAAATACATTTGGATCATCTTTCGATTCTTGTGGTGCATCATAAAACTCAAGAGGTGAATCCCGTGACGGAAGTTCACCACCAGAAATATATAAGGGAAGCGAATATGTTATAGCTTCTACATATATTCCTTTGTCAATTACAATATATTGCAAAGAAGCATCATTTTCTACAGTATTACCACCTAATGTATGCGGTTGACTATAATTCATACTTACAGAATCATAATAAAGCTGATATACATCTTTTATCTCATCTACCGAATATTCGTACTGCGTTCCTTTGTTAGCCTTTATGATATTAGCGACACTATCATCTATCGAATTAATAGAAACAGCATTTCCATCATAGGTCAATGAACCGAAATCCAGTCGGCAACTGAAGAATTCTTCATAAGTATGAGAATTAGTTATAGTATAAACAGTGATACTAGCATTAGAAGCCAGGTATTTGCTCAAATACTCCTCCAATATGAGATCATAGGCTTCTCCCACAAACTGGAATTTTGAAGTAAAGGTTCTAGTTATTCCTTCAAGTCCGGAGCGTTTACGGGAAAACTTTATTTCATCCCAATTCTGAATACAAGATTTGGGAATATCATAGGAAATACTATCAACTGTAAGTACATATTTACAAAGCATTTTAACTCGTTTTGAACGTTCACGAGCAAATATATAGAAAAAGCCAACCGGTTTCCCGATTGGCTAAATTCTTGAAAATTGCATTTTGCAAAAGCAAGACATAACTATTTATTTTTCAACGCAATAGATAAAACATAAAATAATTATGACTTTCTGCATTCTCAATTTACAAATTAA
>ENA-USYV01002551-USYV01002551.1-human-gut-metagenome-genome-assembly--contig:-NODE-2551-length-14515-cov-5.852057_pt1 | contig 14515 bp, 7 predicted proteins | sample MGYA00250066_ERZ773514 | MGnify/ENA primary metagenome ERZ773514 (study PRJEB29103, sample SAMN06112049) | human gut metagenome | biome: human gut; feature: ankylosing spondylitis patient; material... | reverse complement strand
ATCTGGTCCAGAGCCGCGAGTGCTATGACCTGATGGTGATCTACAGCGAGATCGACAAGAAGGGCTTCGACACCCTGCGCATGTGCGAGGTGCTGGGCCTTTCGCGCGAAAAGCTCGAAAAGGAGCTTGCCAATGCCCGGATGCGCCCCCGTGCGCCCCGCGTGGTGACGAGCTATATCTCCAAGGAAGACAAGCTGCGTTTCGACGAATGCAACTTCCGGGGATTCTATGCCGTCTACCGTACGGTCCGCCGTTATCCCCGCAAGGTGGGCGGCAACCTGCTGGGATTCGTGGGCGAGGTGAACGCCGATTTCCTGAAGCGCCACCCGGACTATAAGTCCGGCGATTACGTGGGTATGAGCGGCGTGGAGTCGGCTTACGAACCCCTGCTGAAAGGCCGGAAAGGCGTGAAGATTCAGGAGATCGACACCCACGGGGCGATCAAGGGTTCCTATATGAACGGCGTTTACGACTCGCTGCCCGAACCGGGGCGCTACCTCGTCAGCACGATCGACGCCCGCCTGCAGCTGCTGGGCGAGGAGCTGATGCGCGGCAAGGTCGGGGCGGCCGTGGCGATCGAACCTTCGACGGGCGAGATACTGATGATGGTCTCCTCGCCGACGTACGATCCCGACGAACTGGTCGGCCGGGAGCGCGGCAACAACTACATGAAGATGATCTACAACAAGCGGCATCCGCTTTTCAGCCGTGCCGTGAAGGCCAAATACCCGCCGGGATCGACCTTCAAGCTCGTGCAGGGCCTGATCGGGCTGCAGGAGGGCGTGCTCAGGCCCTCGGACCTGCACGTCTGCCACGAAGGCTATCAGGTCGGCCGCCGGCGCATGAAATGCCATGCCCACGCTTCGCCGCTGGACCTGCGCTTCGCCGTGGCGACCTCGTGCAACGCCTATTTCTGCTATGTCCTCCGCGACATTCTTGACAACCGCAAATACGAGAGCGTGAAAGACGGCTACGACGTCTGGAAAGAGTATGTCGAGAGTTTCGGTTTCGGCCGCAAACTCGGCTCCGACTTCCTCGACGAGGGCAACGGCTACGTGCCCGACCGCTCGTACTACGACCGCCAGTACAGGGGTTCGTGGAATTCGCTGACGGTCATTTCGCTGGCCATCGGTCAGGATGCGCTGGGCTGTACGCCCTTGCAGCTGGCCAATCTCGCGGCCATCGTCGCCAACCGGGGCTACTACTACATTCCGCATATCGTCAAGAAGGTCGAGGGGCGGGATTCGCTCGACCGCCGTTTTTACGAACGCCACTATACCAAGGTCGATCCCAAGCACTTCGAACCGATCGTCGACGGCATGTGGCGGGGCGTCAACGTCGGCGGCACCTCCACGGCGGCGCGTCTGGAAGGACTCGACGTCTGCGGCAAGACCGGTACGGCCGAGAATCCCCGCGGCCGCGACCACTCGACCTTCCTCTCGTTCGCGCCCAAGGACAATCCGAAGATCGCCATTTCGGTCTATGTCGAAAACGGCGGTTTCGGCGCTTCGGCGGCCCTGCCGATCGCCAGTCTGCTGGAGGAGTACTACCTGACCGACACGATCCGCCGTCCGGCCCTGCTGGAGCATATCAAGAATATGAACATCTATTACCCTTCGTATGACCGCTAACCGCCATAGTATCTTTTACGGAGTGGACCTCTGGACGGTCCTGCTGTACGTGCTGATCGTGCTGGCGGGGTGGGTGTCGATCACCTCGGCGTCGTACGACGAGGGCACGGCCGATATCTTCTCCTTCTCGCACTTCTACATGAAGCAGCTGATGTGGATCGGCGTGGCGTGGACCACGGCGCTCGTGGTGCTGCTGCTCGACGAACGGTTCTACCATATGTTCGCCTATCCGGCCTATTTCGCGGGATTGGCGCTGTTGCTGGGCGCGCTGTTGTTCGGCCGCGAGGTGAATGGCGCCAAGGCGTGGTTCGAATTCGGTTCGTTCCGCCTGCAGCCCGTCGAATTCGTGAAGATCGCCACGGCTCTCGCGCTGGCCCGCGTGATGAGCGCCTACTCCTTCTCGATCAACCGTCCGGGCGACCTCTTCAAGGTGGGCGTGGTGATCTGCATTCCGCTCTTCATCATCATCCTGCAGAATGACACCGGTTCGGGTATCGTACTGGGCTCGTTCCTCTTCGTGCTTTACCGTGAGGGACTCAACAAGTGGCTCTGCATCCCGGTGCTGCTGATCGCCGCGCTGTTCATCATGTCGTTCCTGCTTTCGCCTATGACGCTGCTCGTGTCGATCATTCTGGTCTGCACGCTCTCCGAAGCGATGATGACCGGGGAGTGGTGCTCGCGCCTGATCTATCTGGCGTCGCTGGCGCTGGCGAGCATCCTGCTCTGCATGACGATGGCGCTCGTCGCGCCCGGCGTGATGGACCTGCACGCCTGCCTGCTGACCGTGACGCTGCTGTCGCTGGTCGGCGTGCTCGTCTATGCCTTCCGCATGAACCTGAGCAGCACCCTGATTACCGTGGGGCTTTTTCTCTGCACGATGATCTTCCTCCCCACCACCGACTATATCTTCAATTCGATTCTCAAACAGCACCAGCGCGACCGCATCCTGAGTTTTCTGGGCATCATCAGCGATCCCCTCGGCACGGACTACAACGTCAATCAGTCGAAAATCGCCATCGGTTCGGGCGGGTTCTGGGGCAAGGGATTCCTCGAAGGCACGCAGATCAAGTACGGCTTCGTGCCCGAACGGCATACCGACTTCATCTTCTGTACGGTAGGCGAAGAGTGGGGCTTTCTGGGGACGATGGTCGTGCTGGCCCTGCTCTGCATGCTGATCCTGCGCCTGATGCGCATGGGCGAACGGCAGCAGGAGCCTTTCGGCCGGATTTACTGCTACTGCGTGGCCGCGATCCTGTTGTTCCACGTGCTGGTGAACGTGGGCATGACCATCGGCCTGATGCCTGTGATGGGCATTCCGTTGCCGTTCATGAGCTATGGCGGTTCGTCGCTTATTGCGTTTACCATTTTGTTGTTCATCGCCGTGCGGCTCGACGCTTCGACGCGGCAGTTTTCCCTGAATTAAATACTGCATACCAATGATCCGTTACAATCCCAAAGGTTTATCCTCGCAAGAGGCCGCAGACAGCCGGCGGACGCATGGCGACAACGTCATCACGCCGCCCAAAGACGATTCGGCATGGAAGCTTTTCGTCGAGAAGTTCAAGGACCCGATCATCCGCATTCTGCTGCTGGCCGCGGTGCTGTCGCTTGCCATCGGGTCCGTTCACAAGGATTTCACCGAGTCGATCGGCATCATATGCGCCATTATTCTGGCGACCTGCGTCGGGTTCTGGTTCGAGTGGGACGCCATGCGGCGTTTCCGCCGGCTGAATCAGGTCAACGACGATATTCCGGTCAAGGTGATGCGCGACGGCTCGATCCGCGAGATTCCCCGCCGCGACGTGGTCGTGGGCGACGTGGTCTATATCGAAAGCGGCGAAACCGTGCCCGCGGACGGCGAGCTGGTCGAAGCTGTGTCGCTGCGCATCAACGAATCGACCCTCACGGGCGAACTGGAGGTGGATAAAACCGTCGACGAGGCGCATTTCGATTCCGAAGCGACCTATCCTTCGAACGTCGCACTGCGCGGTACGACCGTGGCGGACGGTTACGGCGTTCTGGTTGCGACGGCCGTGGGTGATGCGACCGAAGCGGGCCGCGTCACGGAGCAGGCGACCGTCCAGAGCGACGAGCAGACGCCGCTCAACCGCCAGCTGACGCGCCTCTCGAAACTCATCGGCCGGGCCGGCATTGCGCTTGCGGTCGCTATTTTCTGCGTCATGCTCGGCAAGGCGGTCTTCGTCGGGAGCTTGTTCGAGCGCGACTGGCTCGAAATATCGCAGCAGGTGCTGCACATTTTCATGGTCTCGGTGGCCATCATCGTGATGGCCGTTCCCGAAGGACTTCCGATGAGCATTACGCTGTCGCTGGCGATGTCCATGCGGCGCATGCTCAAGACCAACAACCTCGTGCGGCGCATGCACGCCTGCGAAACGATGGGCGCCGTGACGGTCATCTGCACCGACAAGACCGGCACGTTGACCCAGAACCGGATGCACGTGCAGGAACTGGTGCGTTACGATGCGCTTCCGGCGCATGATTTCGCCGAGATCGTGGCCGCCAACTCCACGGCTTTCCTCGACGCTTCGGGCGCCGTTATAGGCAACCCGACCGAGGGCGCCCTGCTGGAGTGGATGCGCTCGCAGGGCGAGGATTACGAACCCCTGCGCTCGGAGGCGAAGATCGTCGACCGGCTGACCTTCTCGACCGAACGCAAATATATGGCGACGATCATCGAAAGCGGCGTTTCGGGCCGCCGGATCGTCTGCGTCAAGGGTGCGCCCGAAATCGTGCGCGCCATGTGCGCTCCCGACGGCAAGGATACGCAGGTCGCCGAGCAGCTGGCCGGGTTTCAGGGCCGCGCGATGCGTACGCTCGCCGTGGCGTGGGCCGAAACCGCCGAGGACGACTGTCTGCGTGCCGTAGCGGCGTCGCAGCTGCATTTTTCGGGTGTGGCGGCTATCTCCGATCCGGTGCGCGAGGATGTCCCCGACGCCGTGCGGCGCTGCTTGAACGCCGGGATAGACGTCAAGATCGTCACGGGCGACACTCCCGCTACGGCGCGCGAGATCGCCCGCCAGATCGGCTTGTGGGACGACGCCTGCGACAACGACCGCAACCACATGACCGGTACGGAGTTCGCGGCGATGAGCGACGATGAGCTGCTCGGACGCGTGCGGGAACTGAAGATCATGTCGCGCGCCCGGCCGCTCGACAAACAGCGGCTCGTGCGTCTGTTGCAGCAGTGCGGCGAGGTGGTGGCCGTGACGGGCGACGGTACGAACGACGCCCCGGCGCTCAACTTCGCCAACGTGGGGCTTTCGATGGGATCGGGCACCTCCGTTGCCAAGGACGCCAGCGACATCACGCTGCTCGACGATTCGTTCGCTTCGATCGCGACGGCCGTCATGTGGGGCCGCTCGCTTTACCGCAACATCCAGCGTTTCGTGCTTTTCCAGCTGACGATCAACTTCGCGGCGATCGTGATCTGCTTCGTCGGCGCGGTTTTCGGCACCGACATGCCGCTGACGGTGGTGCAGATTCTCTGGGTCAATATCATCATGGACACCTTTGCGGCGATGGCGATGGCCTCGCTGCCGCCCAATCCCGAAGTGATGCTCGAAAAACCCCGTCCGCGCGACGAGTTCATCATTACGCCCGGCATGGCCCGCACGCTCTTCATCTGCGGCGGCATCATGGTCGCCGTCCTGCTGGGCATGCTCTTCTGGTGGACGATCACCGCAGGCGGACTCACCGTGCGCCAGCTGACGCTTTTCTTCTCGACGTTCGTTTTCCTGCAGTTCTGGAACATGTTCAACGCCAAAGGCTTCGAGACGCGCCATTCGGTCTTTACCTGCCTGCGCGGGTGCCGTGAGTTTTTCCTCATCCTGCTGGCCATCGCCGCGGGACAGGTGCTCATCGTCGAGTTCGGCGGCGAGGTGTTCCGCACCGAGCCGCTTGCGTGGCGCGAATGGGCGGCCGTCATCGGCTGCACCTCGCTGCTGGCTATCGGCGGCGAAGCGATTCGTGCCCTGCGGCGAAAACGTTGAACGACTGGCTCTGGATGAAGAGATCTTTTTTGCTTTGTCTGTCGGCGGTGTTCCTGATTTCCGGTCCTGTCTCGGCGCAGATTAAAGACAGTCTGGGCAACGAGTGTCTGATCCCTGCGGCGGAAAGTTCTTTCTCGCAGTATGTGGACCGCCGGACTTCGACCAAAGGTTACCGCATGACCTTCGTCGCCGTGCCGCTGATTCTGGGCGGAGCCGTGGTGTCGCTTTACGATACCGACTTCCGCCGTCTGCGCAACGGTTACGTCAGGTCGTTCCACCACGATTACGACGATTACCTGCAATATGCGCCCGCAGCCCTGCTGGTCGGGATGAAGGTCTGCGGCGTCGAAAGCCGCAGCTCGTGGGGACGCATGCTGGTCTCCGACGCTTTCTCCGCCGGGCTGATGGCCGCGGCGGTCAATTCGCTGAAGTACTCCTTCCGCGTGATGCGTCCCGATGGCTCCACGCGCAATTCGTTCCCTTCCGGCCATACGGCGACCGCCTTTATGACGGCGACGATGCTGCATAAGGAATACGGGCACCGCAGTCCGTGGTACAGCATCGGCGGCTATACGCTGGCGACCCTCACGGGCGTTACGCGGCAACTGAACAACCGCCACTGGATGAGCGACGTCATGGTAGGCGCGGGTATCGGCATCCTCGCCACCGAATTCGGCTATTTCCTCGCCGACCTGATATTCAAGGAGAAGGGGCTTAAGGTCCGCGAAACATACGTCGTTTTCGACCGCTACCGGCATCCGTCGTTCGTCGGGTTTTCCGTCGGGCTGACGGTCATTCCCGGCTCCTATACGCCTTATGCGGGGATGCACACCGATTTCAAAGTCGGACCGACGGTCGGCGTGCAGGGTGCATGGTTCGCCTCGCCCTATGTCGGCGTGGGTGGGCGGTTTGCGGTGACGAATCTGGAAATGAACGTAAACGGCGTCCCGCAGAACGATGAATTCGAGTGCTGTTCCGTGACGGCAGGTCCCTATTTTTCCTATCCGCTCTCGACGCGCTGGCGCATCGGCTCGAAGCTTCTCTGCGGTTATGAGCATTATAAACCTTACACTACTTCCGGCTACAGGATCGAAGGCCGGGGCGGATTTACGGTCGGAACGGGCTTTTCGTCCACCTATCTGGTCAATCGCAATCTGGGCGTGCGCTTTACAGCCGACTACGACGTCGCTCCGCCGCTCGTTTCCTCTTCCTGCGAAGCGATGCACAAACTGACGCTGGGCATGACCGTAAGTGCGATGTTCTGAGATCTTGAATCCCCTAAAATATGGACGCGAATCACGGCTGGGGATTCGCTTTTGTGTTCCGGATATTTTTGCGTTTCGCCGAAAAAACAGCCCTGTAATCCGTCAGGATTGTATATGACATACCCCTTTCTCCCGGGCCAGTGTGATAAGGGGTATATTTCATGGACATTGACCGGGGCGAAAACCGGGCTTGAATGTGAAAACTGCGGTGCGGAATATTTGGGAGGCAGGTGCGTGAAGTGACGGGAGGGGGAAAATAAAGAGACCGAAAATGATTTTCATTTTCGGTCTCTTTTATTAGGCAGTTAATTTACAGCACACCCTGCTCGCCCATCGACTTGGCGACTTTCATGAAGCCCGCGATGTTGGCGCCCTTCATGTAGTTGATGAAGCCGTCCTTCTCGGTGCCGTATTCCAGACATGCGTGGTGGATCGACGACATGATCTGATGCAGCTTGGCATCGACCTCCTCGGCCGTCCAGTTGTATTTCTGCGAGTTCTGGCTCATTTCGAGTCCCGACGTCGCTACGCCGCCCGCATTGACGGCCTTGCCCGGTCCGTAGGGGATTTTCGCCGCGATGAAGGCGTCGATCGCTTCGGGGCGGCAGCCCATGTTCGAGACTTCGGCCACGATCTTCACGCCGTTGGCCAGCAGTTTCTTGGCGTCCTCGCCGTCCAGCTCGTTCTGCGTGGCGCAGGGCATGGCGATGTCCACCTTGACCTCCCACGGTTTCTTGCCGGCGAAGAATTGCGCGTTCGGGAACTTATGGACGTAAGGCTCGACCACGTCGTTGTTCGAAGCGCGCAGTTCGAGCATGTAGGCGATCTTTTCGGCGTCGAGACCTTCGGGATCGTAGATGTAGCCGTCGGGGCCCGAAATCGTCACGACCTTGGCGCCCAGCTCGGTCGCCTTCGTCGCCGCACCCCACGCCACGTTGCCGAAGCCCGATATGGCGATGGTCTGGCCTTTGATGTCCATGCCTGCCTTTTCGAGCATCTGGCGCAGGAAGTAAACCGCGCCGAAGCCCGTCGCTTCGGGACGAATCAGCGAACCGCCGTAAGTCATGCCCTTGCCGGTCAGTACGCCCGTATTCTCGCGCGCCAGCTTGCGGTACATGCCGTAAAGGTAGCCGATTTCGCGGCCGCCCACGCCGATATCACCGGCCGGAACGTCTGTTTCGGGACCGATATGACGCCACAGTTCGACCATGAAGGCTTGGCAGAAGCGCATTACCTCGCGGTCCGACTTGCCTTTGGGGTTGAAGTCCGAGCCGCCCTTGGCGCCGCCCATCGGAAGCGTCGTCAGCGCATTCTTGAAAATCTGCTCGAAACCGAGGAATTTCAGGATCGAGGGATTCACCGAGGGGTGGAAACGCAGACCTCCCTTGTAGGGACCGATCGCGTTGTTGAACTGCACGCGGTAACCGGTATTGACCTGCACCTCGCCCTTGTCGTCTACCCAGACCACCTTGAAGGTAAAACTGCGGTCAGGCTCCACGATGCGCTCTGCGATACGGTTGGCCTCGAATTCCGGATGCTGGTTGTAGGTTTCCTCTACCGTCATGAGAACTTCGCGCACGGCTTGCAGGTATTCGCTTTCGCCGGGGTGCTTGCGCTCAAGTTCCGCCATTAATTTGTTTACGTTCATATTGCCTGAAGTTTTAAAGGTTGTTTCTTTATTACAAATATAAAACTATTTCTTATAAATTGTAACTGCAACATGATTTTTTCCGAAAATTCGTTATTTATTTCTCCTTTTCTCCGGAAAATGTCGTATCGGTGCGCTGCGGGCTATTTTTCCCGCGCTTCGTCCGGCGTCTCTTTGACGATGCCTTTGTTCGAGCGGCCGTCGATGCAGACCCACAGCGGACGCTCGAAACGCACCTGCCGCAGGAAGCTGCCTTCGTAGATCGCGGCGCATTTGTCGAGCGTCTCTTCGCGGAATACGCCGTCGCCGCGGAAGGGGCTGATCGTCAGGTAACCCACGCCCAGCGAGGTGACGTTCTGGAAGAAGTGCGTGCCCTGCGACGGCTCGACGTCGAATTTCTCGATGCCGCATTCGACGATCACCTTGGCTTCGGAGATGTGGTTCCACTTGACGGGTACGCCGAGGAACGGATCCGACGAACCCCAGCGGCCGGGACCGACGAGTATGTAGGAGCGTTTTTCGTCGCGCATGCGGCGGTTCAGCTCCAGCAGTTCGTCGGCGATCTTCTCGGTCGAAAGCGAACTGAACGTGCCGCTTTTGATGTAGATGACGTCCGAGATGTCGCTCATCATGCCAATGCCGAGGGCGTTCTCGCCGTAGACCAGCGCATCGGAGGTGTCCACTTCGCTCCAGTCGATCGGCCGGTTGTCCTGATTGTCGATGATCGGGCGGATTTGCAGCAGGTTGAAAATCTGCTGTTCCCCCGGCGCCACGTCCATATTGACGGCGAATTCGACTTCCACGGGGCAGCGCATCTCCTCGGCGCCCATGTGCAGAATGTCGGTGACGATCTCCGCCAGCGGAAAGGTGTTGTATTTCAGTATATTGTTGAAGGTGATGACTTTGCGGCCCCGGTCGAAGGGGCTGTCCGAGATGCGCTCGTTCTCGCGGTCCCACACCGAGCAGACGAAGCGCGAATTGCGCAGCTCGGCGATCTGGGCGATGTCGAGCCGCCGCAGGTTCACCGCGTCGTCGATCGACGTGCGGAACTCTTCGGGCTGCAGGCTCAGGGCCAGCACTTCGTTCTGCGTGTCGCGCAGCGCCAGTTCGGGCGTCGAGGTCTGGAGCACCTTCTGCGGATAGCGGGGCGAGAAGCGCAGCGTGCGCCCTCCGTCCACGACCAGCTTGCCCAGTCCCATGGCGACGTTGCACACGCCGTCTTCGGGGGCTTCGTCGCCGATGGGGTAGTAGTTGATCGAACGCGCCACGCCCGAAAAGGTCGGGAAGAAAAGTCCGTTCTGCTCCGTGCCGCACACCTCCTGTATGATGACGGCCATTTTCTCCTCCGAGATCAGGTTCTGCGACGAGGAGAGATAGGCCCTCGACGATGCGAAGTAGACCGAGGCGTATACGCTCTTGACCGCCTTGAGCAGCAGACGCAGCATCTGGTCCTCGTTGTCCACATAGGGGATCATGTAGGTCGAGTAGATGCCGGCGAACGGCTGGTAATGCGAATCCTCCAGCTTCGACGACGACCGCACGGCCAGCGGCGTACTGACGGTCTTGATGTAGGCTTTCAGCTCGCGCTGCAGTTTGACGGGAATCGTCGAACTGACGAACTCCGAGAGAATCTCCTCGTCCGAAAACTCCTGCGAAATGATGTATTTGAGTCCGTTGTTGCGGATGAATTCGTCGAAATAGTCCGTTGCGATCACCACCGAGCGGGGAATCATGATGCGCAGGTTGTCGTGCTTGTCGTACTGGCGGTGCTTGAGCAGCATCGAGTTCATGAACGCCAGACCGCGGGCCTTGCCGCCGAGCGACCCTTCGCCGATGCGGGCGAAAGCCACCGCGTCGCTGTAGGTCTCGGTGTCGAAGCGCGCCACCACGCCCTGTCCGAGCAGGATGCGGTAGTCCTTGATGAGGTTCACGATGCGCTGGCGGTGCTCTTCGGTGGTGGCGAACTGGCTCTTGTTGCCCCGGCGGATGGCCGCGGCCAGCGGGAAGAGGCCCCGCGAGTAGAGCCATTTCGAGAGGTGGTTCTGCGAGGTGTGGTATTCGAACGCCTTGTCGGGAATCGTGGCGATCATCTCCTGCATCTGCGCCAGATCCTTGGCGCGGCCGATGACGGCTCCCGTATCGGGGTCCTTGAAGAGGAAGTCGCCGAATGCGAACTCCTTGGCGATATACTCGTGCAGCTGCGAGAGCAGCGTTTTCGAATTCTTGGCGATGAATCCGGCTCCCAGCCCGCGGGCCTGCGCCTCGAATTCGGTCTGCGACGACTGCAGCAGTACGGGCATCAGCGGGTTGTCCTCCTTGATGCGGCGGCAGAGGTCGATGCCGGCGTCGCGCTTCTCGCTTTCGGGCGGGTCGTTGCGGTGGAGTACGAACCCCACGTCGGAAATCACGCCCAGCATGTTCTTCTTGTAACGGTCGTAAAGCTCCACAGCCTCCTCGTAGTTGGTGGCGAGCAGGATCTTGGGGCGTGCGCGTTTGCGCAGGATCTGCTGCTGTTCGTTGAGGGCGTCCTTCAGGAATTCGGTGTTCTGCAGCAGGATCAGCTTGTAGAGTTCGGGCAGGTAGGTCGAGTAGAAGCGGATCGAGTCCTCGACCAGCAGAATGGCCTGCACGCCGCCCTCGACGATATCCTCCTCGGCGTTCATCTTGTCCTCGACCAGCTTGATGATCGCCATGATCAGGTCGGTGTTGCCGTGCCAGCCGAAGATGTAGTCGAGTCCCGAACGGTCCTGCTCCTCGATGCGGCGGTAGATGTCCTTCGAGAAGGAGGTGAGCAGCGCTACGGGAATCTGCGGATGGCGCTCCTTGACGATCTTGGCGAACGTGAAGACGTCCAGTTCCCCCACGTTGTACATCGTCAGGATGAAGTCGAACGAATCGTCGCGTCCGAGCAGGTCCAGCGCCTCGCGCGTCGAGCTGACGCGTGTGAATGACGGCGGGTTCGACATGTTCAGGTCGAGGTACTCCTGATTGATCTGCGACTCGATATGTCCGTCTTCTTCGAGAATGTACCCGTCGTAGCTGCAGCAGACCAGCAGGATTTTGTGGATGCGGTATTTCATGAAGCGGTACTGGGGCCTGTTCCCGTCCGAAAGGGATTGTTCGAGATTCTTGTTCATCGTGTCGCCTGATTTGTTTTAACAAAAATAGAAAAAAATCCGCGAAATGAGAAACCGTGCGTTTTTACCTCCGTGCCGCCGCCCTGCCGTCTCCGTGCCGCCGCTCTGCCGTCTCCGTGCCGTACCCCGTGCTGCTTCCGTGCCGTACCCCGTACTGCTTCCGCACCATACCCTGTGCTGCCTCTGTGCCGTTTCCGTACCGTCTCCGCGCTGTTTCGGCGGCATCTGTTTCCATACGGCTCCGCCGGCCGGAACGGCGGCGGGGTTTTCACGGTTCCGCAGCCGGGTCGCAGGCCCGGACTTCCGCGGCCGCCGGCGTTTCGGCGCTGAACACCATGTGCCGCCACAGGTACGGGATGCGCCCCGCGCCGGTGAAGGCCATGTTGCGGAACCCGGCTTCCCGCAGCAGGATGGCGAGCGTCCTGCGGGACCAGAATTTGATATGGCCGCCCTCCCACAATGCGCTGTAGTGGCGGTCCGCTTTGCCGGCGAGGGCGATCGAGAGGTTTTTCAGGTACCCGTGGTAAGGCGTGGTGAGTATGAAACGTCCGCCGCCGTTGGCTTCGAGGATGCTGCGGACGAAGGCGGCGAATGTCCGCGGGCTGTGAAGGTGCTCGATGACCTCCATCGAGATCACGGTCCTGAAGGGGATCTTCCGCAGTTCGGGCAGCAGCTCGCCCGTCGTCACGTCGCAGACGAAGAAACGGCCGGGATTCCCCCCCCGTCCGATTGGCGATGGCTATGCCCTGCCGCGATGCGTCGATGCCGTAAACGTCGTAGCCCTTGCCGGCCAGATAATTTGCGGTGAATCCGTTGCCGCAGCCCACGTCCAGAATCGGGGTGCCGTCGGCCGGGAGCAGCCGCTCGATGTATTTGCAGAGAAGTTCGTGGTAGAATGCGGGCTGAGCATCGCTCCAGCCGAATTCGCTGTAGTCTGTTGTCATGGGGATCGGGGGATTGTGCGGACGCAGTTTCCACAAAGATAAACAATTTTTCCTTGCGGACAAGCGAACCGGCCGCCGCGTACGGGTCTGCGGCTTTGCGACTTTCCCGCCCGTTTCATTCCATTTTCGTTTTTTATTTCTATCTTTGTTCTGGTCTATAAAAAACATCCATGAATGAACAGTGACAAATACGTGCTTCAGGAGGTCGTCACGCCTGCGCTCGAACGCGAGTGGCTCGACCTCCCCAAGAAGATTTACAAGGGCAACCGCAACTGGGTCTGCCCGCTCGATACCGATATCCGCAAGGTTTTCGATCCGGCCCGCAACGAGCAGTTCGCCGAAGGCGAAGCCGTCCGCTGGGTGGTGCGCAACCGTGCCGGCGAGGTCGTGGGGCGCATCGCGGCGTTCTACAACCGCGAGAAGGCCTCACTCGAAGAGCAGCCCACGGGCGGCTGCGGATTCTTCGAGTCGATCGACGACCAGCAGGTCGCCGACCTGATGTTCGACGCTTCGCGCATGTGGCTGGCCAGCCGCGGCATGGAGGCGATGGACGGCCCGATCAATTTCGGACAGCGCGACGCGTGGTGGGGCCTGCTGGTCGAGGGCTACGAGTTCCAGCCGCTGTACGAGAATCCCTACAACCCGCCTTATTACAAGGAGCTGTTCGAGAACTACGGATTCCGGAACTACTTCAACCAGAACACCTACATCTGGAAAATCTACGACGACGACGTGAACGCCATGGTCCACGACCGGGCCAAGCGTCTCTTCTCGACGCCGGGCTACGGTTTCCGCCAGATCGACATGTCGCGCATCGAGGAGGAGGCCGAGAACTTCCGCATCATATATAATAAGGCGTGGTCGCTCTTTTCGGGCGTGAAGCCCATGACGCAGGAGGAGGCGATGAAGATCATGGAGACGATGAAGCCGATCATCGACCCGGAGATCATCTTCTTCGCCTATTTCAACGACGAGCCGATCGGTTTCTTCATCATGGTTCCCGACCTGAACCGCATCATCGGCAAGTTCAACGGCAAATTCGGACTCATTCAGAAGCTGCGGATGCTCTGGGACCTGAAGGTCCGCAAGGCCAGCGACCGCATTTTCGGCATCATCTTCGGCATCGCGCCCGAATTCCACGGCAAGGGCGTCGAGTCGGGCATGATGCGCTTCATCCTCGAAAAATACATGCGCACGCCGCGCAACCACTACAAGACCATCGAGTTCGCATGGGTGGGCGACTTCAATCCGGTGATGAACCGCATGATCGAAAGCTACGTCTGCGCCACGCGCCACAAGATGCACACCACCTACCGTTACCTGTTCGACCGGACGAAGGAGTTCCACCGCTGTCCGCGTCTGGGTGTCAAACGCCGCGAATAAAACCTTAAAATCCTGATATGAAAACCACTGCATTCACCAAGTACCACATTGCCGCGGGGGCTAAAATGGCCGAATTCGCGGGATACAATATGCCCATCGAGTTCACGGGCATCAACGACGAGCACATGGCCGTCCGCGGCGGCGCCGGCGTCTTCGACGTGAGCCACATGGGCGAAATCTGGGTCAAGGGACCTAAGGCCCTCGGCCTGCTGCAGCGCATCACGACCAACGACGTGTCGAAACTCTATGACGGCAAGGTGCAGTATACCTGCATGCCCAACGGCCGGGGCGGTATCGTGGACGACATCCTCGTCTACCGGGTCGATGCCGAGACCTACATGCTCTGCGTCAATGCCGCCAACATCGAAAAGGACTGGAACCACATCTGCGAACAGGGCCGGGCGTTCGGCATGGAGGCAGGCCACGGCAAGGAGCTTGACAACGCTTCGGACGAAATCTACCAGCTCGCCGTGCAGGGAGCTCTGGCCATGAAGATC
>ENA-USYV01002542-USYV01002542.1-human-gut-metagenome-genome-assembly--contig:-NODE-2542-length-14548-cov-5.591804_pt1 | contig 14548 bp, 8 predicted proteins | sample MGYA00250066_ERZ773514 | MGnify/ENA primary metagenome ERZ773514 (study PRJEB29103, sample SAMN06112049) | human gut metagenome | biome: human gut; feature: ankylosing spondylitis patient; material... | reverse complement strand
AATGGCCGCCGCCCAGCTGATCATCAACCTGCGGTACTGCCTGATGTCCTGTTCCCTGTCCCAGAAGCTTAAGGCAGGACTTCCCTTTTTCCACCGTTTCTTAATATCTTATGGCGTTACCGATGAAATATTCGGGGTTTCCGTGTGCCGCCCCGGCATGCTGAGCCCGTTTTACAGCTATGGGCTGATGTGCCTGGCTGTTCCGGGGTGGACCCTGGGCACCCTGTTAGGCGCCATCTCCGGCGACCTGCTGCCTGCCCGTCTCTTAAGCGCCCTTAACGTGGCCCTTTACGGCATGTTCCTGGCCGTGGTCATACCACCTGCAAAGGGCAGCAAGGTCCTTACCTGGGTCATCCTTGTATCCATGGAGCTCAGCTGGATGTTTACCTGGATACCGGCGCTGAACCACATATCATCTGGCTTTAAGATCATTATACTCACCATACTGGTTGCAGGTGCAGCCGCAATCCTATTTCCATTAAAGGAGGAACAGGCCAATGAACCGTAACGTGTATCTTTATATCCTGGTCATGGCAGGCGTGACCTACCTGATACGTCTCCTGCCGCTGACATTGATAAAAAAGGAGATTAAGAATGTTTATATAAAATCCTTTCTTTACTATGTGCCTTACGTAACCCTGTCCGTCATGACCTTCCCGGCCATCCTGCACGCCACGGCCTCCCTGTGGTCGGGCGCCGCTGCCCTGACCGTTGCGGCCGCCCTGGCCTACAGGGGGAAAAGCCTGTTCCAGGTATCGCTGGCAGGGTGCGGCGCAGTGCTGGTATTGGAACTCCTGATGGTCTGACATAATAAAAAACGTGTCCTGGGGCTGCCGCAGATCCGGCAGTCCCGGGACACGTTTCCTATTACAGGGATAACCCTCCCCTGGCCCGCGCCCTCCTGTCCCGGATGGACTGGACCACCGGCACCATGAAGATTGCCACGATGCCGCCCGCATACCCGTTGTTGTACAGGTTCATACCGCCGTATACGATTCCCACGTTCAGCGCCACGGACGAGTGAAGGAAACCGGCTATGATACCTGCCACAGCCCCGAACTCTCCTGCCACAGGAGCCAGGGTGGTGGAAAACAGCAGGGCCAGCATGGGGGATGGCTGATAAATCTCCCATGTCTTCGTAAAGCTGGCAAGGTACACGCCCAGCATGATGGGGGCAATGTTCCTCAGGTGCTTTCCAGTGGAACTGAAGCCCACAATGGTAAAGATGCCGCAGATGGTGGGCCCTGTCGTAATGGTACCGGTGGGTGCGCTCATCATCCGTGCGGATAACCCCTTCCGGGATGAGGTCGGTTTTCTCTGTCAGCCTGCCGTGACGGTCATACCGGTAAAGATAGTGCGCGTCACGGGCGATACGGTTATCCGGCCACATGCTGAGGGTGCTGTCCGGGTGCAGCTCCGGGTCGGGCAGGCGGTTACCTGCCGGGTCTGTGGCATACGGGATGCGGATATCCAGATTCGCTGCGGTGGTGTGAACGCCGGTCAGCCTGCCGGTGGTGCTGTAGCTGTAACTCCGGGTCTGGCGCGGGCTGCTGATGCGGATGAGTTCGCCGTTGTCGTTCCAGGTGTAATCGCGGTCAGACAGCAGGCTGTTCAGGTGCTGGCTCTGTAACTGCCCGGCAGGGGTATAAGCGGTGGTGAGTTCATAACGGCCGAAGCTGCGCAGCGTTTCCCGGTGCAGGCGGTCGCGGGTGAAATCCACCAGCGGTGTGTCGCCGAGCTTCATGCCTGCCAGCCAGCCGCTGCCGTAGGTCAGCCATTCCACGGCGGGCAGGCTGTCCGGTATACAGCGGTTCGCCAGTCCCTGCGCGTTGTACGCATGTCTGGTCTCATGCTGCCAGAGCAGTGCTTCCGTCTGCGGGTGATGCACCGTCTGACGCTCACCGGTCAGCCGGCCTTTCTCATCATATCCGTAATACACCGCCACCCGGTGCCCTTCGCTGATATGGCTGATGTCTGTCAGCCAGCCGCGTTCGTCATACCGCCACCGCTCTGCGGTTTCACCCTTCACGGTGCGGTGCGTGAGGCGGTCTGCTTCGTCATAGTGCCAGTGGGTGACCAGCCCCTCATCCTCGCTGCGGATAAGTTTGCCGGTCAGGTCGTGGTGATAACGCTGTGTGCGGCCGTCAAAGCCGGTTTCCTGTATCAGCCGGTCGAGTACATCGTAACGGAAGGTGGTGTGGCTGCCGTTTTCACTGGTCAGGCGGATGACCCGTCCGGCAGCATCGTATTCCATACTGCGCGTCAGCCCGCCCTGCGTGGTACAGATGGCCTTTCCCCACGCATCGTACTGTGTCCCGTTTCTGCTGCCGTCCGGGGCAATGACGGTGGTCAGGTCACCGGCGGCGTTGTATTCATACCGCGTTTCATGGCCCTGCGTGTCTTTCACGGCAATTAACTGTCCACGGCTGTCGTATGCGCGGTACTGACTCAGCCCTTCCTCGCGGTGCACCGCCGTCATCTGCCCGAAGCGGTCATGGTCATAACGGGTTACATAACCGGAACAGTCGGTGAAGCTCAGCAACTGACCGTAACGGCTCCACGTCATGGTTTTCCGGCTGCCGGTGGCATCTTCCGTTGCGCAGGGTAAGTCACTGTGTGGATTATCATAACGGTAGCGGGTGATATCGCCGTCAGGGGCAGTTTCCTGAATCAGACGGCCCAATTCATCATATTCCCGGCGTATTTCCAGCCCGTCAGGCCCGGTGGCTGACGTTAACTGGCTGTGGTGGTTATAGTAAAACGCCGATGCCCTGCCATCCGGCGTGGTGATGCGCGTGATGAGGCCCGTCACCACATCCGGGCTGTATTCTGTTGTCCTGCCTGCGGCATCCGTCTGTGCCCTGAGCCTGCCCACGGCGTCAAACTGACTCTGCGTGACGCTGCCGTCCGCGTGTTCCTTTTTCACCACCCGCTTCAGCCCGGCTTCGCCCTGCGTGTGCAGCACTTCACGGCGGTTCAGGCTGTCGGTGATGGTGATGCGGTCTTTCTCATACTGATACGTGTAGCTTAAGCCTGCCGGGTTTAGCTGTTCTGTCACCCGCCCGTCGCTGTCGTAACGGTAACGGATTTCCGGCCGGCCCGTGTGACGGTGCGCCACCATCCGGCCCCGGTATTTATCATCGTAAGTAAAGCTGCGCACCTGTTTGCCACTACGGTCATACACCACCGCCAGTTCGCCGCGCGGCGTCCAGCCATAGCGTACCAGCGGCGCGGCAGGTAAATTCTCCGGGTATTCCGGGTCGTGCGTCAGCCACACGGCAGACAGACGGATGCCGTTGTCCCGGCCATATTCGGTGTAACCCGGCAGGGTATCAGGAAAAGCGGACGGTTCCGTCCCGCCGGAAATGGCCTGCTGCCGGGCTTCTTCTGCCCGCTGCGCCTGCGTGGTCAGTACCAGCCGGAAGTGACGCCCGGCACCATCCGTCACGCCGGTGATTTCGCCGCTGAATTCACCGGCGGCTTCGCGGTGGAACGTCTGTGTGCGCCCGAAGCGGTCCACCAGCCCGGTCAGTACCCGGTACGGCGGCAGCGGCGCAGGCAGCACCTCATCCGCTTCCGGCACCCGCTCACACCAGCCGAGCAGCCACCACGGCCCCTGCGGACTGTTTGTCGCCAGATAACGATGCGGACTTAAGCGGAGTTCTTCCGGCAGCGCCTGCCAGAGTGCGGCCAGCCGGTGACCTTCATCCAGTCTCAGGACGCCGCCGCGCACCAGCCACAGTGACTCGCTGCGGCTGTAACCGTCCTCACCGGGAAACAGGTGCTCAAAATACAGGCTTCTGCCGCCGTTATCACTGAGTATCAGTGTGTTATCGCGCAGCTGTAAGCGGATATCCGCAGGCATTTTCCAGCCGGGGCCGAGGCTCCCCACCGGCGCGGGCGTTTTTGTCCGGTAACTGCTGTAGGTGCGGGAGAGGATGAACGGCAGCGGGCCGGGCAGGGCGATGTCGGTTTCACCGGGAAGGACCTTTGCACCGAGCAGGGGATTGACCGGATGGCCGGACGTCACTCCGCCGGGGCACACCGAACAGGCCACGCCGGTGGGGGCACCAATGCGCACCCCGGCTGAACCCTGAACAATGCTACCGCCATACTGCGTCATGTCGCCCTGACGCGCTGCCGGTTTTCCGCTCATCTGCTCATCCTTGTTTTATCGGGTTATTTGTCTGCTTCCAGGCAAAACCCTACAGATTTATAAGAAAGCCTTAAGTGAGATATCCATCAGATAGAAACAATTAGGAAAATATTTATATCACCATGATAAATATGTGATTTATTTGGAAGTAACAAACCATCAACATTTTCTGCCCTTTTTCCCATCACCAGGCCATACTGATATTTTTCCTCGCACAAAGGACTCGGCATGAAACTCGTCGGTAGCTACACCAGCCCGTTTGTACGCAAACTTTCTATTCTGTTGTTAGAAAAGGGCATAACTTTCGAATTTATTAATGAACTGCCCTATAACGCGGACAACGGCGTGGCGCAATTTAACCCGTTAGGAAAAGTGCCGGTGCTGGTGACCGAAGAGGGCGAATGTTGGTTTGATTCGCCGATCATCGCTGAATATATTGAATTAATGAATGTCGCTCCGGCGATGTTGCCGCGCGATCCGCTGGAGTCGTTGCGGGTGCGCAAAATTGAGGCACTGGCGGATGGCATTATGGATGCCGGGCTGGTATCGGTGCGTGAACAGGCGCGTCCAGCGGCGCAGCAGTCTGAAGATGAATTGTTACGCCAGCGGGAGAAAATCAACCGCAGTCTGGATGTGCTGGAAGGATATCTGGTCGATGGCACACTCAAAACCGATACGGTCAATCTGGCGACTATCGCCATTGCCTGTGCCGTCGGATATCTCAATTTCCGCCGCGTTGCGCCAGGTTGGTGTGTCGACCGCCCACACTTAGTCAAACTGGTCGAAAACCTGTTTAGCCGCGAAAGTTTTGCTCGCACCGAACCGCCAAAGGCTTGATGCGCGATATGTCCTCCTGACCCATCTCACGTTACAATCCGTGGTTATGTTAAACGCCCTTCTCCGTGTGAGAGGGCCTTGATCAGCCAGGTTTCCTATGACAACCGAAACGCGTTCCCTCTATAGTCAACTTCCGGCTATTGATCGCTTATTGCGCGATAGCTCCTTCCTTTCTTTGCGTGATACTTATGGTCACACCCGCGTGGTGGAATTGTTGCGTCAGATGCTCGACGAAGCGCGAGAAGTGATTCGTGGCAGCCAGACGCTGCCTGCGTGGTGTGAAAACTGGGCGCAAGAAGTCGATGCCCGGTTGACGAAAGAAGCGCAGAGCGCGCTGCGTCCGGTGATCAACCTGACGGGAACCGTGCTGCATACCAACCTTGGGCGAGCTTTACAGGCGGAAGCCGCGGTGGAAGCCGTTGCGCAGGCTATGCGTTCGCCAGTGACCCTCGAGTATGATCTGGACGACGCCGGACGCGGACATCGCGATCGGGCGCTGGCGCAGCTGCTGTGCCGTATTACGGGGGCGGAAGATGCCTGTATCGTCAATAACAATGCGGCGGCGGTGTTATTGATGTTGGCGGCCACTGCCAGCGGAAAAGAGGTGGTGGTATCTCGCGGCGAACTGGTGGAGATTGGCGGCGCGTTTCGTATTCCCGATGTTATGCGTCAGGCAGGCTGCACCCTACACGAAGTAGGGACCACCAACCGCACGCACGCGAATGATTATCGTCAGGCGGTGAATGAAAATACCGCACTGTTGATGAAAGTACATACCAGTAACTACAGCATTCAGGGGTTCACCAAAGCGATAGATGAAGCGGAACTGGTGGCGCTCGGCAAAGAGCTGGATGTTCCCGTAGTGACTGATTTAGGCAGTGGCTCGCTGGTCGATCTTAGCCAGTACGGTTTGCCGAAAGAGCCAATGCCGCAGGAGTTGATTGCGGCGGGCGTCAGTCTGGTGAGTTTCTCCGGCGACAAGTTGTTAGGCGGGCCGCAGGCAGGAATTATTGTTGGTAAAAAAGAGATGATCGCCCGCCTGCAAAGCCACCCGCTGAAGCGTGCATTACGCGCGGATAAAATGACCCTCGCGGCGCTGGAAGCCACGTTGCGTCTTTATTTACACCCTGAAGCTCTGAGTGAAAAATTACCGACCCTGCGCCTGCTTACCCGCAGCGCAGAGGTCATTCAAATCCAGGCACAACGTTTACAGGCCCCCCTTGCCGCACATTACGGCGCGGAGTTTGCGGTACAGGTTATGCCATGTCTTTCGCAGATTGGCAGTGGTTCGCTGCCGGTTGATCGCCTGCCGAGCGCGGCATTAACGTTTACACCCCATGATGGACGCGGTAGCCACCTTGAGTCATTAGCCGCCCGCTGGCGTGAATTGCCAGTGCCGGTGATTGGTCGTATTTATGACGGACGATTGTGGCTGGATTTACGCTGCCTTGAAGATGAGCAACGGTTTTTGGAGATGTTGTTGAAATGATTATTGCGACTGCCGGACACGTTGACCACGGCAAAACAACCTTATTGCAGGCGATTACTGGCGTAAATGCTGACCGTCTGCCGGAAGAAAAAAAGCGCGGCATGACCATCGATCTCGGCTATGCCTACTGGCCGCAGCCGGATGGTCGCGTGCCTGGTTTTATCGACGTACCCGGTCATGAAAAGTTTCTTTCCAACATGCTGGCGGGCGTTGGTGGTATCGATCACGCGCTGTTGGTGGTGGCGTGCGATGACGGCGTGATGGCACAGACCCGTGAGCATCTGGCGATTTTGCAGCTGACCGGTAACCCGATGCTGACAGTGGCGCTGACCAAAGCCGATCGCGTGGACGAAGCGCGTGTTGATGAGGTTGAACGCCAGGTAAAGGAGGTTCTGCGGGAATACGGTTTTGCTGAGGCAAAACTGTTTATCACCGCAGCAACCGAAGGTCGGGGAATTGATGCCCTGCGCGAGCATCTGCTTCAGTTGCCGGAACGCGAGCACGCCAGCCAACATAGTTTCCGCCTCGCGATTGACCGCGCATTTACCGTAAAAGGTGCCGGGCTGGTCGTCACCGGTACGGCGTTAAGCGGGGAAGTGAAGGTAGGCGATTCACTCTGGCTGACTGGTGTAAATAAACCGATGCGTGTACGTGCGCTGCATGCGCAAAACCAGCCAACAGAAACCGCCAATGCCGGGCAGCGTATCGCGCTTAACATCGCGGGTGATGCGGAAAAAGAGCAGATTAACCGTGGCGACTGGCTGCTTGCCGATGTGCCGCCAGAGCCGTTCACACGGGTGATTGTCGAGCTTCAAACCCATACACCGCTGACCCAGTGGCAGCCGCTGCATATTCACCACGCCGCCAGCCACGTCACGGGACGCGTTTCACTGCTGGAAGATAACCTTGCTGAACTGGTCTTCGACACCCCGTTATGGCTGGCAGATAACGACCGCCTGGTATTGCGCGATATCTCTGCCCGCAACACGCTGGCCGGAGCGCGCGTCGTGATGCTTAACCCGCCGCGTCGCGGTAAACGTAAGCCGGAATATCTGCAATGGCTGGCGTCTCTTGCACGGGCGCAGAGCGATGCCGATGCGTTATCTGTTCATCTGGAACGCGGCGCGGTTAACCTTGCGGATTTCGCCTGGGCGCGCCAGCTCAACGGCGAAGGGATGCGCGAATTGCTGCAACAGCCTGGTTATATTCAGGCTGGTTATAGCTTGTTGAATGCGCCGGTTGCCGCCCGCTGGCAGCGGAAAATTCTCGACACATTAGCGACTTATCATGAGCAACATCGCGATGAACCTGGTCCTGGGCGCGAACGTCTGCGACGTATGGCGTTGCCAATGGAAGATGAAGCGCTGGTACTGTTGCTGATTGAAAAGATGCGCGAAAGCGGCGACATCCTCAGTCATCACGGTTGGCTGCATCTGCCAGATCACAAAGCGGGCTTCAGCGAAGAGCAGCAGGCCATCTGGCAAAAAGCAGAGCCGCTGTTTGGTGACGAGCCGTGGTGGGTGCGTGACCTGGCAAAAGAGACGGGAACCGACGAGCAGGCAATGCGCCTGACGCTACGCCAGGCGGCGCAGCAGGGGATAATTACGGCGATCGTCAAAGATCGTTATTACCGTAATGATCGGATTGTCGAATTTGCCAATATGATCCGCGATCTCGATCAGGAGTGTGGTTCAACCTGCGCGGCGGATTTCCGCGATCGCTTAGGCGTAGGCCGAAAGCTGGCAATTCAGATTCTGGAATATTTTGACCGCATTGGCTTTACGCGTCGTCGTGGAAATGATCATTTATTGCGCGACGCATTATTATTTCCCGAAAGATAAGGAAATGATTAATTCATAATAAATATGAATTAATACAAAATTCTTATTAATATTAAGGAAGCACGTTATTTGATGAATGTAACGTGCTTTTTATTAAAAATATTTTAATAAACGGTAATGTCGATCATATTTCCGAATGAAAATACTTTGTAATCTGCCAGCCCTTTTTACTCTTCCAGGAGTGTTTTATGGCAGCTTCAACCTTTTTTATTCCTTCAGTGAATGTCATCGGCGCTGATTCATTGACTGATGCAATGAATATGATGGCAGATTATGGATTTACCCGTACCTTAATTGTCACTGACAATATGTTAACGAAATTAGGTATGGCGGGCGATGTGCAAAAAGCACTGGAAGAACGCAATATTTTTAGCGTTATTTATGATGGCACCCAACCTAACCCAACCACGGAAAACGTCGCCGCAGGTTTGAAATTACTTAAAGAAAATAATTGCGATAGCGTGATTTCCTTAGGCGGTGGTTCTCCGCATGACTGTGCAAAAGGTATTGCGCTGGTGGCAGCCAATGGTGGTGATATCCGTGATTATGAAGGCGTTGACCGCTCTGCAAAACCGCAGCTGCCGATGATCGCCATCAATACCACTGCGGGTACAGCATCAGAAATGACTCGTTTCTGCATCATCACCGACGAAGCGCGTCACATCAAAATGGCGATTGTTGATAAGCACGTGACTCCGCTGCTTTCTGTCAATGACTCCTCGCTGATGATCGGTATGCCGAAGTCACTGACCGCCGCCACTGGTATGGACGCCTTAACGCACGCTATCGAAGCGTATGTTTCTATTGCCGCCACGCCGATCACTGACGCTTGTGCACTGAAAGCCGTGACCATGATTGCCGAAAACCTGCCGTTAGCCGTTGAAGATGGCAGTAATGCGAAAGCGCGTGAAGCAATGGCTTATGCCCAGTTCCTCGCCGGTATGGCGTTCAATAATGCTTCTCTGGGTTATGTTCATGCGATGGCGCACCAGCTGGGCGGTTTCTACAACCTGCCACACGGTGTATGTAACGCCGTTTTGCTGCCGCATGTTCAGGTATTCAACAGCAAAGTCGCCGCCGCACGTCTGCGTGACTGTGCCGCTGCAATGGGCGTGAACGTGACAGGTAAAAACGATGCGGAAGGTGCTGAAGCCTGCATTAACGCCATCCGTGAACTGGCGAAGAAAGTGGATATCCCGGCAGGCCTACGCGACCTGAACGTGAAAGAAGAAGATTTCGCGGTACTGGCGACCAATGCTCTGAAAGATGCCTGCGGATTTACTAACCCGATTCAGGCAACTCACGAAGAAATTGTGGCGATTTATCGCGCAGCGATGTAATCATCATTTCCACAACGGCTGGCAAATTGTCAGCCGCTTTTTCAACTATCTCTGTAACCCTTGCCCGTAAATTCGTGATAGCTGTCGTAAAGCTGTTACCGACTGGCGAAGATTTCGCCAGTCACGTCTACCCTTGTTATACCTCACACCGCAAGGAGACGATCATGACCAATAATCCCCCTTCAGCACAGATTAAGCCCGGCGAGTATGGTTTCCCCCTCAAGTTAAAAGCCCGCTATGACAACTTTATTGGCGGCGAATGGGTAGCCCCTGCCGACGGCGAGTATTACCAGAATCTGACGCCGGTGACCGGGCAGCTGCTGTGCGAAGTGGCGTCTTCGGGCAAACGAGACATCGATCTGGCGCTGGATGCTGCGCACAAAGTGAAAGATAAATGGGCGCACACCTCGGTGCAGGATCGTGCGGCGATTCTGTTTAAGATTGCCGATCGAATGGAACAAAACCTCGAGCTGTTAGCGACAGCTGAAACCTGGGATAACGGCAAACCCATTCGCGAAACCAGTGCTGCCGACGTGCCGCTGGCGATTGACCATTTTCGCTATTTCGCCTCGTGTATTCGGGCGCAGGAAGGTGGGATCAGTGAAGTTGATAGCGAAACCGTGGCCTATCATTTCCATGAACCGTTAGGCGTGGTGGGGCAGATTATCCCGTGGAACTTCCCGCTGCTGATGGCGAGCTGGAAAATGGCTCCCGCGCTGGCGGCGGGCAACTGTGTGGTGCTGAAACCCGCACGTCTTACCCCGCTTTCTGTACTGCTGCTAATGGAAATTGTCGGTGATTTACTGCCGCCGGGCGTGGTGAACGTGGTCAATGGCGCAGGTGGGGTAATTGGCGAATATCTGGCGACCTCGAAACGCATCGCCAAAGTGGCGTTTACCGGCTCAACGGAAGTGGGCCAACAAATTATGCAATACGCCACGCAAAACATTATTCCGGTGACGCTGGAGCTGGGCGGCAAATCGCCAAATATCTTCTTTGCTGATGTGATGGATGAAGAAGATGCCTTTTTCGATAAAGCGCTGGAAGGCTTTGCACTGTTTGCCTTTAACCAGGGCGAAGTTTGCACCTGTCCGAGTCGTGCTTTAGTGCAGGAATCTATCTACGAACGCTTTATGGAACGCGCCATCCGCCGTGTCGAAAGCATTCGTAGCGGTAACCCGCTCGACAGCGTGACGCAAATGGGCGCGCAGGTTTCTCACGGGCAACTGGAAACCATCCTCAACTACATTGATATCGGTAAAAAAGAGGGCGCTGACGTGCTCACAGGCGGGCGGCGCAAGCTGCTGGAAGGTGAACTGAAAGACGGCTACTACCTCGAACCGACGATTCTGTTTGGTCAGAACAATATGCGGGTGTTCCAGGAGGAGATTTTTGGCCCGGTGCTGGCGGTGACCACCTTCAAAACGATGGAAGAAGCGCTGGAGCTGGCGAACGATACGCAATATGGCCTGGGCGCGGGCGTCTGGAGCCGCAACGGTAATCTGGCCTATAAGATGGGGCGCGGCATACAGGCTGGGCGCGTGTGGACCAACTGTTATCACGCTTACCCGGCACATGCGGCGTTTGGCGGCTACAAACAATCAGGCATTGGCCGCGAAACCCACAAAATGATGCTTGAGCATTACCAGCAAACCAAGTGCCTGCTGGTGAGCTACTCGGATAAACCGTTGGGGCTGTTCTGATATAAGAAGCTGGTCGCATCGGGTATTCATTGCCTGATGCGACGCTTACGCGTCTTATCAGGCCTACCTAGGCGCATATGTTTACGCCTTGCACCTGACCGTAGGTCGGATAAGGCGTTCACGCCGCATCCGGCATAAGCAAAGCGCACGTTATCACTATTTGCGACGCTTGCGTGTCTTATCGGTTCAAATGTTTACGTCTCCTGGGGCTGAGCATTCACTGAACTAAATTAAGAGCATCTTTTCTACAAATTACTGCACACCGTTATTCTTCTTACGAATATCCCTATTAGCCCCCCCTTTAAACTTATTTTCGTTGATTGTAATGAGAGTGATAAGCGGCGATATGCCGTGAAGCTGTGACAATGTAAGGAAGAGAGAAAGGCACCTTTTGCGGAGCAGGACACATATTGGTGGCTAAAATAAATATCGCGAATAAAAAACTACTTTTTAATGATTTGATGAATATTTAAATATCTCGAATGTTTCTGTGCAAAGCTATTTATTTTTATGGTTTATGAATTGGCAGGAGTCATATCTAATATTTTTTATGATATTTAGTTAAAAACGGCACTATTGTTATATTCCTCACGTTCCAGGAAATCAGCTGATTTACTCGTATTATGTGACGGGATACTATTCGCTGGCTTGCTGATGTTGCATTAAAATCGAAAGTGCACATCCTATTAAAACAACTTTTATATTTTTCTATATACGCACTCATTCTTGAAAGCGTAGGGCATCCTTTATTTCAGGGAACGTAAATAATGAAAAAATCGACATTATCTTTAGACATCGGTTTATTATTGGCATGTAGTACCGGTATGGCAAAAACACAGCATTTAACGCTGGAACAACGCATGGCATTGCTGGAAGAACGCCTGGAAGCGGCAGAAATGCGGGCAGCAAAAGCAGAGGGGCAGGTAAAACAGCTGCAGACACAACAAGCCGCTGAGATCCGCGAAATTAAGGCTGCCCAGGGCAATACGCCGGTAAATGGACAGGCAACGGCGGAATCTGCAAAGAAAAATGCCACCTCACCTAATCTTTTGCTTTCAGGTTATGGCGATTTAAAAATCTACGGCGACGTAGAATTTAATATGGATGCGGAAAGTAATCATGGCCTGCTGGCAATGACCAACGCTGATGTGAATAGCGATCCCACCAATGAACAGTGGAATCTCAATGGCCGTATTCTGTTAGGCTTTGATGGTGTAAGAAAGCTGGACAACGGTTATTTCGCCGGGTTCTCCGCACAACCGCTGGGGGATATGCACGGTTCTGTGAATATCGATGACGCGGTTTTCTTCTTTGGCAAAGAAAATGACTGGAAAGTCAAAGTAGGGCGTTTTGAAGCCTACGATATGTTCCCGCTAAATCAGGATACCTTTGTTGAGCATTCAGGTAATACTGCGAACGATCTTTATGATGATGGCAGCGGTTATATCTATATGATGAAAGAGGGGCGCGGGCGTTCTAACGCTGGTGGTAATTTCCTTGTCAGCAAACAACTCGATAACTGGTATTTTGAATTAAACACGTTACTGGAAGACGGAACATCTTTATATAACGACGGTAATTATCATGGTCGCGATATGACGCAGCAGAAAAATGTTGCTTACCTGCGCCCGGTGATAGCCTGGTCGCCGACGGAAGAATTAACCGTTTCCGCAGCGATGGAAGCGAACGTGGTAAATAATGCTTACGGTTATACCGATAGCAAGGGTAATTTTGTCGATCAGTCCGATCGTACCGGTTATGGTATGAGCATGACCTGGAACGGCCTGAAAACGGATCCGGACAATGGCATTGTGGTTAATCTTAATACCGCCTATTTAGATGCTAATAATGAGAAAGATTTCACTGCCGGGATTAACGCGCTGTGGAAACGTTTCGAGCTCGGTTATATCTACGCGCACAATAAGATTGATGAATTCAGCGGTGTAGTTTGTGATAACGACTGCTGGATTGATGATGAAGGGACGTACACCATTCACACCATTCATGCGTCTTATCAGTTCGCTAACGTGATGGATATGGAGAACTTTAATATTTACCTCGGGACGTATTACTCCATTCTGGATAGCGACGGTGATAAAAAACACGGTGATGATACTGATGACCGTTACGGCGCACGCGTTCGCTTTAAATACTTCTTCTGATGAAAGTGCGGCGCCGGAAAAATATCCGGCACCGCAACTCATTAAGGCAGGTAAAACACTTCTTGTAGCTCGCTGCTGACCGGGCTGTTATCCGGATTAGCGGGCATAACGTCGGTCATATATTTCCACCAACGTTGGCAAACGTCAGTGCTGGCAACCGCATTCCAGCGTTCTTCAGATTCAATTTCTACTGTGGCAAACAGCAAATTTCGCGCTTTGTCGAGGTAGATGGCGTAGTTATGCGCACCGTGAGATTTCAATACCGCTTCCAGTTCCGGCCAGATCGGGTTGTGCCGACGCTGATACTCTTCGTGAGCGTCCGGGTTGACTTGCATAACAAAGGCTTTGCGGATCATAACGCCTCCAGATAAAGCTCACGCACTTCGTCGCGGCTGGCGGTACGTGGGTTACATGGTGCGCATGGGTCGGCCAGGGCTTTATCTAACCAGCCTTCGATATCCTCTTTGCTGATGCCAAGCTGACTAAATCCCGCAGGTATGCCTACGCGATGGCTCAAGGCTCGAATGGCATTAATCGCTTCCAGACTTGCCGCTTCATCACTCATCCCGCGCGTATCGACCCCCATCGCCTGGGCGATACGGGCAAAGCGTGCGATGGCATTCGGGCGGTTAAAGTTTTCGATTACTGGCAACAAGATGGCATTACACACCCCGTGTGGCAGGTTGTGGGTAGCACCGGGCTGATGCGCCAGTGCGTGAACCAGTCCCAGTCCCGCGCTGTTAAAAGCCATACCCGCCAGATATTGCCCGAAAGCCATCTGTTCGCGAGCTTCCAGATTATGACCATCTTCTACCGCTTTCGGCAGCCACAGAGAAATCAAGCGGATAGCCTCCAGCGCGTTGGCATCAGTTAGCGGATGGGCGCCAACGGAAACAAAGGCTTCTATGGCATGGGTTAGTGCGTCCATACCGGTGGCAGCGGTCAGAGATCGGAAGAGCGTCGTGTAGGGAAAGAGTGTAGATCTCGGTGGTCGCCGTATCATTAAAAAAAAAAAAAAAA
>ENA-USYV01002540-USYV01002540.1-human-gut-metagenome-genome-assembly--contig:-NODE-2540-length-14563-cov-9.704749_pt1 | contig 14563 bp, 10 predicted proteins | sample MGYA00250066_ERZ773514 | MGnify/ENA primary metagenome ERZ773514 (study PRJEB29103, sample SAMN06112049) | human gut metagenome | biome: human gut; feature: ankylosing spondylitis patient; material... | reverse complement strand
CTTAATTATAACTGAAAGATGAGCACTTGGCTCTTTTTATATAGATTTGTAATTTACACCATTATATAGACTTTATCCCTACGCCCCGGCTTCTTGACTTCCCCGGGGCTTATTCTTACTTTTCTTCCTCCTACGCCCCGGCTTCTTGACTTCCCCGGGGCTTATTCTTACTTTTCTTCCTCTCACGCCCCGGCTTCTCGATTTCCTCGGGGCTTATTCTTACTTTTCTTCCTCTCACGCCCCAACTACCTAGAACCCCAACGGCTTATTTTCTTCTCAGATACCCTTGCAACCGGTTTCCGTGACTGTCGACGGTTACTGTCAGGGCTCCATAGTCAGTGGTGAGGTACCAGGGGACCTTAGCATCTTCCAGGCGCTGTAGCGTCGCAGCATGGGGATGGCCATAGGAATTGTTACGACCACAGGAGATAATGGCGGCAGCGGGGCCGGCGGCGGCAAGGAACTCAGAACTGGTGGAATAGCCTGAGCCGTGATGCGCTACCTTCAGGATGTCTACCTTGAAGCCCCCTTGTCTCCGTGATTCCCACAACTCCTGCTGTTCTCGCGGTTCCTGCGATTCCTGCAATTTCTGCGCATTCTGCAAAGCCTGTGATTCCTGCGCTACCCGTAACGTCTTCGCTTCCTGTAACGTCTTCAACGTCTGCAATTCCTGTGTCAGCTGCTGCTCCCCTTCGCCTTCCACATCCCCTGTCAGGAGAATGCTTAGCTTCCCGGCACCCACGCCGAAGTTTTTCCTTTCACCGGTATCGCCATGACCGGTTTTCTCACCAGTAACTCCGACAGCAAAGCTGCCGTTCTCACCGTAAACTTCGCTAGCAGCTCTTCCGCCCTCTCCACTTGCTTCCATCCCCTCTGCCGCGCCCCACTTCACTGCTTTCGCAAATACCTCCACGTAGAAGCATTCCGAATAGGCATTGGCATCCGCAAGGGTCGTATTCTCCTCCGGGTGCAGACACCGCAGCCGGAGTCGACTATCCCTGATCTCATCGCCACATTTTATGTAACTTACCGGTACTCCGGCATATTCCGCGGCAACAAGCAATTTTTCAAAAGCCTCCCTGCGCTCCGCTTCCGTAATCGCAGGCAGAAACATCTGCTCCACGGTAATTCCCCATTCTCCACCGTTCTCCAGCAGTTCCAATATGCCATTCATATGGTCTTCATCTGGGTGCGATACAAACACACCGCGTAGAGACTGGATTCCCCGGCTCTTGAGATAAGGCTTCAACACATATTCACCGATTTTCCTCCGACTGGTACTGCCGCAGTCAAAAAGATATGCCCCCTGCCCGGTCTCCACCACGATACCGTCTCCCTGTCCCACGTCCAGAAAAGTCACACGGCTTCCCCGATCAAAATTGCCGGTCAGTAAACCAACTATTAATACCAAAATCATTGCGGCTACAATTCGGCACATAACTCCGCTCCTATATGTCATCACTCCCTGCCATGTATACCAAAAATTTGCTAAAACATGCCGCCATCTGGTGGTACATATTTCAGAGTACCTGTCAGAGTGCTGCATCTTTTTTCTGTTACTCTCTCTTTTTCTACCCCTACCGCTATCATCCACTCCGCGTGTTTCCCGACGCTGCCTTTCTCTTTCAGCGCGGTGTCCGTCTCCATGATTATTTTCCGCCACATAAGCTGCATAAAGTCTTTGTCGCTTCCATTTTTCCGCATAATTCCTGCCAATGATCAACACAAATAGCCCACTATAATAAACGATCATCTGCCACTTTGCCGGGCGGCCCACGCACCATACCGCTCCCGGCAGTTCTCCGAACCGTTCGCAGATCCATTCATACCACCACAGGATCAGACAATCCACCGTCCCTGCAATTCCCAGTCCAGGGATCAATGACAGGATTCCCCCTGCCATCACCACACTCATAAAGGGCAACACCAGCAGGTTCAATAATACCGAGTAGACAGGGATCTCATAAAAGAACCAGAGCTGTATGGGCAGCGTAAAAAGAATAACTCCGGCACTGGCGGCAAAACCGCTTTTAAGTGCTGACACCATGCGCCAAAGCCTTTCATACACCACCTTCCGCCAGCCTTCCCGGTACTTGTTCCTCTCGTAAGCGGAATCACCCAGAATATCTGTCACGGTCAGAAGCCCTGCCACCACGCCACTGGCCGTTTCCACACCGGCATTATCTTCCCTACCATCCCCGGCAAACACCGGTGTCAACAAGCAGATCCCCAGCACCGCCCCAAAAGACATCAAAAAGCTCACATCCCCAAGCCGCTCCGGTTGCTGCAACACCAGCAATGCCGCCAACAGCCCCACACCTGTCAGCATATCGTAAGTCCTTCCCACGAATATCCCCAACATCTGCAGCAGATACATTCCTATGGCACGGCTGGCGGATACACTCATGCCCACCATCATACCGTACAGAAGCAGTGTCATGGCACCTCCCGCTGCTGCCACTCTGACCGGAGCCCCCAGTCTCTTAAGCAGCCGGTAGCATCCCATCCCCAGCAAAGTAATATGCAGCCCTGAAATGCTTAAGATATGGGCGATCCCATTCCTCTGGTACAGCGCCTTTACCTCCGCATCCAGTTCTTCCTTCTCCCCCAGCAGTAATGTCTGCATAACGGAAGCCTCTTTCTCCGGGAATACCTTTGCCAGTCTGTCGTGTAATCTCCTTCGAAAGGCAAACAACTTTTCTCTCAAAAAGCTATAATCCTCCTCCGCTGCCAGAACCTGTGCTTTCCGCACTCTGCCACCGATGCCCTTTCCCGCAGAATAGGCCCGCACGTCAAATTCCCCGTGATTGGTCGCAGCATCGAAGTGCGAAAAAACGCCTTCCAGAACAATATGCTGGCCCAGTCTCAGGCTCTGTACCTCCTGCGTGTTTGTCAACTCACATTGTAATTTTCCAGAATAGGAATATTTTAGATCGTTTTGAATAATAGAAATTGATTTCAGAATAATCGTTTCAGAAGTTCTTGTGTCTATCCGTCCCGTGATCCTCACCGGACTTCCGTCAGGCGGCAGTACGCCGGCATCCCCGGTGTCTGCCCCCGTCAGTATTCTTCCTATGGCGAGCACTATCACGAGACACAGACACGCCATAAAAAGCGGTCGTCTCATTAAGCTCCCTTCCGCAGGCAATCCCGCCTGCCCACAGTCAGGACTGTTCCGACAGTCCAACGCAAAAACAGTCCTGTCCCGCATAAATTCAAAATTTACTGTTCCAAAGTCGTTACATAATCCAGATTCCGTTCAAAAGTGGAATTGCTGAAGGTAGATGGCACTTCGCCGTTGACCAGGATCTGTACTTTATTGATATTATCCAGTTCCACCAGGGAATTCACGATGGAGTAAACTGCTACCTCCGTGGAAACATTGTTCACCACGGTCAGGAAGCTGGAATCCAGATTCACATAGCAGATGCCATCTTTGGTCAGGATATTGATGATCTTGGTCTCCGGATTGATCACCGGGTACAGACCCTCAATCTGTCCGCTGGGTCCCGCGATCAGTTCCTCCACCACGAATCGCTCCAACGGAGTATTGGTGGAATAATGCTTTTCTCTGTAGGCCGCGATCAGCTTATCACCGTCTGCATTGGCAAAATACAGCTTTACCTTCACCAGTTCATAGGTGTTGATCTCGTTACCGTCATTATTGATGAACTGCTCGGCATTCATCCAGCCTACCAATTCCCCTGCATTGTCATATAACTGACTGCCTTCCACGGTAATCGTCACATATTTCACATTGGACAGCTGCGTCAGTGTCCTTACAACGGCCGCCCGCACCAGTACTTCTGTGGTGACCGAAAGTTCGGAATATGCCTTATCCACATTGATTACAAGTTTTCCGTCTTCCACTTCATAATCCAGAACCTGAAATCCCATGTCAAAAGGCGCCTTATATTCCAGCTTTTCCGGGGTGGTGGAGAGAAATGTCATGGTCTCTTCCAACTGTTCCTCCGGTGTCTTGGTGTTCAGATACTGGTCATGAACCTCAACCTTCGTCTCTGCGGTATTTACATAATACACCGATATCTTTTTGCCGGTCTCCGGCTCTCTCGTGCCACAACCGGTCAGGACTGCCAACAACATCAGAAGCATACCGGTCAAAACATATTTTTTAACTCTCTTCATAACTACACAATCTTTCTTACAACAGCTCCGTCTAAGAGGCGATATATGTCAGCGGGATCTTCACCAGGAAACAGGCGCCCTGCCCCTCGGTACTCGTCACCGTAAGGGATCCCTTGTGCATCAGGACGGCGCTCTTGGTGATCGCCAGTCCCAGTCCCGTTCCGCCGATCTCTCTGGAATGAGACTTGTCCACACGATAGAATCTCTCGCAGATATGTGCCAGAGCCTCCTCCGGGATACCGATTCCGGAATCACTGACTTCAAAGGTAAAATACTGATGATCCGCATCCAGTATCACCTTCACCCAGCCATGATCCTTATTGTATTTGATGGCATTCTCCACCAGATTCGTCATGATCAGGGTCATCTTAACTTCATCCACCTCTGCCACCACAGGACGGACGCTTTCAAATACCACTTCCACATCCTTCTTCCGGGCGATGGGCCGCAGTCTCTTTAAGATCAATTCCGTCAGATCATTGATGTTCAACGATACAATATTCAGATCCTGTACCTTTTTATCCATTTTTACCAGTGCCAGCAGATCCGTAATGATCTGGTTCTCTCTGTCAATCTCGGAAGCAATGTCTTCCATGAATTCTCGATACAGCTCCGCCGGTACATTTTCCTGTGCTAGCAGGGAATCCGACAATACCTTGATGGATGTCATGGGTGTTTTCAACTCGTGGGACACATTTGCCACAAATTCCTGTCGGGAATCGTCCAATGCCTTCATCCGCTTCAACAGCTGGTTGAACGCATCTACGATATGTACGGTCTCCACATAATCTGGCACAGAGATCGTCTCATCACTGAAGCCTTCCTTTACCGCATTGATGGCCTGTGTGACTCTGTTGAAAGGTCTCGTCAAAGCTCTGGACAGTATGATAGCCAGTGCCAGGATTGCCACCATCATGATCACTTCCAGAATGTACGCCTTACGATTCAGCACTTCCTTGGCATTTACGATACTGTCATTGGAAATGCTGGTCAGCATAACGCCCCGGATGGCATCCGGATTCCTTTTTCCGTTTTCGTCCGTAGTGTTTGCCGTGGTATCCATGATGGGAGTGGTCATTTCTATGTAACCGTGCTCCGGGTCATAATGGGAAATGTTTTCCCCCTGAAAACATTTGATGACCTCCTCGGAAATGATGGTCTTTCCTTCACTGATGCCGTAGGTATCTTTTTCCACCTTGAAATTCTTGTTGATGATCATAACGCGGCCTTCATACAGATTGGACAGCATCTCCAGTTCCGCATTGATGACTTCTCTGGAATTGCCGATGTCCTCTCTGACACCATGGCTGCTTAAATAATTGTTGCTGATCAGATGATTGGCCAGGATCATCAACTGGTTCTGTACCACTGTGGTCCGCTGTTCCACCGCCAGATCCTCGTAATTGCTCACGATACCGTGGCGCATGGCAATACAAGGCACCAGGCCGATCACCAGCGTCAGCAGGAAGATCCTCGCCCGCAGACTTCGAAGCGCGATCATGCTCTCCAGTTTTTCCCATATAGTTGCAAAACGTTCTTTATTCCATTTTTTCACAGTATAAAAACCTCAGTTCCGAACCTCTCCACGCCATTCACAAAACCGCACGATAAATCGTGCTCTCCGCTGCTTCGCAGCTACTTTTGTTCATTTGCGTGGCGGTGGCTCTATTCGAGCCACCTTCAAAGATAAGAGAAATTGATTCTTACATGCAAGCATGGCGAATCATTTCCTCTTATCTTTGCCGGTTCTCATAGTCTCACTTATTATTAAAGTAATACCCGACGCCCCATTTGGTATGCACGTATCTGGGCTCGCTGGGATTGGACTCGATCTTCTCACGCAGTCTCCGGATATGTACATCCACTGTACGCACATCACCGGGATAATCCGTACCCCATACCAGCTTCAACAAATTCTCCCTGCTGTATACCTTGTCGGGATTCAGCATCAGAAGTTCCAGCACTTCGAACTCCTTGGCCGTCAGTCCGATCTCCCTGCCCTGGATGTAGGCTCTTTTGCCGTCACGATCCAGCTTCATATCGCCGCTTTCCAGAATACCGGTGTTCTCTGTGGTTCCTTTTTTCGGCTCCATTCTGCGGAAGATAGCTTTGATCCGGGCTTTCACTTCCAGAATGTTAAAAGGCTTGGTTATGTAATCGTCCGCGCCGTATTCCAGTCCCAGGATCTTATCCATGTCATCACCCTTGGCGGTCAACATGATCACCGGTACATTGGAAAATTCGCGGATCTGCTGGCAGACCTCAAAACCGGTCAGCTTCGGCAGCATGACGTCCAGTAATATGATGTCATATTCCTTGTTATGCGCCATCTGCAATGCTTCCTCACCGTCATAAGCACAATCCACTTCCATGTTGTCCTGTTCCAGACTGAAACGGATTCCCTTCACGATCAGCTTCTCATCATCCACTACCAGCACTTTCTTGCCTGCCATCTTTCCTTAACCTCTCTATCCCTTACTTTTCTCTTCACGGTCCCGGCATAAGCCCTCATTGTACCGTGATCTTATCACACAATTTGTCATACGCGTTCTGTTTGATCCCGGATACCTTCATAATGTCTTCCTTCGTCTGAAAGGCTCCGTTTTGCTCCCGATAGCGCACAATATCTGCCGCCCGGGAAGCTCCGATCCCCGGCAGCGCACACAATTCCTCCGCAGGTGCCGTGTTGATATTCACAAGTCCCTCCGCCGTCGCTTTTACCTCGGCTTCCAGAGTCTCCGCTTCCTCCAACGTTGGAAAATACAGCTTCTGACCATCCGTCACCGTTTCTGCCAGATTCACATAAAAAGGATCCGCCTCCGCTGTCATACCTCCGACCAGTCGCAGGGCTTCCTCCGCTCTGCTGCCCTCCGGCACTTCCACGACTCCGGGATCCCGCACTGCGCCGCAGACATAGACATATATCATCTGCGGTTCAGCCTTTGCCGGTTCCTGCACTGTCACGCTGCTGCCTGCAGGCTCCGCTGCCTGTTCCACCGCTTCCAGTGAGGGAAATTCCGCCACATCTTCTCCGGATGGAATCAGCACAATGGCCTCATCCTTCCTCTGACAGCCGGTCATGAACATCACCAGACTGAAAAACATTCCGATCAAACCTGCATATTTTGTTTTAAAAAACCTTATCGAAAACATCATAGTCCCCTTTCCATTTTCCTGATTCCTTCACAAAATTTCAGGGGATTGCCTCTCTATGCTGTTAACTTTCATTGTACTGGAATCGCACGGAATTTACAAGCCGTTTTCGCATTTGTGGTAACGATTCAGAACCCCTTCGTAAAATTGCCGCTACGAGGATAGCTCTGGATCATTTCCACTTGAAAATCACAATACCCACAATCGCCACGGCCATGCCGATGGCTTTCCGCCACTCCCAGGGCTGCTTCTCCACACCGAACCATCCGAACAGTTCGATAATATATGCTACAGCAAGCTGAGCGACCACAATAAGCATTACCGCTTTGGCCGGTCCCAGGGCATCCATACTGCGGATCACAGTGTAGGTGATAAAGGCTCCGATGGCCCCTCCCAAAAGCATATATCTGGGCTCCACCTGCGCTATCTTCAAGAATGAAGTCCGCTCCGTACACAGCCATGCCCCCAGACATACCAGCAATGCTGTAAACTGCACAAATGCACTGGCGGTCCAGATGCCGGTGGATTTCGTCACCTGGGTGTTGAACACTCCCTGGATGCTCATCAGCGCACCGGAAACTAAAGCAATCAAAAAACCGATCATAGGATTCTACCACCTTTTCTTTTTAGTAGTAGTCTATCCTGTGACCGGTTCGTTCATTCATATTTTATTGTAACGGTTTTAGTTCTCTGTACCACCTACCTGTCTGGCTATGGTCTCGTCCAGCTGCTGTACCAGAGTAGTCACGTCGTCACCGTTCCATACCTTGGAAAACAGTACTTCCAGCTGCATCCAGAAATTTCCCGTCTCCAGCATCTTCGGCAATGACACACTGTCCGCATACTCATCGGCAAAGATCATAAGCGCACCGTTGTCTGCATTCTCTGCTGCCTGAAGACTTGCCGGCATTTTGCCGGAGCGTTCATACAGGCCGTCCGCATATCCTTCTGCCAGATACGCTGCGAAGCAGTCCGCCAGTTCCTTGTGTTCCGAATAGCCGTTGATGACTGCCGCTCCCGTAACAGACAAAGATCTGCTCTGCAGTTCGGCGCTGACATCCGGCATACGGGCAATTCCGTAATTAAATGCAAGGCTGCCGTCCGCTTTTGCCTCTTCCAGCCGTTTGACCACATCCGTGGTTCCGATGGTGAACATGGTCTTGCCATCGATAAAGTCCTGGATCACAGAATCATAAGTCACCGTATCGGATTCAATAAAGAAGAACTGGTTCAGTGCCTTGTACACTTCCAGACACTGAATGGTCTCCGGATTATTGATATCAATATCATTTCTGTCATCCCCGGGATCACCGCCCACGATCATGTAGTTGCCTACGATCCAGTAGTTGTAGAAAATATTGTTCACGTCCCATTTCATGACACCTTCCACACCTTCCGGTGCATCAAAGGTATCTGCAATATTCAGCAGATCATCCACTGTGGAGGGAAGTGCTTCCGCGAAATACTGCTCTGCCAGCGCATTTACCGCTGCCTCATCCGCTGTCACCTGTTCCGTGGTCTGGTCTTCCGGAAGAGAATCTTCCTCGATGATCTCTTCTCCTTCCCCTATGGGTTCATCATTCTCACTGTTTCCCGCCAGTTCCTTCTCCGCCTGCTGGGTTGCCCAGGTTCGAAGATAATCTTCATTATATACCAACGCACTGGTATCAAAATAAACCGGATAACCGATCAGCTTCTGATCATAGGTTACCGCAGACAGAGCCGCCTGGGAAAAATGGTCTGTATTGCAGATTCCCACAGTGTCAGGCACTTTCGATGCCAGTCCTGCCAGATAAGCCTTTTCCAGAGAGTCACTGCTCAAGAGGTAGATATCCGGTATCTGATCGGAATGCAGGGTCTCCTGATTGATAGCTTCAAGATATTCACTGTCAGAAGTAAGTACGGGAATCACACGGACTCCACTGTTCTGTTCTCCGAAGGATACTGCTGCCGCATTGATATAACCGGACAATGTCTCATCGGAATACCAGCAATAGATTGTCTCCTTTCCTCGAAACAGCTGCAGTCCGCTTCCGCTCTCCTGTGTCTGACTCATCTCCTGTGTACTTCCGTAAACAGCTGCAGCAGCCATGGCGATCACAGCTGCTGTAGCGATAATTCTTTTTTTCAAAAACATAAATTCACCTAAACCTCTTATTCGATACAGGTGTCCAAAATAGTAATCATTTCGTCCACATTTTCCCGGGTAATCACGAGAGGCGGTACGAAGCGGATAATGTCCGCACCGGCATTGATCAGAATTAATCCCTTCTCCAATGCTCTGTTAATAATGTCTCCCACCGGATGGTCAAATACCAGTCCCTGCATCAGTCCCACACCACGGCGTTCTTTGATACAGTCATACTTGTCTGCCAGTTCGTTCAGACGCTGTTCCAGATAGGGAGCCACCTCTCTCACATGTTCTATTATATGGTCCTCTTCGAATAAATCAAGCACTTTTTCCACTGCTGCGCAGGCTAAGGGGTTACCGCCGTAGGTGGTTCCGTGATCTCCCGCTGTCAAAGAATGCTGTGCTACTTTCTCCGTCATCATAAATGCACCCACCGGTACACCGCAGCCCAGTGCCTTGGCAGAAGTCATGATGTCCGGCTTCACGCCGAAACGCTGCCATGCATACATGTAACCGGTACGTCCCATGCCGCACTGGATCTCATCCAGAATCAGCAGGATATCCCGCTCATCGCACAGATCACGAACCTGTTTTAAGAATTCTTCATTAGCGGGACGCAGTCCGCCCTCGCCCTGTACAGTCTCCATAATGATGGCACAGGTCTTGTCTGTCACCTGATCCAGCACACTCTGGAAATCATTCAGTTCTGCAAATTTGATATGTCCGATCATGGGCTGGAACGCCTCACGATACTTGGGGTTGCCCGTTACTGACAAAGCTCCCATGGTTCTGCCGTGGAAGGAGTGATTCATGGCAATGATCTCATGGTCGGTACAGCCATCCTTCAGATACGCATATTTTCTGGCAGCCTTAATGGCACCTTCCACTGCTTCCGCACCGGAATTGGTGAAAAAGACACGATCCATGCCGGATACTTTTTTGATCTTACGAGCCGCCTCGATGGCAGGCACGTTGTAATAATAATTGGAGGTGTGGATCACCTTGTCGATCTGTGCTTTCAGCGCATCGTTGTATGCCTTGTTCTGATAGCCCAGGGCAAATACAGCGATTCCCGCTACGAAATCCAGATATTTTTTACCGTCGGTATCATACAGATGTACACCTTCGCCCTTGTCCAGAACAATCTGATACCGGTTATAAGTATGCAACAGGTCTTTTTCCGCCTCTGCAATATATTCTTTCATGGTGTCGCTCATTTTTCCTCTCCATTCCGCAGACGTTCTTTTCGTCAAGGAAACGCAAACCAAATTTCTAATTTGGTTTTGCGATAATGGCTACTTTGTGACGCCTGCGGCACAAATAGCCGGGTGCGGAATAAGCTGCCAGGCTTATTCTGCACACTTTTTTCACTCCTCATCGGATACGATCGCAGTTCCGATACCCTGATTGGTGAAGATCTCCAGCAACAGGCAGTGTGCCAGACGTCCATCCAGAATATGCACACGGTTTACACCGTTGCGGATCGCAGAAGTACAGTTGTTCAGCTTCGGCAGCATACCACCGCCGATGTAACCGTCGTGGATCAGTCCCTCTGCCTCGGAAGCTGTCAATCTGGAAATAAATGTGGACTTGTCATTGATGTCCTTGTACAATCCCTCGATATCCGTCAGAAATGCCAGTTTCTCCGCATGTACTGCTTTTGCGATAGCGCAGGCCGCATCATCCGCATTGATATTGTAGGTGTGATAATCCTTGTCCAGTCCAATGGGAGCGATGATGGGCAGGTAATCCTTCTCCAGCATGTCAAAGAGAATATCCGGATTCACGCCGGTGATCTCACCCACATAACCGATGTCCTGACCGTCGGAATATTTTTTCTCTACCTGAAGCAGGCCGCCGTCTTTACCGCTGACACCTACTGCTTTCACGCCCAGCTCTTCCACCATGGTCACAAGGCTCTTATTTACCTTGTTCAGTACCATTTCCGCGATCTCCATCGTCTCCTCATCGGTGACACGCAGACCGTTGACGAACTTTGCCTCTTTTCCGACCTTGCCGACCCAGCGGCTGATCTCCTTACCGCCGCCGTGAACGATGATGGGCTTGAAACCTACCAGTTTCAACAACGTTACGTCCTTGATGACGTTTTTCTGCAGTTCCTCATTGCTCATGGCGCTGCCGCCGTATTTTACCACGATGATCTTACGGTTGAATTTCTGTATGTAAGGAAGCGCCTCGATCAGCACCTCTGCTTTTTTCATTACCTGTTCCATATCTTTTTCCATTTTTATCCTCATTTCCGCAGATACCGTGATCCGCCTGTCATTTATCTTTCCGGTCGTTCTTTTTTTAGGAACGATAGTCCGCATTGATCTTCACATAATCATAGCTTAAATCACAGCCCCATGCGGTAGCTTCTGCCTCACCCATATGCATATCCACCAGTGCGGTAACTTCCGGATCGGAGAGGATCTTCGTGGCCTCTTCCTCGCTGTAATCACATGCCACACCATTACCGAAGATATGAATCTTGCCGCTCTTGCTCTCAAAATACAGATCCACATTTTCCGGGTCGAATTTGGCTCCGGAATAACCCAGTGCACAGAGGATACGTCCCCAGTTGGCATCATGTCCGAAGATAGCTGCCTTGGTCAGAGAAGAACAGATCACGGATTTTGCCAGAGTTCTGGCATCTTCCTTGCTGACTGCATTTATTACTTTGGTCTCGAACAGTGCTGTGGCGCCTTCGCCATCTCCTGCCATTTTCTTTGCCAGGAATGTGGTGATCTCATGCAGTGCCTTGCAGAAGTTGTCGTAATCCTCGCCCTCTGCGGTAATCTCCTCGTTGCCAGCCATACCGTTGGCCAGCACCAGCAGTGTATCATTGGTGGAAGTATCGCCATCCACGGAGATCATGTTGAAGGAATCCACTACATCTGCGCTGACGCACTTCTGCAGCATCTCCTTGGAAATTTTCACATCTGTGGTTACAAAACCTAACATCGTGCACATATTCGGATGGATCATACCGGAACCCTTGCACATACCGCCCAGAGTCACAGTCTTGCCACCGATCTGTGTCTCGATGGCGATCTCCTTGGAAATGGTATCGGTGGTCATGATGGCATGGGCTGCATCGGAGCCAGCCTCCAGAGTATCTGCCTTGGCTGCCACCAGTTTCTCGATGCCGGCGGTGATCTTGTCTACGGGAATCTGCATACCGATGACACCGGTGGATGCAACCAGTACGGCATCGGTGGGCACGCCCAACAGTTCTCCGGCACATTTCGCTTCTGCTTCACAGCAGTCCAGTCCCTGTTTGCCGGTGCAGGCATTGGCGATTCCCGAATTGACTACCACTGCCTGTGCAAATGCAGAATGTTCCACGATCTGCTTATCCCACAGTACAGGAGCCGCCTTTACCACATTGGAGGTAAAAGTACCGGCTACGGTACAAGGTGCCTTACTCACGATCAGTGCCATATCCTTACGATTCTGATATTTAATGGCAGCCTCCACACCTGCTGCCTCAAAGCCTTTTGCTGCGGTCACACCGCCCTGGATCTGTTTCATGTTGGAATAATCTCCTTTCGCTTCCGTTTTATTTATGATGTCGGGGTCAAAAGCCCCCGACTTTGATGCCTACGGATTGCTTCGTGCTACGCACTTCCACAATCCTGGCATCTATTTATTAAACGCCGTAATGTTCTCTTCATTCAAAGTAAAGTCGTAGTAGTTCAAGTCTTCCCGCTTTGTCCATCCAATGCATTTCCAGAAAGCGTTTCCGATGTCATTCTGGGTAAAAGCGATCAGGCTGACCTTGTTGATATGTTCCGCTTTCAGAGCATTCATGCAGTGGACGACCATGGCTTTGCCAATGCCAAGTCTTCGGTAATCTTCTCTGACACATACATGGTACAGACAGCCTCGTCGTCCGTCATGGCCGCAGAGGATGCCGCCCACTACGGCTCCATCCTCCCCGATGGCTACCACACTGGTGCCGGGATTCCGGTTGATAAAACGTTCCACACCTTCTCTGGAATCATCGATGCTCCGGATACCGAAGCCGTGAATGGTCATCCAGAGGGCATGCAGACCGTCATAATCTTCTATGGTCATGGGTTTGATCGTAAACTGTTTGTTCATGTATGTGTTTTATCCTTTCTAATCCTTTCCGTATCTGCTTTAAGGGAAGCAGGGAACCAGCTCCAGGCCTTCGCTCTCAGGAAGCCCGAACAGCAGGTTCATGTTCTGTACCGCCTGTCCCGCGGCACCCTTTACGAGGTTATCCAGTGCACCCATCATAATGATACGGCCGGTACGCTCATCAATGACAAAATTGATGTCCACGTAGTTGCTGCCTTCCACCCACTTGGTCTCGGGGCAGCTGCCCTTATCCAGCACACGGACGAATTTCTCGTTTGCATAATATTTATCATAGACAGCTTTTACTTCCTCATAGGTAGGAAGTGTACCGTCCGGTTTTCTCTTCAGTGTTGCATACTCGGTTGCCAGAATTCCTCTGTTCATGGGTACGAGATGCGGGGTAAAATTAATGGTCACCTGGCAGTTGCCCGCATAGCCTAACTGCTCCTCGATCTCGGGGGTATGTCTGTGGCTTGCCACGCCGTAGGCTTTCATGTTCTCGTTCACTTCGCAGAACAGGTTGGGCACCTTGGCGCCTCTTCCTGCACCGGAGGTACCGGACTTGGCATCCACGATCAGGGTGTTCACATCGATCATGCCTTCCTTGACCATGGGATACGCAGTCAGGATCGAACAGGTGGTGTAGCAGCCGGGGTTGGCTACCAGTCTGGTCTTCTCCGTGATCTTGTCACGATTGATCTCGCAGAGTCCGTATACTGCTTCCTCAATGAACTGAGGAGATTTGTGCTCGATGCCGTACCATTTTTCATAGGTGGTCACATCCTTGATCCGGTAATCAGCAGACAGATCCACGATCTTCACCTGAGAGAGAATCTCCTCTGTCAAAAGGCCCGCCAGAAATCCCTGAGGGGTTGCGGTAAAGATCACATCCACCTGCTTCGCCAGTTCTTCCAGATTGTCATCCTTGCAGATATCCTCCACCAGCTGGAACATGTTCTGGTATACCTGATAATACTTCTTATCTATATAGCTTCGGGAACCGTACCATACGATTTTGGCATCCTT
>ENA-USYV01002529-USYV01002529.1-human-gut-metagenome-genome-assembly--contig:-NODE-2529-length-14595-cov-6.949511_pt1 | contig 14595 bp, 10 predicted proteins | sample MGYA00250066_ERZ773514 | MGnify/ENA primary metagenome ERZ773514 (study PRJEB29103, sample SAMN06112049) | human gut metagenome | biome: human gut; feature: ankylosing spondylitis patient; material... | reverse complement strand
ATGGCTGAATTGACACCAATGATGCAAAAATATATGGAGACCAAGGAGCAGTATAAGGACTGCATCCTTTTTTATCGTCTGGGAGATTTCTATGAAATGTTTTTCGACGATGCGCTGGTGGCTTCCAAGGAACTGGAGATCACACTGACGGGAAAAAGCTGTGGCCTGGAGGAACGTGCGCCCATGTGCGGCATTCCTTATCATGCCGTGGAAGGCTATCTGTCCAAGCTGGTAAGCCGCGGTTATAAAGTGGCTATCTGCGAACAGGTGGAGGATCCGAAGCTTGCCAAGGGATTGGTGAAGAGGGAAGTGATCCGTGTGGTGACACCCGGTACCAACTTAAACGTACAATCTCTGGAAGCCGGCAAAAATAATTATCTGCTGAGCATTGCCTATACTCCGGATGGCATCGGTATCTCTGCGGCAGATGTAACTACCGGTGATTATTATGTGACCGAAGTCGAAGATCTGAAAAAATTAAATGATGAACTGATGAAGTACGAACCTTCGGAGATCATCTGCAACGAGGCATTTTTAGTCAGTGGCTTTGATGTGAATGATTTAAAGTCCCGCTTACATATCTCCGTCAATGCGTTGGAATCCCATATGTTCGATGATGACGGCTGCAGACGGATCCTGATGAAACATTTTAAGGTAAATACGCTGATCGGACTTGGTGTCGAAGAATTCCCTACGGGACTTTTAGCGGCGGGAGCACTGTTACAGTATCTGTATGATACCCAGAAGACAGATCTGGAGCATTTTACCCATATTTATCCCTATCTTACCAGCAAATATATGCTGCTGGACAGTTCCACCAGAAGAAATCTGGAACTGACGGAGACTCTCAGAGAGAAGCAGAAGAGAGGCTCTCTTCTGTGGGTGTTAGATAAGACGAAGACCGCCATGGGCGCCAGACTTCTGCGCAATTACATCGAACAACCGTTGATCGAAAAGGATGAGATGGAGAAGCGTCTGGATGCCATTCAGGAGCTGAATCAGGATTCCATCTCCAGGGATGAGATCCGCGAATACTTAAATCCCATCTACGATCTGGAACGACTGCTCAGTAAGGTGACTTATAAGACGGCAAATCCCAGAGATCTGATCGCATTTCGGAATTCCCTGCAGATGCTGCCGCCGATTAAGACAGTGCTGTCTGCCTTTGAAAAAGAAGAACTGACGGAAATCAGGGAGCAGATTGACGGCCTGGAGGACATTTATCAGCTGATCGATGAAGCGATCATTGACGAACCGCCCCTGTCCATTCGGGAAGGCGGGATGATCAAGGATCAGTTCGATGAGACCATAGACAGACTGCGCAGCGCCAAGCATGACGGAAAACAATGGCTTGCCCAGCTGGAGGAAGAGGACAGAGAACGTACCGGAATCAAGAATCTGAAGATCAAATATAACAAAGTATTCGGCTATTATTTTGAAGTGACCAATTCCTATAAGAATCTGGTGCCGGAGGACTATATCCGCAAGCAGACCCTGGCAAATGCGGAACGATATACCACACCGCGGTTAAAGGAACTGGAAGACACTATTTTAAATGCGGAGGACAAGTTACAGACACTGGAATACGATGTCTTCTGCAAAATCCGGGATACCATTGCACAGGAACTGGTCCGCATCCAGAACACCGCGAAAGCGATCGCAAAGCTGGATGTGTATGCGTCTTTGTCGTTGGTTTCGGAGCGCAATCATTATGTACGTCCGAAGTTAAATGAAAAGGGTGTTATTGACATCAAGGACGGCAGACACCCTGTGGTGGAACAGATGATCACCAATGATATGTTTATTGCCAATGACACTTATCTGGATAATGGAAGCCACTGTATCAGTGTCATTACCGGCCCTAATATGGCGGGTAAGTCCACTTACATGCGTCAGACGGCACTGATCGTACTGATGGCGCAGATCGGGTGCTTCGTGCCGGCCAGAACCGCTAATATCGGTATTGTAGACCGGATCTTTACCCGCGTGGGAGCTTCGGATGATCTGGCCAGCGGTCAGTCCACTTTTATGGTGGAGATGAATGAAGTGGCGAATATCTTACGAAATGCCACATCCAAGAGCCTTCTGATCTTAGACGAGATCGGAAGAGGTACTTCCACTTTTGACGGATTGAGCATTGCCTGGGCAGTGATCGAACATATCAGCAACCGCAAGCTTTTAGGAGCCAAGACACTGTTCGCTACCCATTACCATGAGCTGACCGAGCTGGAAGGCAAAATGAACAATGTGAACAACTATTGCATTGCTGTGAAAGAATGTGGCGACGATATCGTGTTCTTGCGTAAGATCGTAAAAGGAGGTGCGGACAAGAGCTACGGCATCCAGGTAGCGAAGCTGGCAGGTGTGCCGGACATGGTCATCGACCGTGCCAAGGAGATCGTGGAACAACTGTCGGACAATGATATTACGGAAAAGGTGCAGAGCATTGCTATCGATAATAAAAACGATGGTAAGGCAAAAAAACAGCCCAAATACGATGAGGTGGATCTGGCACAGATGTCTCTGTTCGACACTGTGACGGATGAGGATATTCTGAAGGAACTGATGGAGATCGAGGTGACGACGCTGACCCCATTAGATGCACTGAACACTCTGTACCGGTTACAGAATAAGCTGAAGAACCGTTGGAACGGTTAGATATAAGGGAAAGGCATAGGTAGATATATGGGAATACATGTACTGGACTCCCGGACGATCGACAGGATCGCTGCCGGTGAGGTGGTAGAACGACCTGCCAGCGTGGTGAAAGAGCTGGTGGAAAATGCCATAGATGCCGGTTCCACGGCGATTACGGTAGAGGCAAAAGAAGGCGGTATTGAGTTCATCCGTGTGACGGATAACGGCTGCGGCATTGAACGGGAGCAACTGCCCACGGCGTTTCTGCGTCATGCCACGAGCAAAATTGAAGATGCGGATGACTTGAACCATATTGCAAGCCTTGGCTTCCGAGGTGAGGCTTTGTCCAGTATCGCGGCGGTGTCCCGTGTGGAGATCATCACCAAGAGGAAAGAGAATCTCACCGGAACCCGCATGATATTAGAAGGTGCAAAGGAACAGTCCATCGATGAGATTGGCGCGCCGGACGGTACCACATTCCTCATGAGGAATCTGTTCTTCAACACGCCGGTACGCCGGAAATTTTTAAAACAGCCTGCCACGGAGGGTAGTTATATCACGGATCTGATGGAACATCTGGCACTGTCCAGACCGGATATCTCTTTCAAATTCGTACTGGGGAATCAGACCAGATTCCATACCTCCGGAAACGGTGACCTGCGGGAAGTCATCTACCGGATCTACGGCAGAGAGATCGCCGCACAGCTGGTACCGATCCAGATGGAAGAAAACGGCATTAAGGTAGAGGGGTATCTGGGCAAACCGGTACTGGTGCGTTCCAACCGCAATTTTGAGATCTATTTTATCAACGGTCGTTTTATCCGCAGCGGTGTGATTGCCAAAGCCATTGAAGAAGGTTATAAGCAGTATCTGATGCAGCATAAATTTCCGTTGTGCGTGCTGCATATTACGATGGATACGGAGACCGTGGATGTGAACGTACATCCCTCCAAAATGGATGTGCGGTTCTCTGACGGCATGGCATTTGCCAGAATGCTGAGCGAGAAGATAGCAATAACCCTGCGAAACCGGGAAATGATCCCGGATGCTTCCTTAGAGGATGAAAAATCCATTCAGAAAAAGGAGCAGGAAGACAGAAAAGCTTCCTGGAAGGAACACACGCCGGAGGTGTTCGAGAAAAAAAGAGAAGAAAGCTACCGCATCATGGAAGCTGCCAAATATGAGGCGGTACCGAAAGACCGGAGGGAATTTATACAGAAGCCGATCTGGCAGGAGACACATGCAGGTATACAGACGAGTCTCCGCAAACCGGAACCGGTAAGTGAGCAGACAGAGGTACAATCTAGTGCACCTGCGGCAACACCGGAATCGAAAGAGGACGATTTTTTCGTGGAGGCAGCACCGCTGGAGCCAAGGGATGAGACTTCATCAGAGCCTGTTATCTGCCCGGAGACCGCTGAGGTGAAGGCTGTTCAGCAGATGAATCTGTTTGAAGAGAAACTGTTATCTGTGCAGAACCGCAGCCGCTACCGTATCATCGGACAGGTCTTCGATACCTACTGGCTGATCCAGTTCGAGGATAAGCTGTTCATCATTGACCAGCATGCCGCCCATGAGAAGGTTAAATACGAGCGCCTGATGAAACAGTTCCACGAAAAGAGCGTGGTCTCCCAGCGCCTGATGCCTCCCATCATTGTCAGCCTGACGGGGCAGGAGGAAAGTATTCTTCATACTTATGAGGATGCTTTTACACAGCTCGGATTCGAGATCGAAGCCTTCGGCGGCAACGAATATGCCCTGCGAAGTGTCCCGGTAGATCTCTATGGATGCAGTGAGAGAGAACTGTTTTTAGCGGTGCTTGATGAACTGTCCCAGGAGACCGGCAACCGCGGCAGCTTCCAGGTCATTGAGGAGAAGATCGCATCCATGTCCTGTAAGGCAGCTGTTAAAGGTAACAACCGATTAAGCCTTCAGGAGGCGGAACAGCTGATCGATGAACTTCTGACACTGGATAACCCCTATAATTGTCCCCACGGCAGACCCACCATCATTACTATGACGGAGACTGACCTGGAGAAGAAATTTAAGAGGATCGTATAATGCGTTTACTGATCAAACAACGAGTGTTTTCCTGGACAGATTCTTATGATGTCTATGATGAGAACGAAAATGCAAAATACTTTGTAAAGGCGGAATTTTTCTCCCTGGGACACCAGTTACACATATATGACAGAAACGATCGTGAACTGGGAGTTATCAGGCAGCGGCTGTTTACTCTGCTTCCGGCATTTGAAATCGAAATCGACGGGCAGGTGAAAGGCGAGATCCGCAAACAGTTTTCTTTTTTCAAACCCAGATACGAGATTGATTATAACGGCTGGCGCGTGGAAGGAGATTTTCTGGGATGGGATTATGATGTATACAACGGATGCAGCAGTATCATTCATATCTCCAAGGAACTGTTCCATTGGGGAGATACCTACACGATTAACTTTGCTGATCCTAAGGACGAACTGGAAGGGCTGATGTTAGTCATTGCTATCGATGCTGCAAACTGCACCCAGAATAATAATGGATAATGTGTAAGGAAGAAGAATTATGTCGGTAACACAATCTATAAAAAGACCGTTAGTCGTACTGACCGGGCCTACGGCAGTGGGTAAAACAAAACTGTCTATTGCCCTTGCAAAAGCTATAGGCGGTGAGATCCTGTCGGCAGATTCCATGCAGGTATATAAACATATGGATATCGGATCCGCCAAGATCCGCCCTGAGGAAATGCAGGGAGTGCCCCATCATCTGATTGATATTTTGGAGCCGTGGGAAGAATTTAATGTGGTGGTATTTCAGAAACGGTGTCTGGAATGCATGGAACAGATCTATGACAGAGGGCATATCCCAATCCTGGTGGGAGGCACCGGGTTCTATATTCAGGCGGTGCTTCGTGGTATTGATTTTACGGAGAACGAAGAGAACACCGAATACCGGGAAAAAATGGAACAGCTTGCGAAAGAAAAGGGACCGGAAGTACTACATGACATGCTCAGAAAAATTGACCCGGTTTCAGCAGAGAACATTCATACAAACAATATCAAGAGAACCATCCGTGCACTGGAATATTATGAACTGACCGGAGAACCCATCTCTGCGCATAATGAAAGGGAAAAAGAGCGCACGAGCCCATACAATTTCAGCTATTTTGTCCTGACGGATGACAGAGAAAATCTGTATGCGCGGATCGAAACCCGTATCGATGAAATGCTGTCGGAAGGACTGGTGGAGGAAGTCAGAAGCCTGAAAAAAATGGGCTGTCACAGAGGAATGGTATCCATGCAGGGGCTGGGCTATAAAGAGATCCTGGAGTACCTGGACGGAGAATGCAGCCTGGAGGAAGCGGTGTATACTCTGAAGCGGGACACCAGGCATTTTGCCAAGAGACAGATAACCTGGTTCCGCAGGGAGAACGCAGTTACCTGGCTGGATAAACAGCAATTTGACTATGACGAAGAGAAAATTTTAGAATATATGATAAAGGAATTAGGAGAAAAAGGGATCTATGAAAAACAGCAATAACAGTAATGAAGAAATGTATCTTTCCATGGGGATCAGCAAGACGGTATATGACTATGGGTGTGCCATTGAGAAAAGCCTACGGGAGCGTTTTGACGAGGTGGACCGGAATGCGGAGTATAATCAGTTAAAGGTGGTAAAAGCCATGCAACAGCATCAGGTAAGTGAAGCCTGCCTGCTGGGGACTACCGGCTACGGATATAACGACCTGGGAAGGGATACCTTAGAGGCGGTTTATGCGGCAACGTTCCACACAGAGGATGCTCTGGTGCGTCCCCAGATCACCTGTGGTACCCATGCACTGGCACTGGCTCTGATGAGCAACTTAAGACCCGGAGACGAGCTGCTGTCCCCCGTAGGCAAGCCTTATGATACTTTGGAAGAAGTCATCGGCATCCGCCCGTCTAAAGGGTCTCTGGCAGAATACGGTGTAACCTATCGCCAGGTAGACCTGCTGCCGGACGGAAACTTTGACTATGATAAGATCCGTGAAAACATTCATGAGAAGACCCATCTGGTAACCATTCAGAGATCCAAGGGATATCAGACCAGACCGACCCTGTCCGTACAGCGGATCGGCGAGCTGATCGCCTTTATCAAAGGCATCAAGCCGGATGTGATCTGTATGGTGGATAACTGCTACGGAGAATTCGTGGAGACGATGGAACCCTCCGATGTGGGTGCGGACATGATCGTGGGATCCCTCATCAAAAACCCCGGCGGCGGACTGGCTCCCATTGGTGGCTATATTGCCGGTAAAAAAGAGTGTGTGGAAAATGCTGCATACCGTCTGACATCCCCGGGACTCGGTAAGGAAGTAGGAGCATCTCTTGGCATTCTGAAGGATTTTTATCAGGGATTTTTCCTGGCGCCTACTGTGACGGCGGGTGCATTAAAGGGAGCGATCTTTGCAGCTAATGTCTATGAAAAATTAGGTTTTGCGGTAGTACCGAACGGTACGGAGAGCAGACATGATATTATCCAGGCGATAACGTTTGGACAGCCGGAAGGCGTCATCGGCTTCTGCCAGGGAATTCAGGCAGCGGCTCCGGTAGACAGCCATGTGACACCGGAACCCTGGGATATGCCGGGATATGATGCACAGGTCATCATGGCGGCAGGGGCATTCGTATCCGGATCCTCCATTGAACTGTCCGCAGATGGTCCCATTAAGCCACCCTATGCCGTATATTTTCAGGGTGGACTGACCTGGCAGCATGCCAAGTTCGGCATTTTGAAATCCCTGCAGGCGTTGCTGCAGAAGGGAATCGTGACAGAAGAACAGCTAAGGCAGGCAATGTAGAACCTGCCAGAAAATACGAATCCTGTAGAAAAAGCGCAAAATAAAATCCACTAAATTTGTGTACAGAAGAAGCTTTTTGTGATAGTATTAAAAGACGTATGGAAGATGGAGGTTCGCGGGGAGCACCCCATCGGATCCGGAAAGTGTACACGAAAGAAAGAAGAGGAAGTAGTTTGAAGAGAATTAATTGGGTTTTGGTTGTACTGGTGCTGATCGGATTTGTGATCGGCAGATTTATAGGAACTTACTTTGACGGTACCTTTCTGAATTACGGACAAAATTTCGGACTCAGCAGTCCGGTAGAACTGAATCTTGGTTTTATCATTCTTACGTTCGGGCTGGAGTTCAATATTACCATAGCGAGTGTGATCGGTGTGATCATTGCTTTTGTGGTATACCGTTTTATCCGTTAGAGAACATACGTCGGAGAAGGCAGAAGGAGACTTATGCCTGCAAAATTAACACAACATGTAACGGATTTACAGCTGCCTTATGAGAGATTCTTAAACTTCGGACCGGAGAACCTTACGGAGGCGGAACTTCTGGCAGTCATCCTGCGGACAGGAACCAAAGATACTTCCGCAGTGGAGCTGGCAGAAAAGGTCCTGGCACTGGCAAAATATCCCAGGGAGGGACTTTTGGGTCTGCACGATGTAAGCGTGGAGGAATTGACACAGATCCGTGGGATCGGCATAGTGAAAGCAGTGAAATTAAAATGCATCGCTGAATTATCCAATCGTATGAGCCGGGCGAGAGCAAGCACCGGGATCTGCTTTACCCGTGCGGATATGGTGGCGGAATATTTCATGGAGAAGCTGCGACATAAGGATACAGAATGTGTGTATCTGCTCTGCCTGGATGCCAAGGGACAGTTGATCCGGGAGAAAAAGCTGTCGGACGGCTGTGTGAACATGGCTCTGATCTCTCCCAGAGAGATATTTTTAGAAGCATTGAAAGACAAAGCGGTGAATATCATCCTTGTGCATAACCATCCCAGCGGTGATCCGACGCCCAGCAGAGCGGACAGAGAACTTACCGACAACGTGGCTGGAGCGGGAGAACAGATGGATATTCCACTGTTAGACCACATTATTATCGGGGATAACAGGTATACTAGCTTTAAAGAACAAAAATTATTGAGATGATATAAGAAAGGAAAACGACAGTGGCAAACAACGCATTCGGTATCGACCTCGGTACCAACAATATAAAAATCTATAATCGCAATGATGACAACATTATGATCGAGAAGAATATGATTGCCATCGAGAATAAAAATACTTTATTTGCTTACGGAAACTCTGCATTTGAAATGTATGAAAAAGCGCCCAGTAATATTCATATTTCTTATCCGCTTTCCAATGGTGTGATCGCGGATATCAAAAATATGGAGACGCTGGTAAAGTATTTTATCGGTGATCTTCAGAAGGGCAATACCAAGCCTTCTGATTTCTTCATTGCAGTGCCTACGGATGTTACCGAGGTGGAAAAAAGAGCATTCTATGATCTGATCAAAGGAGCTAACGTAAAGGCCAAGAAGATCATGGTAGTGGAGAAGGCCGTGGCAGACGGTCTGGGTCTGGATATCGATGTAAAAAATTCCCAGGGTGTCCTGGTGGTGAATGTCGGCTATGAGACCACGGAAATCTCCATCCTGTCACTGGGCGGTATCGTACTGAGCCGTCTGATCAAGGTGGGCGGCATGAAATTTGATGATGCCATCCGTGCGGCAGTCAGAAGAGAATTCTCTCTGATCATCGGTGGCAAGACGGCTGAGAATGTGAAGATTGCCCTGAAGGAACTGGAAGAAGAAGGAAAGGGTGCTGTAGTATACGGCAGAGACATTGTCACCGGTCTGCCGGTGGAGCGTGAGATTCCTACAAGAATGGTGGACGAGTCTCTGGAGGAGCACTTTAATACCATTATTGATAATGTAAAGGTGATACTGGAGAGAACACCCCCTGAACTGGCAGCGGATATTTACCGTCACGGTATTTATCTGACCGGAGGAGCATCCCAGGTAAGTCATCTGGCAGAGAGACTGGCAACCGGTACCGGACTGCATGTGAATGTGGCTGAGAATCCGCTGACCAGCGTGGCAACAGGACTTGCCAAGATCATCAAGGATGATAACTATAAAACGGTAGCTTATGCAATTGAAGGGATGAGTAAATGAGCCCAGTCGTAAAAAGAAAAGGGGAGAGGTTTACTTTACCGAGTAAATATCTCCTTTTTATTTTAACTATCCTCTGCACCATCATGATGCTGGTGACCTTTGGAACCAATGTATTTAACCGACCGTTCAACAGAGTGGTGGGATATGTGATCGTACCCTTTGAACAGGGGATCGCCAAGGCCGGAGAATGGCTGGCAAATCGTTCCGATGAACTGGTGCAGATCCGGACACTTTTAGCGGAGAACAGTGCCCTGAAGGAGCAGGTGGCTTCCCTGACGGAAGAGAACACTCTGCTGCAGCAGGACAAATATGAACTGAATGAACTGAGAGGGCTGCTGGAGCTTGATGAAGAATACGGGGACTACAATAAGATCGGTGCCCGGATCATCAGCAGAGATTCTGGCAACTGGTATTCTTCTTTTGTCATTGATAAAGGCTCTAATGATGGGCTGGCGGATGATATGAATGTGATCGCCGGAGGCGGTCTGGTGGGACGCATTACGTCCGTAGGACCGAACTGGTCCCGGGTGACTTCCATTATTTCCGACAATTCTAATGTCAGCGGTATGACACTTGCCACGGGTGACAATCTGATCGTATCCGGAGATCTGCAGATGATGGCCCAGGGAGTGATTCCTTTCAGCAAGCTGGTGGACAGCCAGGATGCAGTGGCAGAGGGAGATAAGGTAGTTACTTCCGATATCAGTGATAAATATCTTCCCAATATCCTGATCGGCTATATCAGTACCATCAATAAAGATACCAACAATCTGACGAAATCCGGATACCTGACTCCGGTGGTGGATTTCGAGCATCTGAGTGAGGTGCTGGTGATCACGGACAAGAAACAGCAGGTTCCGGGAGGAGGCGCAGATGGAGAATAACAGCAGCTTCCTGCGCAAGATTGTAGTGGTTCTTCTGATCCTTTTATTTTTTGTCTTGCAGTGCAGTGTATTTAACGGCCTGGCAATGGGCGGAATCATTCCCAATCTGATGATCATTCTGACTTCTTCCTTCGGATTTATGAGAGGGGAGAAGGAGGGACTGCTGATCGGATTTTCCTGCGGGCTTTTATGTGATATTTTTTTCGGAAGTTTCCTGGGATTTTATGCCATGGTCATGATGTACATAGGCTTTGTTAACGGGAAATTCAGCCGGATCTTTTATCCGGAGGATATCAAGCTGCCGTTGGCGCTTATTATTGTCAGCGACATTTCTTATGGATTGATTTGTTACATTCTGATGTTTCTTTTGAGAGGGCGTTTTCATTTCCCGTATTATTTTACAAGTGTGATCCTGCCGGAGGCACTTTACACCATCGTTGTTACGATTATTTTGTATCCTCTGATCCTGAAGATTAATCAGAAACTGGAGGAGAAGGAAAAAAGGAGCGCACAGAAATTTGTTTCGTGAAATTAGAGATCACATTATTAATATTGTGACCAGCAGACTGACAGTACTTATGATACTGTTTGCTTTTTTTGCCGGTGTTCTGCTTTACCGCTGTTTCAACCTGCAGATCGTAAACGGAGAAGAGTATCTGAACGACTTTATCCTTCAGATCGAGAAGACCAGGGATATATCCAGTACCAGAGGACGGATTCTGGACAGGAACGGCAATGTACTGGCGGAAAATGAACTGGCTTATTCTGTGAAGATCGAGGATGTGTTTGAGTCCAGCCGGAATAAGAACGCAAAGGTCAATGACGTTGTCTATCGGCTGATAAAGCTGATCGAGAAAAACGGTGACAGTGTGATCACGGATTTTAAGATCATTATTGATGAAGACGGCGATTATGCCTATTCCGTGGATGGCACGGCGCTGCTTCGTTTTCAGGCGGATGTGCTTGGATACAGAACCATAGACGAGCTTAGTGAAGAAGAAAAAGCCATGACAGCCCAGGAACTGATAGAGTACTTAAGCCGTGCCAAGGGCTTTGCTATCGGTCAGTACGAAGATCCCGAGAACACCAAGACCCCCTTCGTGCCGGGGAAAGGTTATACCAAAGAGGAGTGGCTGCAGATGGTAACCATCCGGTATGCCATGAATCTGACCTCCTTCCGGAAATATGTGGGAACCACTGTGGCTACCAATGTCAGTGCGGAGACAGTGGCGGTGATCATGGAGAATTCCGACCAGCTGGACGGTGTGTCCATCGTAGAGGATACGGTGCGCCACTACATAGACAGCAAATATTTCGCCCATGTGCTGGGATATACCGGCAAAATCTCTTCCGATGAACTGGCAGAGTTAAATGACCAGGTGGTGACGGAAGGCGGCCTGGAGGATACCTATACCATCAATGATGTGGTAGGTAAGAGTGGTATTGAGGCATATATGGAGACTACTCTGCAGGGTACCAAGGGCAGTGAAAAAGTGGTGGTGAACAATACCGGTAAGGTGATCACTATTTTAGAGCGGAAAGAGGCACAGCCGGGAGCGGATGTCTACCTGACCATCGATAAGGATCTTACGGAGGCAATATATAATATCATCGAACAGAAGCTGGCCGGTCTGGTGGCAAGCAAGATCATCAACGCCAAAGAATTCAATCTGCCGGAGAATGCCAAGAGCTCGTCCATTAAGATCCCGATCTATGACGTGTATTTTGCCATGATCAACAACAATATCCTGGACAGAAAACATTTCGAGGCAGAAGATGCCGGAGAGACGGAAAAGGCAGTCTATGCCGCTTATCTGGAGTATAAGCAGGGTGTTTACGACAGACTGACTTACGAACTTACAGAAGGGGCAACTCCCTATAGCAAGCTTTCCAAGGAATATCAGGTTTACCAGAGTAATATCGTAAGCCTCCTTCGGGAGGAAGGCGTGATCATGAAGGAACTGGTGGATGATAACGATGCTACGCAGACGGCCTGGGCGAAGGAGGAAGTGATCTCCTTAAAGGAGTATCTGCAGTATTGCATCGCCATGAACTGGATCGATGTCAGCAAGCTGGATCTGAATGACAAATATTCGGATTCTACAGAAGTTTATGACAAACTGTTGGATTACACCATTAATGCCATCGACCATACCACGGAGTTCCAGAAACGTTTCTACAAGTATATGCTTTTAAATGACAAGATCACCGGGAAACAGATCTGTATGCTCCTGTGTGAACAGCAGGTGGTGGACATCCCGGCTGAGGATGAAGAAGCACTGTATTCCGGTAAATTGTCGGCATATCAGTTTATGATGAACCGGATCAATAATCTGGAGATCACACCGGCCCAACTGGCACTGGATCCCTGCAATGCCTCTGTAGTCATTACGGATGTCAATACGGGAGATGTGCTGGCTATGGTGTCTTATCCGGGATATGACAATAACAAAATGGCGAATACCGTGGATGCGGAGTATTATGCGCAGCTGAATGCGGACAAGTCCAGCCCACAACTGAATTTTGCCACCCAGTATAAGGCAGCACCCGGTTCCACGTTCAAGATTGTATCCGCTACAGCGGGACTTCTGGAGAATGTGATTAATCTTCAGAGCCGCGTGAACTGTGTCGGTACTTTTACCGAGATCACACCATCCCCCAGATGCTGGAAAATTTCCGGACATGGCTATGAAAATGTGACATCTGCCATCAAGGATTCCTGTAACTACTTCTTCTACAATGTGGGCTACCAGCTGGCTACCAGAACCGGAAGCTATAATGAGGAAGCGGGTCTGGATACCCTGAGCAAATATGCGGATCTGTATGGACTGACAGATAAATCGGGAGTGGAGATCGGAGAATATGCACCGGATGTATCCACCAAGGATCCGGTACGTTCTGCCATCGGACAGGGCAGCAACAGCTACACTACCGTTGGACTGGCCAGATATGTCACTACCATTGCCAACAGTGGGACCTGCTATAATCTGACCCTGTTGGATAAGACAACAGATTCCCAGGGCAATCTGTTGAAAGAGTACCATGCAGGAGTGAGAAACCAGATTGACCTGCCGCAGGAATACTGGGATGCGTTCCATCTGGGAATGCGTCAGGTGGTGGAAAACAAAAAGTACTTTAGTGATCTGGCGGTAAATGCCGCAGGTAAGACCGGTACGGCAGAGCAGACAGCTTCCCGACCAAACCATGCGCTTTTTATCTGCTATGCGCCGTATGAGAATCCGGAGATCGCCATTGCCACAAGAATACCTTTCGGATATTCTTCAGACTATGCAGCCCAGTTCACCAGAGATATTATCAAGTATTATTACGGACTGGCGGAAGAGGATGATCTGATCACAGGTACTGCGGATACTCTCGACAATGCAGTATCCAATGAGATGTAACTATCCGGAGTCAGATAACACAGACAGATGAATGCCAAATGTGGGACTTCGGATATTAAGAAAATAAAAAGACAGGTATAAGAAAATGAAAGATGCAGTATTGATCAAAAGTTATCAGAGCGGGATCACTCTTCTGATGAGGGAGGATGCTTCCCTGGAAGAAATCCTGCAGGAACTGGCGGTGAAATTCACAGAGGCGAAAAACTTCTTCGGTACGTCCACCATGGCATTATCCATGGAGGGACGGGAGGTGACCGAAGTGGAAGAAATCCGCATTCTGGATACCATCCGGAAGAACAGCAATGTGAGGATCGCCTGTATCGTGGGCCATGATGAGACCACGAACAAGAACTTTATCAAAGCTCTGCAGCATATGGAGAAAAAGCTTTCCACCGGGGACGAGGGGCAGTTCTACAAGGGAACCCTCAAAAACCGGGAAGTCATAGAAACCGAGAACAGCATCGTGGTCCTGGGGGATGTCTACCCGGGCAGTGCGGTGATCTCCGCAGGCAACATCATCATTCTGGGAGGACTGTACGGGGAAGCTTATGCGGGCGGATCTGGCAGAGAAGATTGTTATATTGTAGCGCTTGAAATGGAGCCGGAAAGATTAAAAATCGGCGATTTCAAATATAAAACCAATGCGAAACAGTCGAAATG
>ENA-USYV01002524-USYV01002524.1-human-gut-metagenome-genome-assembly--contig:-NODE-2524-length-14613-cov-63.601816_pt1 | contig 14613 bp, 9 predicted proteins | sample MGYA00250066_ERZ773514 | MGnify/ENA primary metagenome ERZ773514 (study PRJEB29103, sample SAMN06112049) | human gut metagenome | biome: human gut; feature: ankylosing spondylitis patient; material... | reverse complement strand
TCCTTGACCTACCCGCCGAAGACTAGCCTAGCACATAACCTGTCCGATAAAACGTACTTTTGAAGGGAGGAATAAGCAGTGCTCAACCGATTAGCGCCGCCAGCCCCTGTCGCGGAGAAGTTGGAACAGCTCTATGAGCTGGTGGAGCAGTACCCGACTTCCATTCCAATCCCGAAGCTGGCAGAGTTCCTCGGGGCGGACGACGAGGGCCTTCGCAGCAGCATCGACGCAGGGCAATGCCCATTTGCGATCGGCTGGCGTAAGAGCCTCAAGGGATACCGGGCGTACAAAGTGCCCACAGTCCCGTTTTATCTCTGGTACACTCAGGGCGTCGGGTTTAGGGCTTAGCTCAGAGGACAAGAACGTAAGTTAGAAGGGAGATCAAAATGGAAAACAAATTAACCGTAATCATCAACAAGACGGAGCTGCCCATCAAAGAGTACCAGGGCCAACGGGTCGTGACCATGAAGGAAATCGACGCTGTACACGAGCGGCCGGAGGGAACGGCCCGTAAGCGATTCAATGACAACAAGGTGCACTTCATCGAGGGCGTGGATTATTTCAACGTTACCCAGCCGTCCGAAATTCGGACGCTTGGTTTGGAGCGGCCCCAGGGCGGGACCCCGGAGAGTGTAACCCTCATCACTGAATCCGGCTACCTGATGCTGGTCAAGTCCTTTACCGATGACCTGGCCTGGGCCGTTCAGCGACAGTTGGTCAATACATATTTCCGAGCACATGGCGTCGCACCCGATTTAGACGCGCTGTCCCCGACCCTCCGTGTTCTCATCAACCTAACGGCTCGTCGTTCCGCTTCGATAGGATGTGCGTCACCGGATACGCGCCCTCGCTCTTGGCAAAGCCGTCCTCATCCCGCAGTGATTCCACGATGTACTTGCTGCTCTTGTACTCCCCGCTGGCGTCCTTGTGACGGTTCAGGCAGAGCACAAAGGCAAGGTCCGTCGTGCCGAACTGAAACGACTGCGTTTCAGTCGTGATATTTTCCAGCATAAAGCACTCTGAAGTGACCATGCCGGCGATGTCGCTCAGGTGTACGAGCTTGCGCTGGCAGAGCTGATAGGGGTGGTGAGGCGAAAAGAAGATCTGGTTTGCCTGCAGCGTCCCGCTCACCGCCTTTTTGTAAAAGGACATCGCGTCCAGCCCGGTATCCACGCCGGTCAGGTGACGGAATCCCTTTGCCTGATAGGCCACCTCGATGGCTCTGCCGTCGAAGACATACAAAAAGTGTTTGCCCACCAGATTTTTCTTATAGAGGCGCGCCGCCGCAGAGATTTGGGCTACCACCTGCTTTTTATCGTTCAGCTTTTTCATACGTCCCCAGTTCCTTTTATAAAGAAAGGGCGTCAGACTCTTCATCCGACGCCCATCATTCTTAAAACAGCGGTTTTCTGCTGGCTGTCAGCCGCGATGCCCGGTAGAGCATCTATTGTCGCCGGAACTTACCGTCCCCGGCGCGGACTCACCTTATCTCCCCGGTGCGGGCGCGATGTCCGGTGGGACATCTTATGTCGTGGTAATTACCCTGCCCACGCACAGTACAGCTTTGCGTGCCGCCGCACGGAACCTTCCGGTTCACTTACAGTATACACAAAACCTGACGGATTGTCAACAAAAATCGTTCAGCTCTGCTGCGGCTGATCGCGGAACACGATCTCACCGGTCTTGCTGTCCATCGACTCGACGATGGCGAGGCTCTCCAGCTGGATGCCCTTGCTGCGGATGAGGTCGCCGCCCTGCTGGAAGCCCTTCTCGACGGCGATGCCGATACCCTCGACGGTGGCACCGGCCTTCTCGGTCAGCTCCAGCAGACCCAGCAGGGCGCAGCCGTTGGCCAGGAAGTCGTCGATGATGAGAACGTGGTCCTCGGGGGTGAGGAACTTCTTGGAGACGATGACATTATAAATTTTCTTGTGGGTGAAGGACTGGATCTTCGTCTCGTAGTTGTCATAGTCCAGGTTGATGCTCATGGACTTTTTGGCGAACACCACCGGCACGTTGAACTCGCTGGCCACCACGGCCGCGATGCCGATGCCGCTGGCCTCGATGGTGAGCACCTTGTTGATGGGTTTGCCGTCGAACAGGCGCTTCCACTCCTTTGCCATCTCGCGGAACAGCGGGATGTCCATCTGATGGTTGATGAAGCTGTCCACCTTGAGTACGTTGCCCTCACGGACGATGCCGTCTTTGCGGATGCGGTCTTCCAGCATTTTCATAGTTCGTCTCTTCCTCCCAATTTCCCTGTCACAAAACGGTCGATATTTCATATCAGTATACCGGATACTCTCCCGGTTGGCAAGGCTTTTTCTGCCCAAATTTGACTCGTTCTCTCCGGTTTTTTCAGCCCTTTCGATTATAAGTACGACTTTTGCGGTACAGTCTGTGTCTCAGGGCGGGCGATTTGTGCAGTTGTCTCTTGTTTTCTGCGCAAAATCGAGTATACTGGTAGCAACCGGAAACGGCTTGCTGCGGCCGACGAGGGCCGCACCGGGAAAAGGAGTCAGTATATGAAGACAGGGTTAGTATTAGAGGGCGGTGCCATGCGGGGGATGTTCACCGCAGGCGTTCTGGATGTCCTGATGGAACACGGCCTCACCACCGACGGCACCATCGGCGTGTCGGCGGGCGCGGTGTTCGGCTGCAACTTCAAGTCGCACCAGATCGGCCGCGTCATCCGCTACAACACCGAATATTGCAACGACAAGCGCTACGCCAGCTTCCGCAATCTGCTGCGCACCGGCAACCTCTACAGCGAGGATTTCTGCTACCACGAGGTGCCGGAAAAGCTGGACCCCTTCGATGAAGAAGCCTTCCGCGCTTCGCCCATGGACTTCTTTGTCGTCTGCACCGACCTGCGCACCGGCGACCCGATCTACCACAAGTGCCGCAGCGGCGACGCCGAAGACGTGCGCTGGATGGAGGCTTCGGCGTCCATGCCGCTGGCGGCGAAGGCCGTCCGGATCGGCCACTACTCCCTGCTGGACGGCGGCGTGGCCGACTCCATCCCCGTCCGCTTCTTCGAGAGCCTGGGTTACAAGCGGAATCTTATCATCCTGACCCAACCCAAAGGCTTTGTGAAAAAGAAGAACCCCATGCTGCCCGCCATCCGTGCGCGGTATCTGCGCTATCCAGCCTTCGTGGCAGCGGTGGCCGACCGTCACGAGCGGTACAACGAGACCCTCTCCTACATCGCCATGCAGGAGGCATCGGGCAAAGACTATGTCATCCGCCCGCCCATCCCGCTGGAGATCGGCGCTATGGAGCGCGACCCCGCCCAGCTGCGCCGGGTCTACGAAACGGGCCGCGCCGTAGCGGAGAACCAGATCGATAAGATAGAGGCGTTCCTGAACGATGTGAAGGAGACGGAGGAATAACCCTCTCAGTCTCGCTTCGCTCGCCAGCTCCCCCAGAGGGGGAGCCTCTGGCGTGTCGGCCAGGCCCATGCTGGACGAGCAAAGTTTCTTTATATTGAAAACAGCAGTGCCCTGCTATAGAGATTAGCAACAGCTTGACAAGGGATATTGTCCCGAAGCTGCTGCCCTCTGTAGCAGGGCACTATTTTTTGCGTTATATTGAGCTTTCAGCAGACAGTAGGAAGTGACCCGGCCTGCCAAAGCCTCTCCTACAAGGAGAGGTGGCACGCCGCAGGCGTGACGGAGAGGTTGTACAAAGACGAGCCTGCCCTCTGTAGCAAGGCCCGCCCTTTTACGCCATATTACGCCTCAGGCGTCCAGTAGGACGTTGACCGGCCTGCCAAGGGCTCCCCTACTAGGGGAGCTGTCGAGCGGCAGCGAGACTGAGAGGTTGTACGAAGACGAGCCTAACCTACAAACAAAGCAGGAGCCCCATCCATTCGGATGGAGCTCCTGTTTTTCTTATTGCTTACTGCATATCCGTCTCAGAGATGGGGGTATCCAGCTCCTCGGCGGGGGCGTTTGCCGTCTCGGGCTGTTTGCCCTTCTTCTCCCTGCGGGGCTTTTCGCCCTTGGGGCCGCGCTTCGACTTGATGCGCTTTGCCAGCAGCAGGAGCAGCACCAGCAGGGCTGCGCCGCCGGCGCAGAAGGCCCAGACGGGGAGCTTTGCGGGGACGAAAGCCACTTCGACCTCGGTGCCGGTGGTGGTGAAGGTGGTGTAGCTGCCGAAGCTGCCCGTCTCCACCTTATGCCAGCTGCCGTCGGCCTGCTTGACGTAGACCTTGCCCTTGGCCTTGCCGGGGGTCAGATAACGGATCTGGTGGGTCTCATTGCCGTCATCGGTGAACTCCAGCAGCCACTGCTCTGTCACACCGCGGACATCGGCTGTGATGTCCTGCTGGGTGACCTGCACGGCGTTGGAACCGCCGAAGAAGCCGTCCACGAAGAAGACGGGGCGTCCGTTCTCGCGGGTGACGCTGCTGCTCAGAGACGGGATGTAGGGCGTGTACTCCACATTGACCACGGTGTCGGTGTGGAGCTGGTCGAGGACGGGTGTGCTCCACTCGGCGTAGTATCCATTCTTCTGGGGGATCTCGGGGTAGTCGGCCAGAGTGAAGGACGCACCGTAGTCAAAGCTGATCTTCTCGATGATGTGGCCGTCGGCCTTGAAGGTCAGGGTCAGCTTGCGGAAGGAGTCCGGCACATTCTCCTGAGCCAGCAGGGTCTCATAGGTGACCGGCTCTGCCTGACCGACGCGGCTCAGGCGGTCGATGCCCTGCAGATCGTCGGAGACGAAGAGGTTGCCATAGAAGTCGCCGTCCTGTCCGCCGGAGACAGCACCCACGTACTGCTGGCCTTCCAGCACAGAGACGATGGCGCGGTTGTTGATGGCGATGAGGCTGCCATCCGTGAGGTCGCTGTCGATACCCTGACCGACGATGCCGCCGATGTACTTGTCACCGCTGAGGGCGCATTTTGCCCAGTTGCTGCGGAGCTTGGCGCTGGCCGCACCGGCAATGCCGCCCACCTGATTGACGCCGGTGACGTCGCCGTAGGACTCGCAGGCCGTCACAAGGCCCAGTTCCTCCTGGCCGACGATGCCGCCGACCATATCCTTCTTGGCGGTGATGCTGCCCTCGTTGACGTTGCCGATGAGGACGGCGCTGACGGTATAGGAGGTACGCAGCAGCGAAGTGCCTTCGTCCTTGTTGTCCTCCTCGGGGTCCAGCAGGTTCTCGACGCCCATGGTACCGGCGATGCCGCCCACGTTCATGTCGGCGTCGATGCTGCCGCGGTTGATGCTGTTCTCGATTTTTCCGTCGGACTGGGAAGCGATGAGGTCTTCCGACTCATCCTCGTAGATGGTCTTGCTGCCCGGGTCGCTGATCTCTTCCACAGCATCCAGCATCAGGTTGGACACGACGCTGACCTGTGCGGTCACAGCGCGCATCTTGTCGGTCAGCTGGTTGCTGGCGGTGCGCATGGTGCTGTTGATGTCGTCCATCTTGTCGTTGATGGCGCTGACAGCATCAAAGAGGGAGTCCTTGGTGTTGGTCAGCTCTGCCGAGGGACGAGGCACCTTGATAGGGTCCTGCTGGTTGAGCCAGTGGAGAATGTCGCGGGTCTGGCCCATCATATCGGTCAGGCCGCTCAGGCCGTCCTGCATCTGGCCCAGAGCCACGGAGGTATGTGCCAGCGTTGCACTGGTGAGGGCGGCGTCGGTCTTGAGCAGGTCGAGGGAGTCGCTCAGGTCATCCATGGCGTCGCTCAGCTTGTCGGAAGCATCGCTCAGCTGATCGAGACCATCCTTGATGCTGCCGCCGCCGTTATTGCCGACCCAGTCCTTGATGTTGTCCATGATGCCGTCGGTGATGCCGCCCATGCCGTCCAGAGCGTCAGAGGCTTTGGTCAGAGCCGCAGCCAGCTCGGGGTGGTCGGAGGCCGAGACGGACTTGGCAGCGCTGCCCACGATGCCGCCCATCTGGGTGGCAATGGTAGAGATGGTGCCGATGGCACTTGCGATTTGGGAAGTAGCACGGGCAATGTCACTGTCGTTGGACAGGAGGGACGCCGTGCGCAGCAGGCCCATGCCTGCGGTGACGGCCTTCATTGCCGGGGCCATGCCGCTGCCCAGCGTGAAGACGCTGGCCACGGAGTTGGCCACCTTCAGCAGCTCGATACCATTCTTGAGGTACTTATCCGACTTCTTCTCGGCAGAGAGAGAGTCGTAGCCGGTCAGGATGGTGGAGATCGCCTGCGAGGCAGCGCTGTCATCGCCGGTATCGACAGACTCCAACAGCTGTTTGATACCCTCAGAGATCGCCGACATACCGTCACGGCCATCCTCGGCCGCGTCGCTCACCTTGTCCAGACCCTTGCTGGTCTTGGCCAGGGCTCTGGATGCCATCAGCATCTCAGCGGCCATCTCGCGCATGGCCCACTTCAGGGAGCCGGTGGCGTCGGTCAGCTTGGTCATGGCATCTTCGCCGGTGTCCATGACGGGTTCGAGTTTGGTGAGGGTGTCGGCCAGCAGAGTGGAGGCGCGGTCGATCTCGTCGGCCACCTCGTCGCCGTAGTCGCTGGCCTGGTCGTCCAGCTGACGGGCCGCTGCAATGGCGGTGTCCATCTGGCTGGTCATGGCGCTGAAGGAGTTGGAGATGCTGGTGGTGGAGTTCTCGACGACGCCGGTGGTGTCATCGACAAGGCCGCGCAGGACCTCCAGCTCCGAACGGAGACGCTTGATGGTGTCCTTGGAGAGGTCGAGTTCGCGATAGGGTTCCGCCTGACCGGCGATGCCGCCCACGTCCTTGCGGCCCAGAACACAGCCCTGGTTGACACAGCCGGATACGAGGCCGTCGGTGCGGCCCACGATGCCGCCCACATTGTAGCCAACATGCTCGTAGCCGATGGTGCCGGTGTTGACGCTGGTCAGGATCATGCCGGAGGAGCGGCCTGCGATGCCGCCGGTGTCGGTGGCGACATTGGTGACGGAATTGGTGGCGTCGTCAGCAGCGGCGGCCATCTTGTTGTTGATGTAGTCCACCATCTTGGCCGTGAAGCCGTCGGTGTCGAGAGAGGCTTCCGGATATTCGGTGTTGATGCTGCCCACATTGGTGCAGCCGGTGATGGCGCCGAGGTTGTAGCCTGCGATGCCGCCGGTGGAAGATTTGCCGGTGACGATGGCGCGGGCCGTGCTGTGGTCGATGGTGCCTTCGGACTCGTTGCGGCCCACGATGCCGCCCACCTCGCTGTCGCCGGTGACGACGCCGGTGAACTGGCAGTTGATGAGGGTACCGTGGTTGATGCCTACGATGCCGCCGGTGGTGGTGTCGGCAGAGTCAGAGACAGACACGACACCGCGGACGCTCAGGGACTCGATGGAGCCCTGTTCCTCCACGATGCCAAAGAGGCCCGCCGGGGAATACTGGCCCGTAATGGTCAGGTCCGAGATGGTGTGGCCATTGCCCTTGAACTGTCCGCTGAAGGACGGGATGGGCTCCCACAGCATCCCCTCGAGGGAAAGGTCTTTCTGTAGAATAACCGTCTTGCCCACCGACCACTGGTCGTAGGCACAGTTCCTGGCCAGCGAGAGCAGGTCCGAGACGCTGTTGATGTAAATGGTATCGCCGTCGTCGGACGCGAACACCGGCAGTGCGATGCTCAGCGCCAGCACAGCGGCCAGAAGCGCAGCCGTCAGGCGGCGCAGCAGATGGTTACTGGTCTTCATTCTGCACCTCCTGTTTTTCGTTGTCGTCCAGTTCCTGAGAGACATTGCCCGAGATGACGGTCAGCTGGACGTCGCCGTCCACGATGGCGTTCATCGTACCGGCCACAGAGCCGTGGATCTCGCCCTGCACGATGCCGTTGACCCGCATACGGCCATTGCCGCTGCTGCGGGCCACCAGCTTCGGCACGGCAAAGGAGGTACGGTCCACGATGCGGGTGCCGATGAGCAGGATCTGGGGCAGAACGAAGAGGACGAGGATGATGGAGATGATGGTGCCTCGGCCCAGACACTGGCCGATGCCCACGATGCAGGCGTCGGAAGTCATCTGGCCGATGAGGATGCCGGACACGGTCATGATGGTGCCGGAAGTCAGGATGGTCGGGAACGCGAAGTTGATGGTCTCTATCATGGCCTGCTTGTGCTCCATCTTATCCTTCAGCTCGTTGAAACGGGTAGCGATGACGATCGCGTAGTCGATGTTCGCGCCCATCTGGATGGAGCTGACGATGAGGTAGCCCATGAAGTAGAGGTTGGTCCCCATGAAATACGGGAACGAGAAGTTGACCCAGATAGCGCCCTGAATGACCACGATGAGTAGGATGGGCATACCGACGGACTGGAAGGTGAACAGCAGCACCAGCAGGACGATAAAGATGGACACGACGTTGACGACGACATTATCGATGGCGAAGGACTTCTGGAAATCGTACTCGTTGGTGGCGTCACCGGCCATGTAGAGTTCGCCGTCCGGGTAATACTTCCGGGCGATGGAGCGGATGGTGTCGGTGAACTCATAAGTAGTCTGGCCGGGTTCCAGAGAGGGGCTCAGGTAGATGAGGACGCGGTTATAGTCGTCGCCCTGCAGCTGGGCCAGTGCGCTCTCCATCTTCCCCCGGGCCTCGTGGAGGTCGTCCAGGTCCTCCTGCGAGAGGGAGACGATTCCGGTATCGGCCTCGTCGCAGACGTAGAGGAACATATCCACCAGCGGCACCTTATAGGAGGCGAAGTTGCCGATGATCTGGCCGTACTCCTCGTTCTCGATGGCGTAGGCGGTGTAGACGAGCTGGGCGGCCTCGTAGTCCAGATCGGCCATCTCGGAGAACTGGCGGGCGGTGAGCTTGTCTTCCAGCATATAGCCGTCCTGGGCCTCGATGTTGGACAGACCCTTGGTGGAGTCTATCTCATCATAGCTTTCCAGCTCCTCCAGCATCTTTTTCTCGATGCTGTAATCGTCGCTCTTGGGGTAGACGAGAGCCACGAGGTTCGACTTGGTGAAGTTTTCTTCGATCATCTGGTCCGCGATGAGGGATTCGTTCATCTTCGGCACCTTGATGACATCGTAGCCGTAGGCGTAGGGACAAAGGTTCGAGAAGTGGTAACCGATGAGGATGACCACCAGGAAGATGACAGGGATGACCTTGCGGGTGCGCCATGCAAAGCGGCCCACGAAGGGGATCTCCGGCACGAAGTTCCTGTGCTTGGTCTTATCCATGTAGGGTCCGAAGAGCATCAGCAGGCCGGGCATGACCACGAACACCGAAAGCATCGCAAAGAGGATGGACTTGATAAGGCAGACGGCCATATCGGAGCCGATGCGGAACTGCATGAACAGCATGGCCACAAGGCCGCCGACGGTGGTCAGGGAGCTGGAGCTGATCTCGGGGATGCTCTTGCTCAGGGACTCGATGACGGCCTCCTTCAGAGGCATGGTCTGGTGTTCTTCCTTGAAGTGGTTGCAGAAGATGATGGCGTAGTCCAGCGACAGCGCCAGCTGCAGGATGTTCGTGACCGAGTTGGACACGAAGGAGATGGTGCCGAGCATGAAGTTTGTACCCATGTTCAGGATCATGCCCACCACGAAGGTGAGGATGAGGACAGGCACCTCGGCGTAGGTCTGGGACGTCAGGAGCAGGACGATGACGATGATGACGGCAACGTACACCATGATGACCCGTACCTCGGCATCAATGGTCTCCTGCTGGGTGTTGCCCAGCGAGGTGGAGACGTAGATGTCGTAGTCGGCGAGGTATTCCTTCACCCGGTCAAGGGCCTCGAGGCACTGGTCATCGTCCTCGGGGTAGTCGAAGGTGATGGAGTAAAGGGCCGACACCGCGTCCTTATTATAATGGTCGGTGGTGTCGTCGTAGTCCAGCATCTGGACGCCCTTGAGCTCGGTGAGCCGGTCGGAAAGCTCATCGGCCTCAGCGGGCGTGATGTTGGCCACCATGACATCGGCAGAGCCGTAGGTCGTGAACTGCTCGTCCATGATGTCGAGGCCCATGCGGGTCTCCGAGGTCTTGGGCAGGTAGGTGGTCATGTCGGTCTCGACCTTGACCCACCGCACCGAGAACACCGTGAAGATGGCAGCCAGAATGACAAACAGGAACACAAGGTTGCGGCGTTCCACGATCTGGCGCGCAAGCTTGTGCATGAAGTCTATCTGTGGTTTTTCGTGTTCGTTCAAAGCGTCCGTCCTCCTTTGTCGTGATTTTTTTGCAGTTTCATCCCCGGGGATGGGCTGCACAGTCGTCTCATAAACAACCTCCGTCCGATAAACTACATTTGGTGATTTTGTGAAAATTCGAAGGGAAATATTTGTACAAATGATATAATAGAGCGCTGCCCATCAAAAAGCAAGCGACAAAACCGCGCGAATGATAAAATTTGCTTGTTCTTAGCTGCCCTCTCAGTCATCGCTGCGCGATGCCAGCTCCCCCAGAGGGGGAGCTGGCGCGAAGCGCCTGAGAGGGCTAGTGTTTCCGTTTCCTGCGCGGCCCCGCATTGACGTAGCCGAACACTGTGCCGCAGACGCCGCCGACGATGTGCATGAAGTTGGCCACGTTGTCCCGCACAAAGATGATGTCATAGATCTGCTGGCCCAGATAGAGCGCCGCCACCAGCAGCATGGTGACGGGGATGCCGCCCGAGAAGCCGGACAGGGATGCCAGCATGATGAGCATGAAGACGATGCCCGACGCGCCCAGCAGCGCCGTGCGGGGGAACAGCGCGCACTGCAGAATGCCCGAGATGAGGGCCGTGAGCAGGATGCCTTTGAGCAGGGGCAGGCTGCCGTACTTTTCTTCCATCGGCGGGCCGACGACGAGGAGAAGCAGCATATTGTTCAGGAAATGGTCCCAGCTGCCGTGGCCCAGCACATGGCCGAAGAGCCGGATGTAAAACAGCGGGTCTTTCAGCGAGGAACGGTAGACGCTGAACAGATGGGTGGTCGTCCAGCCGCCGGTGTACTGGCCCAGGAACAGCACCCCCAGTGAGAGGAGGAAAAATGTCAGGATGACCGGCGAATTGTACTGCACAGACAGCGTGAATTTGGGTCGTTTCGTAGTTGTTTCCTTCTTTCCCGGCCCGTCCGGGGCCGCAGTATGAGTGATACGACCATCATATCATAATCTTCAAGGTTTTTCCACAACTTTCGTCGGTTCAACCCCGGGTCTGCTCCCAATAGGCCCCCATGCTCTGGCCGGGCTGGTCGGTGACTTCGTCGCTGAGGTAGTCCGCGAGGCCCACGGCGGCGGGCTGCCAGCTGCGGGCTGCCTCTACCGTGGGGTACTCCACCTCGGCGTACCAGAACTCCGTCGGCTGGCCCTCGTCCACATGATTCACTTCCAGCACCGCACCGTCCGGCAGCAGGTAGCTGCGGCGGAGCTTCGGGATAAGGGGCCTGCCGATGATCTTGGTCTCGAGGTCATTGAAAAGCGCAGGGTCGATGTCCCGCTCGATCTCTTCCCTCGCCAGCCCGCTGCCCGACTTGAAGCAGAGGACGTAGTGGGTCTTGCCTCCCGTCAGGGTCTCTTCCCGGATGCGGACGGTGGGCCGCACGCTGATGTAGCCCTGCCGCATGGCAAACTCCTCTTTCAGCGGCAGCCCCTCCGGCCAGCCGTTCACCATCCACTTGCGCTCGATCTCCATGATGTTTTCCTTCCTTTCGGTGGTTTTTGTATTTATTCTAACATATTTTTATGGTATTATAAATGGTGAGTTAGCATATCACAAAAGCCTCTCCCCTTGGGAGAGGTGTCACCGAAGGTGACGGAGAGGGCAAGGACGCTGACGGAGATGTCTGAACACAGCGATAGCATCGCTCTGATAAAGGCTTTTGACTATCGCTGTATTCCGTCTCTTTTGTCACACGCTTGCCCTCTCAGGCGCTCCGCGCCAGCTCTCCCAAAGGGAGAGCCTTTAACAGAAGGAGTTCACAGTATGAAATCAGAACGCAGCTATCCTATTTATAAAGTAAACAAAAAAGCCGAGGCCAGCCTCGTGGGCGGGCATCCGTGGGTGTACGAGAACGACATCCTCGAGTTCCCGGAGACAGAGCCTGAGAACGGAACCCTCGCCGACGTGGTGAGCCCGAAGGGCGCTTACCTCGGCACCGGCTTCGTCTCTCTCAAGAGCAAGATCCGCGTCCGCCTCATCTCCCGCAACGCCAACGACACCTTCGACGCCAGCTTCTGGCGCCGCCGTGTCGAGTACGCCTGGGCCTACCGCAAGACCGTCCTCGAGCCTGCCGACCTGTCGGCCTGCCGGGTCATCTTCGGCGAGGCCGACCAGTTCCCCGGCCTGACCGTGGACCGCTTCAACAACATCCTCGTCACCCAGACCCTCAGCGTCGGCATGGAGAAGCTGAAGCCCCTCCTCTTCCCCCTCCTCGCCGAAGTGCTGCGGGCCGACGGCCAGACCATCGACGGCATCTACGAGCGGAACGATGAGGCCCTGCGGGCCAAAGAGGGCCTCGAGCAGAGCAAGGGCTGGTTCGAGCTGCCGGGTGAAAGCCACCCCGCCTCCACCCAGACCGAGATCTGCGAGAACGGCGTCTACTACCACGTCGATTTCGAGAACGGCCAGAAGACCGGCTTCTTCCTCGACCAGAAGTACAACCGCCGGGCAGTCGCCCGCCTCGCCGCCGGCCACACCGTGCTGGACTGCTTCACCCACACCGGCAGCTTTGCCCTCAACGCAGCCAGCGGCGGCGCAGCCCGGGTCACGGCAGCGGACATCAGCGCCGACGCCATCGCCATGGCCCAGCGGAATGCGGAGCGCAACGGCCTGACCAACATGGATTTCCTCTGCGAGGACACCTTCGAGCTGCTGCCCCGCCTCGAAAAAGAAGGCCACCCCTACGATTTCATCATCCTCGACCCGCCGGCCTTCACCAAAGCCCGCCGCACGGTGGAAAACGCCATGCGGGGCTACAAGGAGATCAACTACCGGGCCATGAAGCTCCTGCCCCGGGGCGGCTACCTCGCCACGGCAAGCTGCTCTCACTTCGCCACCGAGGAGCTGTTCATCAAGATGCTGCGCTCCGCCGCAAAGGACGCTCACCGCCAGCTGCGCCAGATCGAAGTGCGCCAGCAGGCCCCCGACCACCCCATCCTCTGGGGCGTGCCGGAGACGAACTATCTGAAGTTTTTCCTGTTTCAGGTGATTTAACCTCTCCGTCACGCCTACGGCGTGCCACCTCCCCTAACGAGGGGAGGCCTTGGCGTTCCGTAAAGCTTTGCCTCTTCGCCAGAGGCTCCCCTACTAGGGGAGCTGTCTGCGAAGCAGACTGAGAGGTTGTACGAAGGATAGCCTGACCACGCAGTGACGCCTGAGAGGGCAATAGTCATACCATCCGCGCAATACTCCAAAAAATCGGGAGTCAGTTTGTGCAGAATCGTCAAATCTGTCTATTGCGTTTTTCGCCCCGTTCGGCTATAATCATCGCATAGACAGCAACGACGCTGTGAGTCACCTCCTGACTCGCAGCGTCGTTTCGTTTAACCGATATTTCGCGGGAGAGGCCGCCTCTTTCCGCGTAAAAATCCGCGACCAGCTGAAGTATTTCAATTCAAGTAAGGAGTAGGATTTATGGCAGCAAATGTTATGGAGATCTACGGCAGCAAGGTGTTCAACGAGCACGTCATGAAGGAGCGCCTCCCCAGCGCTACCTACAAGAGCCTCGAGAAGACCCTGCACAGGGGCGCACCTTTGGACATCGAGGTGGCAAACGTCGTGGCCAGCGTCATGAAGCGCTGGGCTATGGAGCTGGGTGCCACCCACTACACCCACTGGTTCCAGCCGCTGACCGGCATTACCAGCGAGAAGCATGACGGCTTCGTCTCCCCCGTGGGCGATGGCACCGCCATCATGGAGTTCAACGGCAAGGAGCTGGTGCGCGGCGAGCCCGACGCCTCTTCCTTCCCCTCCGGCGGCCTGCGCGCCACCTGTGAGGCCCGCGGCTACACCGCATGGGACCCCACCAGCTTCGCTTTTGTGAAGGACGACGTTCTCTGCATCCCCACCGCATTCGTCAGCTACACCGGCGAGGCGCTGGACAAGAAGACTCCCCTGCTGCGCTCCATGAACGCGCTGTCCAATCAGGCCGTCCGCGTCCTGAAGCTCTTCGGCAAGGACGTGGATTACGTCTCCACCACCGTCGGCCCCGAGCAGGAGTACTTCCTTATTAAGAAGGAAGACTACGAGGCCCGTCAGGACCTCATCCTCACCGGCCGCACCCTCTTCGGCGCACCGTCCGCCAAGGGTCAGGAGCTGGAAGAGCACTACTTCGGCGTCATCCGCCCCGAGGTCTCCGCTTTTATGAAGGAGCTGGACGAAGAGCTGTGGAAGCTGGGCATCCCCGCCAAGACCAAGCACAACGAGGTAGCTCCCTGCCAGCATGAGCTGGCCCCCATCTTCGACACCACCAACGTCGCCATCGACCACAACCTGCTGACGATGGAGATGATGAAGAAGCTGGCCCCCAAGTACGGTCTTGTCTGCCTGCAGCATGAGAAGCCTTTCGAGGGTGTCAACGGCAGCGGCAAGCACAACAACTGGTCCATGTCCACCACCCACGAGAACCTGCTGGACCCGGGCGACACCCCCATGGAGAACCTGCAGTTCCTGGTCTTCCTGGCCGCCGTCATCAAGGCTGTCGATGAGTACGCCGACCTG
>ENA-USYV01002522-USYV01002522.1-human-gut-metagenome-genome-assembly--contig:-NODE-2522-length-14616-cov-4.029369_pt1 | contig 14616 bp, 28 predicted proteins | sample MGYA00250066_ERZ773514 | MGnify/ENA primary metagenome ERZ773514 (study PRJEB29103, sample SAMN06112049) | human gut metagenome | biome: human gut; feature: ankylosing spondylitis patient; material... | reverse complement strand
GAGACCTCCGAAGAAACAGAAAGAGTCGGCATGGGAACAATTATAATTATTATGCTTATTATATTTAGTCCGGCACTTCTTTTTATAGGATTAGACCTAATAGAAGATATTATTGATTGCAGTTCGGATTTTGTTGGAACCTGTTTTTTAAAAAAGAAAAAAGAAACCACAACTGAAGAATTTGTAAGAGAAACAAATGAAAATTCAGAAGATAATCCTTTTATTAAAAAGATTCCTACGCCAAAGCAAAAAAAGGGAAACGATATTGATAAATTAGCAGAAAAGGATTCTAAAATCGCTTATATTGTTTGGGCTGTAAAGTTTTTAAATGATCAGGGAAAAGAAAGCTATACAAGAAAACTGAAGAATTATTATATTCCTGAAATTATGCAGGCGTATGAACAATATCAGAAGGTAAAAAGTTTTCATGTAAAAGAGATGACGGCAGAAGCAAAAAAGCATTATGAAAAAATTGTAGATTTATCCTATAGAGTTGCCAATGTAGAAATAAAAAAGGCAGCGGGAGAAATCGTTATGGACATGGATTGTAATGCTGATGTATGCGAAGACATCTATAAGAGAGATGGATATTCCTCCATGCAAGAAGAAATGCAGGAACCTCATACTGCAGAAAAGAAAAAAGAGCAGACTTTACATGCAAAAGCAATTGACAAAGACCTCTATATCTTTTAGACAAGCGAAGAGTAAAAAACAAGGCAAATCATCATCGCACACCATAAAGGAGTGCGGTTTACAGCAAAATTTATAAAAGAGTTTCATTTTGAGTCTCTTTTTCTGTGCAGAAAAATCCATATTTCTCAAAATCTGTCATAATAATTATAAAAAAAAAAAAAAAAAAATGAAAACAGTATTAGTTAGTTTACCTAGCGTAGAAAAAGTAAAGGAATTCAACACAAAAATCTTTCCGTTAGAAGGTGATTTTGATCTCGGAACCGGACGTTATATCGTAGATGCAAGAAGTATTATGGGTATTTTTAGTCTGGATCTTTCAAAGCCGGTATCACTTACCATTAACTCTGATAATGAAGAAGAAGTAGTAGAAGCAATTAGGGAGTTTATTGTTACAGAATAAGATATGAAGGAGTCACTATGAAATGTTTTAATTGCAACGAAGAAATGATTTATCGGGATGATATCAGAGGCCTGGAACATGCTGATATGCCTTATGGAACAAATACAAATTCTTTAATTGTAAAAAAGACAGAAATTATGGAGGGATTGTTTTCCAAAAAAGAAGTGGAAGTAAATCATTCTATCAATCCAAATTACTACATATGTCCTAATTGTGGATTAGTATTACCAGTTATTTCGAAAGCAAATCTCGAAATATTATTTAAACAGGAGAATACAGATGAATAAACAGCGTAGAGCAATTTCTATTGTAAGTATTACGTTGGCATTAATTGTAATGACTACTCTGATGATTGGGACCATAGCATTTGCTGCTCCAACTTCAGATATGCTTGTTATGGATAATGCGGATATGTTGACAAATGAGGACGAGGCAAAGATTGAAAATGCCTTGTATCAAATCTATGAACAGACAAACATTGAATATGCTATCTATCTGGCACCGTCACTGGATGGTAAAACCATCGAAGAAGCATCTTTGGAAACTGGTAGAAAATTAGGTATTGGTGACAAAGAGGATAACACAGGTTTATTTATTTACGTAGCCCTGGCAGACAGAGAATTTCGAATGGAAGTAGGCTATGGACTGGAAGGCGTGATTCCTGATTCGCAGGCGAAAAAGATTATTGATTGCATGACCTCGTATTTCAAGAATGGAAACTATGCCGACGGACTCTTAGCCGCTGTCACAAAAACTGTGGAAATCTTAAACGATTCTGGCGAATATACTATTTCGCAGGATGAAAACTATGTTGTAGAGACAGGCACAGATGATGACGACCTACTGGTAGGAATGATTGTTGTCATCGTATTTATTGTTGTATTATGTGTGGCTTCAGCATTCATTGATGGTGGTTCGGGTTCCCTATCATCAGGCCGTTATTATTCAAGCGGCTATAGCAGCAATTCCAGTTCGAGTGGTTCATTCGGCGGTGGTAGCTTTGGAGGCGGTGGCGCTTCGGGAGGTTGGTAAATGAAAACACTAAAATTATTTTTCAAGAGAAAAATGAATAAAGAAAATGTGTATGATTTAGCAAAAAGGCTGGCTGAACCATATTTTGACGAACAACAGATTCCAATGATTGGCGCCACGATAGTAGATGGATATCTGTATGCAAAAGGAGAAGACAGAGGATTTCCACATAGAAGTGATGCTATAAAAATTGATTTGAGTACTGAAAAAATTATTGAAAGTTATGGGGCTAGAGGATGTCCAGTAACTATCAACAAAATTGAAATTTCATAAGAAGGAGATAACATATGAAAAATAAAGGATGGGTAGTATTAGTTGTAGTAATCTGCGCAATTGTGCTTTTGTTTGGAGGTTCTTATAACTCTTTACAGCGTGCAGATGAAAATGTAAATGAAAAATGGGCACAGGTGGAAAATCAGTTACAGCGTAGATATGATCTGATTCCACAGTTGGTAGCCGTAGTAAAGCAGTACTCCGATTATGAAGCATCTACATTGGAAAGCATTGTTTCTCTGCGTGGGGATGGGTCTTTAGGAGAGGAAGCTGCTGCAGATTCCGCTTATCAGTCGGCAATGAAGGAGTTTGATATTGCAGTGGAAGCATATCCGGAATTAAAAGCAAGTGAAGAATATAGTCAGTTAATGACAGATCTCGCAGGTACGGAAAATCGCATTGCTGTAGCGAGAAAAGATTATAATGATGCGGTAAGTTCCTTAAATAAGAAGATTCGTTCCTTCCCTATGAATCTCATTGCAAATATGAGTGGGATAGAAAAAAGATTCTATTTTGAAACAACCAGTTCAGCATCAGAAACTCCGAATGTAGCAGATTTATTTGCAAATTAAGAAGAGGTATTCTATGGTAACTTTATTTCATATTTCCGCTCCTCTTATTTGTATTATAGGAGCTTGGAGAATCGTATACGCAATAAAACATTGTCATGACCCGGATTTCACAATTCATTTGGTAGTTGGATTTTTTCTCATCCTTATGAGCGTCACATTCTTTTTTTACAACAAACACATGTGGAAATTTGATGTGATTCCTCCGGCAGGATATTGATGGGGAAAGAAAATAGAAAAAATGTAATGATTTAGAAATGGGGCGAATGAATAGTGCAATCGAATATCTTTCAAACCGTGGCTCCTTTGTTAAAGGAGAAGAAATTTAATATCGATTTAGATGCATTCATGGAATTTATGAAACAGTACCATTCCAATGAGTGGATTTATCCAGATGCAATTCATCGAGAACTGGGGATGGATCTAAAAGTTATATATGATATTTTGGAAATATGTGTTGATAATAATATTGTTGAACAGTATCTCAATATATATTGTCCTGAATGTCAAAGATTTACAGGAAATATTTATAAAACAGCGTTGGAGATTCCGGAATTTGTTAATTGTGTACATTGCGGTGCCGAAATCGAAAATCCATTACAACATGCAATAATAATTTATAAGGTATTGTAGATGGATTCAGAAGAAAAGCGATTTCGATCATCGGAGTGTTTGCGACGAAATTCCAGTTAAGGTACGGCAGCTATAACAAACACTGTTCTGCATAAAAAATCTGGTTTCTGATTTTTACGGTCAGAAAGCGGATCTGTTGCAGGAATTGTCAAGTGATGCTGTCATGTACCTGGAACCTGCCAGTTTTTAGACTGTGCAGAGCGGTCAGGAATCAAAACAAAAATGCAATTCTAAAAGAAGAACAAAAATACATAAAAGGAGAAAATTTAAAATGAGTGGTGTTAGTGTAGGAGTTATTATAGCAGTAGTTATTGCGGTAGCGATGATTGGAATTTTGATGTCCGGGTATGTAAAAGCGTCTCCCGATAAGGCATACATTATTTCCGGTCTCAAAAAGGAGCCGAAGGTATTAATCGGTCGTGCAGGTATTAAGATTCCTTTCTTGGAAAAGAAGGATGAATTGATGTTAAAGCAGATCAGTATCGACATTAAGACAAATGGATATATTCCGACTAAGGATTTCATTGGTGTAGATATCGATGCGGTGGCAAAAGTAAGAGTCCTTACAGAAAAGGATGTTACCATTGATAAAAATGGGCAGTTACTTCCCGGGGCAGATTCCAATAAGAGAGTTACTCATGAAATGGCACAGGCTGCTATGAAGAACTTCCTGAATATGAAAGAACAGGGAATTCGCGATGCGCTGACCGATTCCTTACAGGGTAATATGCGTGAGATTATCGGTACCCAGTGTTTAAAGGAACTGTGTAATGACCGTAAGACCTTCGGTGACGAGGTACAGGCAAAGGCACAGAAGGATATGAATGCCCTGGGTATCTGGATCGAGTCCTGTAATATCCAGAAGATTGAGGATGAGAACAACCTGATCACTGCTTTGGGACAGGATAACATGTCTCAGATTCAGAAGGATGCTTCCGTTGCAAAGGCACAGGCAGACAGAGATGTGGCGATTGCAAGAGCACAGGCACAGAAGGATGCCAATGATGCACAGGTCATTGCGGATACTGAGATTGCACAGAAGCAGACCGAACTTGCGATTAAGAAGGCAGAACTGAAGAAAGAATCCGATATTAAGAAGGCTGAGGCAGATGCAGCATATAAAATTCAGGAAGAGGAACAGCGTAAGACCGTGGAAATCACCACAGCAAATGCAAACCTTGCAAGACAGGAAAAGGAACTGGAATTAAAGGAGAGAGAAGTATCCATCAAGGAGAAGGCTCTGGAAGCGGAAGTCAAGAAGACCGCAGAAGCGAATAAATACGCAGCACAGCAGAAGGCAGATGCCGAGCAGTACGAGAGACAGAAGAGAGCGGAGGCAGAACTCTTCGAGATCCAGAGACAGGCAGAAGCTGAGAAAGCAAAATCCGAGGCAGAGAGATTCGCCAAGGAGCAGGCGGCAGAGGCAGTCAAGGCAGCCGGACTGGCAGAGGCAGCCGCTGTAGCAGCCAAAGGTAAAGCGGAAGCAGAAGCAATTCAGGCAAAGGCAGAGGCAGAGGCAGCAGGTATCTTAAAGAAGGCGGAAGCTATGAAACAGTATGGTGACGCCGCAAAACAGCAGATGGAACTGGATACTTTGAAGGTATACTTCGAGCAGTTGCCTAAGATTGCAGAGGCTGTGGCTAAGGGATATACGAACGTAGATTCCATTAAGATGTTTGGTGGAAATACCAGCCAGCTTGCAGGTGATATCATGACCACCGTAACACAGGTTTCTGATGGCATCAAAGAATCTACCGGTATTGATCCAACATCACTGCTTGCAGGAGCACTGCAGAAGAAAAATAATAGAGAAACAACAGAGAAAAAGGATCCTGTAGAAATATCTGAAACGCTGGAAGATTATACAGAAGTAACTGAATAGGATAAATACCCGTGGATTCTTCCACGGGTATTTCTATGCAGAATTTTCCGTTATTGAATATAATCTATCATAATAATAATGGAATGAATATAGGAGTTTACATCTTACCCCTTTGTTTTACCGTATTTTTTATGAAAGGGGACAATGATGATTACACCCATATTAAAAGAAAAAACAGTTTATCTGCTTCGGCAGTTAAAGAATTATGACAAAACGACATACGATCACAGCATTCGTGTAGCGCAGAACAGCATAGCGGTCACAGAAAAATACCCCGAACTCATCTCCATAGACGGAAATGTGTTTTATACAGGATGTCTTCTGCATGACATCGGAAAGATAGGTATATCGGAAAAAATTCTGACAAAACCAAGCCAGTATACTCCGGAAGAAAAAGAGGATATGGAGCAGCACCCTTTGATAGGAGCTCATATGCTTCGGGATTATCCAAAAGAAGTCGTCCTGTGTGCACTTTTACATCACGAAAAGATTGATGGCTCTGGATATCCTGTGCACTTCGAAGACGGAGAAATACCTGCCTATTGCGAATTTCTTTCCGTTCTCGATATTTTAGATGCTTTAACATCCATCCGGCCATATAAAGATGCTGTTACGGATATCGCCATTATCGAAGAGATTCTTTCAAATGGATCTTTGCGAAAAAAGTATGTTGATATTGTTGTAGATCTTCTGAAACAGAGAAAACTGCTAACAGAAAAGGAGATCTAAATATGTCAAGAAAAAATATCGTAGTTAGCGCAATTGGAATCGGAATTATTGCAGCTGTCATTTGCGGTGTGATAATAGGAAATGAAAAGACAGCCACCGAAGGAAACACAGAAACATCTGTATCAGGTAACGACGTTTCCGACAATGTTGTTTCTAAAGAGAAAATCGAAGAATATGTTGAAAAAGATGTGATTATGCCGGATGTATGCGGAATGGTACTTGATGCAGCCACAGAAACGTTAACCAATGCCGGCGTAACATATTACGACATCGTCTGGGAGGAAGATGTAGAACACCCTTATGAGGTATTGTCACAGGATATTGCTCCTGGAGAAACAGTAGACACTTTCCTTCCTGTAACTATCGTTGTAAGCAGCACAGAACTGCCACAGGAAGAAATAGAAGAAAAGAATGCAGTTACCGTTAACAGTTATCTCGGATATACGATAGATGACGCCGTTGTCGAAGTGATTGAAGATAATTTATCTATCGGTGGTATTTTAAAGGACGAATCCGGAGAAAACCCTTATGAATTCGAGATGGGAATGATTACAAGACAGTCTCCGGAAGCAGGCACAGAAGTAGATCCGCAGACAGAAATCACATTATATTACAGAGGAGAATAAAGTTCAGTATGTTAAACCTTGCAGCTGAAGGAATCGGAGTAATCATGTGTGGTATTTTGTCTGTGACTCCGGTTACACCGATTCCTGTAAACCCACATTCCATAAATGCTTTGGAAATAAAGAAAGAAACCGTTATCCATCAGAATGAAATCCGGGAGAATTCGCAGGCGGATCCTATTGAAATAAAAATTCTTGAAAATACAAACGCAGAAGAGCTGGCAGTATTTCAACATCTTCTCGAATCACTCCAGAAAGAGGCGAAGGATCTATTCGCTAATGAAAAATTGCAGAAGCAGTTTTTACAGATATGCAGGGATTATGAAATTGATCCGTATCTTATGCTTGCGTTAATGAAAAAAGAATCTGCTTTTATTCCAACGGTTTCCAATGGAAAATGTATCGGGCTCTGTCAGATAAATGAGCATTGCCACAAAAACAGAATGGAAAAGCTAGATTGCGATAATCTATACGATCCATACCAGAATATGCTTGTGGCCGCTGACTATCTCGCAGAACTTCTGGAGAGCAAACGGGACACGACGGAAGCACTTATGTACTATAATATGACCGCCGAAACGGCGAAAAAAAGATACGAAGCAGGAGAATATAGTTCTTATGCGATAGATATTCAAAAGGAAGCGATACAGTTAAGAGAGATAGCAGAAGAAAAGCCGGAATGACCCGGCTTTTTTTCTACGGAACCAAAAATCTGTCATAATAATGGCGTTGAATAGATACTCGGAGAAAGGAGAAATAGTTTTGAGCAAAGTAATTAATAATTATGGCAAGGAAATCGACTTCGAATTTGCGAAAGCAATGATGGATCCATTTCTGAGAGAAGCAGTATATTCTGAACTAGCTCCGTGTTCTGATCAGTTATTCTTCGAAGAATACTGCAGAGTACATGCAAAAGTACACGGAGACAGGGATTTTCAGCCGGCACAAAAATAGTCAAATATACAAAGGAGAAAAATATGTCAAACAAAGCGTTTAGAATCATATCGCCTGAGCCCGGAGAAATATTCCTGATGGATAGAGGTGGGAACAAACCGGATCGTATGGTAATCTGCAAACAGGCGAAAATGAGTTTCGGAAAAGAGAAGACAGAATATCGTCTGGTGGATCTCGAAAACGGAGAAATACTGGAGATCAAGGCCAAAACACTGGAAGAAATGGAAGAATATGTCCGGAAAAGAAGAGTGTGCAAGGATATCTTCGAGATGTATTATAAGAATTACGATTTCGTAATTGATGCCTTCCATGGACTGCAGCAAATCTCCGAGCTGCCCGAAAAATTTGTACTTCCGGAGAAAATTCTGATCGGGAAAGCATCATTTTTCCGTTACATGGCTGAGATTTATGTAAGCAGAGCCGGAATCACGCTTCAGTATTGTCTTGACGACATGGGTATTGGACTTGATTATGTCGAAAGATTTCCGATGACTGAGAATGACATGAAAGAATTCATTGCAGAAAAGTTTTATGCCTTTATTAATTCGCGTCCGCAGACGCCGCCCCGCAAAGGCGTAAACGGACCTATGTTATTATTTAGAAAATAACATATATCCTCGGTTAACCAAAACCGGGGATATTTTTATGTCTGTTTTCTTTCATATTAATAACGATATCATAAAAGAAAATAGGAGGAATGTAAAAAATGAGCAGAATTACTGAAGAAATTTTAAGAATTGTGAAAAAACTTCATATGACACTCGATGATCTTATTTTGGAAACCGAACTTGTGGAAAGTGAGGAAAGCTATCTTCATCTGCAGTTAATGGGCTATGGGGCAGAAGACCTGAGACTTGCCGCAAAATTCTACTACGCTTTCATATGGCAGGATATCGTTCGTATTTATGAAAATACAAGTGACCTGGCACCACAAATCACCGTGGATGAAATTCTCAAGCAATACAGTCTGGAAGACGTTATTTATACCTTTGCCGTTATCTCTGCAATCAAAAAACACGATGGACGGATTTATGGCGATAACCGTAAATTTATGGATTCCATTTCCATCAATCCAGTTTATGCCGAAATGACTGCAGAAAATCCGATGAAAGGATGCGGACTGGATGAGATTCATACCGCACATATCGACCAGATGATCACTGAATTAAGAAAAAGAAGCAAAGATATTAAATAAGACGCAACTGACGTAGCAGAGAATTTAATTAAAATGGAGGTTTAAAAATATGTGGTTCAATTTAATTGCAATTGCAATACTTATTATTGGTCATTTTTTACATAAATATTATCAAGGGGCTATCGTTACTGCACTTCCACTTATAGCGTCAGCGATAGCATTATGTAATTTTATTTTTTGACATATCAAACAAACAGGAGAAAATAACATGAGAGCAACAAACATTAAATGGGACGAGACCGACGGAGCAGAGGAAATGACCGAAGAAGAAATTGCAGATGCGTTTGCATCACTCCCAACAGAAGTCGAACTCCCGGAAAAATTCAATAGAGAAAATTACACAGACGAAGATGGATACCACGAAGATGAGCTGGTTGAAGACGCATCCGATTGGGTATCCGATGAATACGGGTTTTGCAATTACGGGATCCAGGTGGAGGAATAACGTTGGAAACAATCTTAAAAGAAGAGACCTTCGATGTTTGCGGAACTACAAAATTGACTGTTGGTGATCCAATGTATCTTGAAGCGATTGCAGACGGCACAGATAAGGACTGCGAAAAGAAACTTGTATTCGATGGTTCCATTTCCGGAGCACCGCTCGGAAAACTTCGGATCCGTGAGATCCATTGTATCGAAAATGGTCTGGAGTGGGATGTTGTGGATGTATCTGTATTTCAGGCAGGTCAACTGTTTATGCTCGAAACATATCTGAGCGAGAAGTACTACAACGGAACAATCATCAAAGATATCGATCTCGGATGCGATACTGCATGCTTTGAGATTTGCACGAAATTCGGGTCAGATAAATTCGATACCGGTGCAGATGGTTATTATGGGCATCTCTACAAATACAAACAGCACTTTGGCATGGAACTGAAATTGGATTTCGACGGCGGACTGTATGACTTCGAGGAAGTTAAGCAGCGGATGTTAGAGTTGTTTCCGGAAAGAAAGAGAGAAAAATAGATGACTGCAGCAGATATGAGAAAAATTTCAGAGAGTTATTCTCTAAGAAAAGATGCCGTCGATTATGGTATCAAGACTATTGAGGAAAAGATGACGGAATATGCAAAAAGAGGGCTTCGGGAATGTTACGTTTCTTTTCATTATCACCCTGGCCCTTTCAAGGAATTTAAAGAAAAATACGGCGATAGCGAGGAATATCGTGAATTCGACGTAGAGAAGGAGATAAGGGAATATTTTACCGGCAATGGTTTTACCTTCCACTATGTCACGAATGACGTTATTGGCGGAGTAAGGCAGGATCCATACTGGGTCATTTGTTGGTAGTTTTAGAAAGAAGCCTTCGGGCTTCTTTTTCTTTTGCATCCTTTTATCTGTCATATTAATTAAAGGAACAGTGAAAGGAGATTGCCATGGATAAAGAAACACTACGGAATATGGATCAAAAAACATATCAGAAAATGCTCGAAGATGCCGCTTTCGATGAGATCAACACCATGCTCAATATCTCAAAGGGACATTCTCAGGAATTGCACGAAAATATAACCAATGAAGATCTTATTAAACGAATCATAACGGAAGAAAAAGAAAATATATCAAGTTTTTGGGACAATGAATCATTAAAAGATGGAGTCTCCAACGTGATTGCATATCGATCTCAAGCTATCACCAAATGGCTTTTCAAAGAGAGATATGAATTTGATAATCCAAAAGATTATCAAAAATTATGTATATCGGCGGATATAGGAGGAGACTCTGTCGGCCATGGATTCAATAATAGTGATGGCGTGGTTAAAGAAAAAGAGACTTCTGCAGTAACCGTAGTTTTACAAAGAGATATGGATGGGGAATCGCCGTTTGGATTTTACATCAAAACTGCTTATGCGGATATACAACATGAAAACGCAATTCTTACGGGATTGCAGTATACAAAAGAGGACATTATCAACAATCCCAACATAACTTTTGATTCTGCTATCCAGAAACTGTACTTTGCAATCAGTGACAAATATAAGGATGTTAAAATTTACCAAAGAACGAATCCGGATACAAAAGAACCTTATATAAAGCTCATTTTCCCGGAAAGAGAAAATGGCAGAATTGAAGCTTTTGTGACGAACGACGATACTTCGATCAAGCATATTGCTTCGGACGAAATGCGAAAGATTAATTTTTCTGAATGTTTCTTTCATTATGAGGAAGAGAGCAAGGTAATCAGCGATGTTCAGAACATACAAAACATTATTCGCGAAAAAGCTAAAGAAAATATTAAAGAAAGCATTAAGGAAACTGATATTGCTTGCCAAAAAGCACATAAAGGCGACGAAGCACGTTAATTTCTGTGCAGAAATTTGTTTAATGTAAATAGATATGTTAAAATACACATATCAGGAGGGATAAATATATGATCGATACCGAAAAAATAAATATTGTAAAAACTGATGAGCCACAGGTGTGCATTTTGCCTAACATCGCAGCAATGAAAGTTAAGGATTTTTTGAATCAAAGAAAAATCGAATATCGCTGCGTAGGGCAGGAAAATTTCGAAGACGGATGGCCTGGAGGGTGCATCTATCGAGGAAAAGAATATACCCGTTTTGTTCAAGCAATAATCACATGCGTTGACAGCAATTGTCTGCTTGAAATTGCTGAACAGCTATATCATAGTTAAAAGAAGCCTTCGGGCTTCTTTTTCTTTTGTGTCCTTTTATCTATCATATTAATACTACAAAATATAAGAAAAAAGGAGAAAAATTATGAAATATGAAGATTTCTATAATATAGCCGAATACGGCAACGTAGCCTGGAAAGGCGGATATACAACAGGCGAAGTAACGCAGAACGCCAAGGATTATTATTCGGACTTTCTGGCAAGTAAAAACTGCGGCGGACCAACGTTTCTGATTAGGAAACTGATGTCATTACTCGCGGAAGATGGCAGCGAAAAAGCAAAGATATGGCTGTATCAGATTGCTACAGAGCTGGATATGATCTATTTAAGCTACCATTTCTGCGAATCAAGCAACGATTGGCTGAAACAGTTTATTGAAAAATAGGAGGAAAATTATGGGATGGATAGGATATGTACCTAGTCATTTCACAAAAGGCGGAAACATTAATAAAAAGGCAGAATGCGACGCATATTTTATGGAAGGGACAAATAAAGGTCATTTTAATGTTCTCAAATCAGTCATGAAAGGCAGCGTATATTACGCCGCCATCAAAAATATGGTTCGTTATAACAGGAAAACGAAAACTTACGAGCCGATCGACGACGGGACAGTGTGGGGAGTAGTTTTTCTTACATCTGTCGAAAAAGGTATGTTCTATTACAAGGATATGACAGAGGATATGGGCCCTTGTTATTATGACTGCCCGGAATCAATCCTAAAACTATTAAGTGAAACAGACGAGAAATGGGCCCTCGAATGGCGGCAGAAATGCCATGAAAAAAACGAGCAGACAAAAACACATAATCTTTTCAAATTGGCGATTGGAACGGTGATCATCTGGACAAGAAGTGACGGAACCACTGTAGAACTGGTGAAACACGCACCTGCGTACCAGTTTAAAAGGCCGTTCTGGTTCAATGCGGCGGATTGGTCTTATGTACCAGCAAAGAGAATTCAGAACTGGGAAATAAAAGCCGAGTAAATACGTGTTTCATAAGATTTAGGAGTTGAGAAATGAATAAAAGAATATCAAAAAAGATATATAAAAGAGCAAATCAAAAGTTAAACCAATATATCCAGCTTCATAAGGATAAAAGAACAACATTAGAAGTGGAGCAATCTGAACGTATATTATTGCCGCTTGAAAGAAATGTTTTTCTATCAAAACAGCGTAAATATATGAAGCTATTTAACGAAATTAAAAACGAACTGATTGATGAAGGAAACTGGTAATGAAACTAAAATTTGCTTGGAAGGACCGACGGTTCTGCACAGCCTGAAGCCTAGCAATAAAAACAAGATTCTAAAATGGAGGTTTTACTAGGAAAGAGAGGCGAATAATATGGTAAGAAAAATAAACAACAGATTATATAAAATCAATACATATGCTTCTGCACACATTGTTGAAATAGATGACAATTATGATGAAGAAGTACAGAAACTAAGAAAAGAAATTCAGTTCGATAGTCTTGGATACAAATTGAATTTACTTGTATATCTTGCTACATTAACGGTACAAGGCTATGCAATTTTAAGTGTAACGGAATTTAACATTGATGGAAGTAAACCTAGAGTGGCTTATGCAAGTAGCAAAGATTTTAAAAAGATTGTTGAATATTATTCTAAGAAGAAAGCATAAGAACGATGATTTACTTGAAAGGACCGACAATTTTGCACAGTCTGAAGTCTAGCAAGAAAATCAAGATTCCAAAACGGAGGTATAATATGATTTGTATCGAACATGGACATATTTATAAACTTGAAGAGTCGTTTGATGTTTATATGTGTGATTCTGACCGAATAACAGCAAGGTCCGGGGCAGCGTTCGTAGCAGAAAGAGGAAGTAACCGTATCGTTAATGGAAGAGAATTACCGTTTTATAATATCTATTTCCTTGGGTCAAAAAATTATCTTCCTTATTCTGCCGCCTGTTTGTTTCAATCGGTAGAAGGAATTAAAATTAAGGAGATATACTTAAAAGATCTGGATGTGACGACTTTTTCAGGATATCTTCCATGGAATATACGTTACGGTACAAATGAAAGCATAATGGAAATGCAACGCTTTATGGAGGAACGCAATGGCTAGTTACGCCGGTATCGGCAGTAGAAAAACACCAGAAGGAATTCTGAAAATATTTGAGTACCTCGGGGGCTACTTTGCTGCCCGCAGTGTTCTTTTGAGGTCCGGAGCGGCCGCCGGGGCAGATTCCGCTTTCGAGAGGGGATGTGATCGACTTCGTGGACCGAAAGAAATATATCTCCCGTGGAAGAGTTTAACGGAAACGATTCAAATCTGGTCATGAAAAATCCTATTCCAGAAGACGTGGAAAAACTTAGCATCCATTATCACCCGAATTGGTATGCGCTAAAACCTGCTGCCAAAAAGCTGATTGCAAGAGACGCTTATCAGATTCTTGGAATGGATCTGAATTCTCCGGTCGATTTCGTTATTTGTTACACGGCCGGAGGGAAAGTAGACGGCGGAACCGGACAGGCAATCCGTATAGCCATGGATCACAATATACCGGTAGTGAACGCGGGAGCTTATCCGGATCTGGGAGATTTTAAAGAAAAAGTAAATGAAATTGTGAAAGGGACAATATATTATTCCTCATAGCAAAATGTTGATAAAAGGGATAACATATTATCCCCTTTATTGCAAATAAAGGGGACACAATGTTGTTCTTTTCTTTGTTTTCGTTATTTTAGGGGGATATTATTATGTCACTTTCGTCGATTTATGTAAGCGGAACAATACATTATCCCTTTCAAAAATTTCTGTGCAGAAATTTGCAAATATATTAACCTATGTTATAATAACAATATCAGATGAAAACAGATCTGATTCCCCTTTTATCTTTGATGCGTTTCCCTGAGTTCCCCGCTCCGGTAAATTTGTTATTAGAAAATTTCTTTCATAATAGTTATAGATGACGTAACAGGAGAAAAATTATGTTTGAAGGAATAAAAGCTGTAGAAGTACCCGGATCCC
>ENA-USYV01002508-USYV01002508.1-human-gut-metagenome-genome-assembly--contig:-NODE-2508-length-14692-cov-4.000205_pt1 | contig 14692 bp, 15 predicted proteins | sample MGYA00250066_ERZ773514 | MGnify/ENA primary metagenome ERZ773514 (study PRJEB29103, sample SAMN06112049) | human gut metagenome | biome: human gut; feature: ankylosing spondylitis patient; material... | reverse complement strand
CCCGTCCACTTTATTTCCTGCGTCTGATACCCTACGAATGAAATGACAATCGTGCTTCCTTTGGGCACATTAGACAGCGCACATGGACGCGCAGTCCGTGCGCGACGAGGTGCTCAAGACCGTGGCGTGCAAGGCCGCCATCAAGGCCGGCTGGCAGACCGAACCCGAGGAGCTGCTGCGTCTGGCGGACGCGGTGTGCGCGGGCGAGGTGAAATACTGCCCGCACGGCCGCCCCGTCGCCGTGACGCTCACGCGCCGGGAGCTGGACAAGCTCTTCAAGCGCATTGTTTAAAAAAGAAGCAGGGAGCGCCGGAACGCGCTCCCTGTCAGCCTGCACAGCTTCGTTTACTTGTGATAGTACAAAATGCCCATGCAGCCGGGTCCGCAGTGGTTCGACACCGTGCAGCCGGCCCGCGTGTGGATGACCTCCTCGAACGGCTGGCACGCGCGCACGACACGCTCGAGCTCCCGCCACGTGGCCTCGTCACAGCCGGAGTCCGTGATGAAGATGCGATGGCAATCGATGTCGTCGCGGCCCTTGAGCCGCTCCTCGATGTACTGCACGTAGCACTTTTCGAGCTTGCCGCGGTACTTGTGGCCGACGCCCATCTTGCCGTCCTTGACCTCGATGCACGGCTTGAGGTGCAGGAGGTTGGCGCTCATGGCCACGAGCGCCGAGCAGCGGCCGCCGCGCTTGAGATACTCCAGCGTGTCGATCACGAAGCTGACATCGAGCTTCTCGCGCTTTTTCTCCAGCGCCGATGCGATGTCGGCCGCGTCCATGCCCTGCTCGGCCATCTCGGCCGCGTCGAGCACCAGGTGGCCGATGCCGGTCGAGAGGTTGCGCGAGTCCACGGGGTAGACGTTCGTAAACTCCTGCGCCGCGATGCAGGCGTTCTGGTAGCAGGCGGACATGTCGCTCGAGATCGTGAAGTGGATCACGGCGTCATATTCCTCCCGGCACGCGGCGAAGTACGCCAGATAGTCCGACACGTTCACCGCCGCGGTCTTGCAGAGCTTGCCCGTGGCATTTGCGTACTCGTAGAGCTCCTCGGGACGCACGTCGATGCCGTCGCGCAGGGTCTCCTCGCCGCGGATGATGTACAGCGGCGTGATGCCGATGTGGTAGCGCTCGATCAGCTCCGGCGAAAGATCGCACGTGCTGTCGGCAGAAATTTTGATCTTCATGGGTTCACCTTCTTGAAAACTGGGAAATGTGCTTTCATTCTAACACATTTCTAATACTTTTCAACATAATCTTTCTGAATTCTCCCTTACGGAAAGGAGACTGCCACGATGCAGCCAAAAATTGTCGTCATCACCGGCCCGACCGCCTCGGGCAAGACCGCGCTCGGCGTGGCGCTCGCGCAGCGCCTGGGCGGCGAGGTCGTCTCGGCCGACTCGATGCAGATCTACCGCGGCATGGACATCGGCACGGCCAAGCCAACGCCGGAAGAGATGCAGGGCGTGCCGCACCATATGATCGACATCGCCGACCCCGCGGAAAATTACTCCGTCTCGCGCTATGCGGCGCAGGCGGCCGCCTGCGTGGACGATATTCTCGCGCGGGGAAAACTGCCGATCGTCGTCGGCGGTACGGGGCTGTACATCGACTCGCTCATCGCCGGGCGCACGTTCGCCGACGGCACGGCCGACACCGCGCTGCGGCAGGAGCTGAGCGAGCGCTATGACGAAATCGGCGGCGAGGGCCTGCTCGGCGAGCTGCGCAATGTCGACCCCGAGCGGGCGGCCAGGCTCCACCCCGCGGACAAGAAGCGCATCGTGCGCGCCATGGAGGTCTACATCCTCACGGGCAAGACCATCACGCAGCACGACGCCGAGACCCGCGCCGTGCCGCCGCGGTACGACGCGGCAAAGATCGCGCTCGATTTCGCCGACCGGCAGGATCTCTACGACCGCATCGACCGGCGCGTGGACGCCATGGTGCGCCAGGGCCTGTTTGACGAGGTGCGCGCGCTGCTGGCCGCCGGTGTCCCGGCCGACTGCACGGCCATGCAGGCCATCGGCTACAAGGAGGCCGTCGCCGCCGTGCGGGGCGAGGCATCGCCGCAGGACGCCGTCGCCGCCATCCAGCTCGCCTCCCGGCGCTATGCCAAGCGCCAGCTCACGTGGCTGCGGCGCGATCCGGACCTGTTCTGGATCCGGCACGAAAAAACGCCGGACATGGACCGGGCGTGCCGCCTTTCGACGCAATTCTTATCCGGCCGCGGTATAGAATAGTGGCCTGTACAAATCCGGAGGAAACTGCCATTTCGACCGGATTTGTATAAATTCACTATTTCACGGAGCGGCAGATTGTGCTATGATGAATAAATGTGTATCCGCTCCGGCCAAAGGAGCGGCGATCATGCAAAAGACACAGAACCTTCAGGACGCATTCCTCAACTACATCCGGCGGGAAAAGATCCCCGTGACCCTGTTTCTCATGAACGGGTTTCAACTGCGCGGCGTTGTACGCAGCTTTGACAGCTTCGTCGTGCTCATCGACGCCGACGGCCGGCAGCAGATGATCTACAAGCACGCGATCTCGACGGTCGCCCCGGCGCGGCCGGTCTCGCTCGAACTGCAGGGCTGATCTCCCCGCCGCCCCCCGCCGAAAGGAGGGCCGGATTTGAAGAAAACGAATACCTTCACGAACATCGCCATGTTCGTGCTCTTCGCGGCCATGCTCGTGTATCTGGGCGTGTACCTGTTTCGCTCGACGCAGCAATCCTACGCCACCGCCCCGGCGGTGCTCGTGACCGTCAGCGAGAGCGGACAGGCCAGCGGCATCGTCGTGCGCGAGGAGCAGGTCATCGCCTCGGACAAGGAATTTCTGTCCCTGTCCGTGGACGACGGCAAGGAGGTCGCAAGCGGCGGCGAGATCGCCATCGGCGTGGACTCCAAGGCCGCGCTCGACAGCGCCAGCCGCGCCCGCGAGCTAAAAAAAGAGATCGCCTACGTCTCGAGCCTGCTCTCGCGCGCGGGCAGCGCCTCCGGCGCGTCCGACCGCGACAGCGACGTGCGCAGCGCCATCCTGCAGCTCAACGCCGCCGTCTCCGCCGGCAGCACCTCGGAGCTGGACGACCTCTGCATGGATCTCAGCTCCCTGCTCTTTGGCTCTGCGACCGGCACCGTCTCGCAGGGCGACCTCGACGCGCTCAATGCCGAACTGCACCAGCTCGAAAACGCCGGCGCAGGCCGCGGCAGCATCACGGCCCCGGCCGCGGGCCTGTTCACGTCCACGACCGACGGATACGAATCGCTCACGCCGGACATGCTCGAAAACCTCACGCCCGACGGCGTGGACGCGCTCGAGCGCACGACCCCTGCCACGCCCGCCAACGCGATCGGCAAGCTCGTCACGGCGAAAAAGTGGTACTTCGCCTCCGTCATGAACAAGGCCGACGCCGACCGCCTGAACCTGAACGGCAGCGCCACGCTCGACTTTCCGCAGCATTACACCGGCACCGTCTCGGCAACCGTGATGAGCAAGAGCGAGCCGGACGGCAGCGGCAAGGTCGCCGTCGTGTTCGCGTGCAACGCGGCGCTTTCCGACACGCTGGCCATGCGCAAGACGACGGCCGACGTCGTCTACAGCGAGCACACCGGCCTGCGCGTCCCGCTCAAGGCCGTGCATATGGACGATGACGGGCAGGCGTTCGTCTACGTCGTCACGGCGGCGCAGCTGGAGAAAAAACCGATCGAGATCATCTATCAGACCGACGACTACTGTCTCGTCGCCCAGAGCACGGAGAGCAACGCCCTGCGCGCCGGCAACGAGATCGTCGTCACCGGCAAGGGCCTGTCCAACGGGCAGGTCGTGAAATAAGGAGGCGCCACCCACTATGAGCACCATTGCCGAAAACATTGCCGCCATCCGCGCGCGCATCGACACCGCCGCCCGCACTACGGGCCGCACGGGCGCCGACATCACGCTCGTGGCCGCAACGAAGATGAACGACGCCGCGCGCGTGCGCGAGGCCGTCGCCGCCGGGATCGACGCCTGCGGCGAGAACCGCGTGCAGGAAATGACCGAAAAGCTCGCCCAGGGCGCCTACACCGGCGCGCCGCTGCACTTCATCGGCCACCTGCAAACGAACAAGGTCCGGCAGGTCGTGGGCAAGGTCGATCTCATCCAGTCGGTGGATTCGCCGGAGCTTCTGGCCATGATCGAAAAGCGCGCGGCCGGGCAGGGCATCGTGCAGGACATCCTGCTGGAAGTGAACATCGGCGGCGAGGCCGCCAAGAGCGGCGTGGCCCCCGCCGCCCTGCCGGAATTGCTGGAAACGGCCGCCGGCTGCGCGCATATTCGCGTCCGCGGCCTGATGGCGATCCCGCCCGTGGCAGAAACTTCCGACGGAAATCATGCATATTTTGCGAAAATGCATGAGCTTTTTGTTGACATCGGCAGAAAAAAATACGATAATGTTTTTATGGACTTTCTGTCCATGGGTATGAGCGGAGACTTTGAAGACGCCATTTCCGCCGGTGCGAACATGGTGCGCGTCGGCTCGTCGATTTTTGGCGCGCGGGATTATTCCCGGCACTGAGCGCCGTCTCGGCACACTCCGCAGAGATCAGTGCAGCGGCACGGCAGCCGCCGGCACGTAAAGGGGGGTCCCGAATGGGATTTTTGGATGAACTGAAAAAAATGACCCGTCCGTATGATGACGACGACGAGTTTTTCGATGATGAGGATGAAGCAATTCCGGTCGCGGAAGAGCCCGCGCCGGCACGCCCGGCACAGGCCCGTCCGGCGCAGGCGCGTCCGGCTGCGGCCCGCCGCCCGGCGCCCGCACCGAAAAGGAGCGCCTTCGTGCACGACGAGCCGTCGGAATCGGAGCGCCCCGCGCCGAGCTATGCGCCGAGAGGCGACAGCCGCGCGGCCGACAAGGTCGTCAATCTCAACAACGGCGGCGGCCAGCTCAAGGTCGTGGTCGCTGCGCCGAAGCAGTTTGAGGCCGCGTCCGAGATCGCGGAGCATCTGCGCGATCGCCGCGCCGTGCTCCTCAACCTGGAAAAGACCGATCCGGCGGTCGCCCGCCGGCTGATCGACTTTCTGTCCGGCGTCGCCTACGCGCAGGACGGCAAGATCCGCCGCGTGGCCAGCGCGACGTATATCATCACGCCATTCAATGTCGACCTCATGGGCGACCAGCTCGACGATATGGAGTCGGGCGAGTTTCACCTGTAAATCCGGGCATACTGTCTCTGACAGCGCCTATCGTGTAGTACACCTATAGAAAGAATGGAGGACTATCCAACATGACTCCTCAGGATATTCGGGAAAAAACGTTTGAAAAAGCGATGTTCGGCGGATACGACATGGCCGCCGTGCAGAACTATCAGGAAGAAGTGGCCACCGAGCTTGCCAACGCGCAGAAGGAAGTTGCCGTGCTCAAGGGCAAGATGAAGGTGCTGGTCGATAAGATAGAAGAGTACCGCGCCAGCGAAGACGCCATGCGTCTGGCCATACTGTCGGCCCAGAAGGTCGGCAAGCAGATAGAGGACGATGCCCAGGCCCGCGCCGACAAGATACTCGGCGAGGCCAAGAACACGTCCGACCGAATACTTGGCGGCCTCCAGCACGAAACCGCCAACGAGGAAGCCAAACTCCTCAACGCCAAAACGTCCTGCGCAAAATTTCTGGAAGATGTGCGTAATCTGTGCATGAATCAGCTCGAGTACCTGGATAAGCTCTCCGGGTCGAAAACCGCGGCCGCGCAGCCTGCTGCGCAGCCGGCGAGCGTGAGCGTAGCCCCGGCCGAGCCGGTGTCCGCGCCGGTCGAGCAGCCCGCGCAGCCGGAAGCCCCGGCCGTCGAGCAGCCTGCGCAAGCAGCCCACGTGTCCGCCGCCCCTGTGGAGGCGCAGCCGGTGGAGACCGACGACACCGCGGCCGACAGTGCAGCAGATCACGCCACGCAGCTTTATCACTTTCTGCATAACAGCTGAGTGAACATGCAATCAACCAGGGCGGGACGGCCGGTGCCGTACCGCCCTGCGCAATTTTTGATGGAAATACAACTCTGAGAGGAGAAAGATAGAACCATGTCCAAGAACGATTTCAACGCCACGATCAATCTGCCGAAAACAGACTTCCCCATGCGTGCCGGCCTTGCCAAGCGGGAGCCCGAGATGCTCCAGCACTGGTACGACATGGACCTGTACCACGAAATGCTCAAAAAGAACGACGGCAAGCCGCGCTTCAGCCTGCACGACGGCCCTCCGTTCTCCAACGGTGACATCCACATGGGCCACGCGCTCAACAAGGCGCTCAAGGACTTCATCATCCGCTCCTACGCCATGCGCGGCTACTACACGCCCTACATCCCCGGCTGGGACAACCACGGCATGCCCATCGAGAGCGCCATCATCAAGGAGCAGAAGCTCAACCACAAGGCCATGAGCATCGCCGATTTCCGCAGCGCGTGCCATGACTATGCGCAGAAATACATCGACCGCCAGATGGCCGGCTTCAAGCGCATGGGCGTCATGGGCGACTGGGAGCACCCCTACAAGACCATGAACAAGGGCTTTGAGTCCGACGAGGTGCGCGTGTTCGGCAAGATGTATCAAAACGGTCACATCTACAAGGGCCTCAAGCCCGTGTACTGGTGCGCCCACGACGAGACCGCCCTCGCCGAGGCGGAGATCGAGTATCAGGACGATCCGTGCACGACCGTGTACGTGAAGTTCCCGATGCACGACGATCTCGGCAAGCTGCCGAACGTTGACCACAGCAAGCTCTTCTTCGTCATCTGGACGACGACGATCTGGACGCTGCCCGGCAACCTCGCCATCGCGCTCAACCCGCGCGAGCTGTATAACCTCGTGCAGGCCCCGAACGGCGAGGTGTATATCATGGCCGACGCCCTGACCGAGAAGGTCATGCACATCGGCGGCTTCGACAGCTATGAAGTGCTCGAGCAGCATCCGGGCGACTTCTTTGAGAACATGCTCGCCGACCATCCGTTCCTGCCCAAGACCTCACGCCTGGTGCTGGCGGATTACGTCACCATGGATTCCGGCACGGGCTGCGTGCACACCGCGCCCGGCTTCGGCGCGGACGACTACCTGACCTGCAAGCGCTACGGCATGGACATGGTCGTGCCCGTGGACGATCAGGGCCGCCACACCGACTACGCCGGCAAATACGCCGGCATGACCACGGAGGAATCCAACCCCGTCATCCTCGCAGACATGAAGGAAGCCGGCTCTCTGTTCGCATCCGAGGACATCGTGCACAGCTATCCGCACTGCTGGCGCTGCAAGCAGCCGATCATCTTCCGCGCCACGCCGCAGTGGTTCTGCTCCGTCGATTCGTTCAAGGAGGAGGCCGTCGCCGCGTGCGAGAACGTGCGCTGGCTTCCCGCCTGGGGCAAAGAGCGCATGGCCGCCATGATCCGCGAGCGCGCCGACTGGTGCATCTCCCGCCAGCGCCGCTGGGGTCTGCCGATCCCGGTGTTCTACTGCGACAACTGCCACAAGCCCGTGTGCAATGAAGAGAGCATCGACGCCGTGGCCAAGCTCTTTGAAAAGGAAGGCAGCAACGCCTGGTTCGACCGCCCGGCGGCCGACATCCTGCCCGAAGGCTTCACCTGCCCGCACTGCGGCGGCAAGCACTTCACGCAGGAGACCGACACGCTCGACGGCTGGTTCGACTCCGGCTCTACCCACGTTGCCGCCATGCAGCGCGACCAGGGCTTCTGGCCGGCGGATATGTATATCGAGGGCGGCGACCAGTACCGCGGCTGGTTCCAGTCGTCTCTGCTCGTGGCCGTCGGCGCGCTCGGCAAGGGCGCTCCGTACCGCGAGTGCCTGACCCACGGCTGGACGGTCGACGGCGAGGGCAAGGCCATGCACAAGTCCCTCGGCAACGGCATGGATCCGGCCGAGATCATCAACGAGTTCGGCGCCGACATGCTGCGTCTGTGGGCGGGCAGCGCCGACTACCACGCCGATATGCGCTGCTCCAAGGAGATCTTCAAGCAGCTGACGCAAAACTACCTCAAGTTCCGCAACACCGCGCGCTACTGCCTCGGCAACCTCGACGGGTTTGACGCCGAGCATCTCGTCGCGCCGGAGGATATGCTTCCGCTCGACCGCTGGGCCATCACGAAGCTCAACGACCTCATCCGCCGCGTGGCCAAGGCGTATGACAACTATGAATTCCACGTGGTCTCGCACGCGATCAACGACTTCTGCGTCGTGGAGCTCTCGAGCTTCTACCTCGACATCATCAAGGACCGCCTCTACTGCGAGGAACGCAACGGCCTCAAGCGCCGCAGCGCGCAGACGGCGCTGTTCCTCATCCTCGACAGCATGACAAAGATGTTCGCGCCGATCCTCGCCTTCACCTGCGACGAGATCTGGCTGGCCATGCCGCACCGCGCCGAGGACGACGCGCGCAACGTGCTGCTCAACGTCATGAATCAGCCGTTCGACGCCTATGCGCTCAGCGAAGACGAGCTCGCCAAGTGGGATCAGCTGATCCGCGTCCGCACGGACGTCAACGGCGTGCTCGAGGCCGCCCGCGCCGAAAAGCGCATCGGCAAGCCGCTCGAGGCTGCCGTGACGCTGCGCGCCGACGACGATGCCGCCAGAGCCGCGCTCGACGACGTGCAGAGCATGAACCTGCCCGAGCTGCTCATCGTGTCGCAGTGCCTCGTCGGCGGCGACGTGCCGGCCGACGCCGTCACCGGCACCGGCACGAACTTCCCCGGCCTGCACATCTCCGTGCACAATGCGCCCGGCACCAAGTGCCCGCGCTGCTGGATGCACTCCGAGCAGGCCGACCCCGAGACCGGTCTGTGCCCGCGCTGCGCCGCCGTCGTCGCCGCGCAGAAGGCGGAGTAAAATCCCGATCCCAAAATCCTGATCCGAAAGCGAGGAACCGCTATGTGGTATGCCATCGTAGCCATCCTGATCCTCATCGCTGACCAAGGCCTGAAGTACTGGGTCACGCTCAATATCCCGCTCGACACCGGGCACGTCACGCTCATCCCCGGCGTGCTGGAGCTGACAAATATCCACAACAACGGCGCTGCCTTCAGCATCCTGCAGCACGCGCCGCACTGGCTCTTCGTCATCTTCACGGTCGTGTTCGCCGCCATCGCGGTGTTCTGCCTGCGGCGCAATATCGTGCACGGCAAGGTCGGCCGCTGGTCGGTCGTGCTCGTGCTCGCCGGCGCGGTCGGCAACTGCATCGACCGCATCCTCAGCGGCTACGTGGTAGACATGTTCAACTTCCTGTTCATGCGCTTCGCCGTGTTCAACCTGGCGGATATCTTCATCGTCGTCGCTGGCATCACGCTGTGCCTGCACGTCATCTTCTACCGGGGCGACGGCAGCGAGGAGGGCGAGCCCGCGCCGAAGAAGGCGCGCAAGTCCCGTCAGCACCCGGACGCCCCTGCGCGTGCGCACAAGCTGCATCTGCCCGCACGGAAACAGCAGCCCGCTGCGCCGGCTGCTGCGCCGAAAAAGTCCGCCGCGCAGCCCGTGTCCCCCGCCCCGGCGAAGGACGACCCGTTCGCGGCGTGGGATCGCGCGCCCGTGCAGGCGCAGCCGGTGACACCGGCAGCGCCGTCCGCGCCGAAAAAGACCCCGGCAGCGCCTGCCGCCCCCAAACCGGTGCAGGAAACGCCCAAGGCGGCTGCCCCCGCCGTCAAACCGGCAGACACAGCCCCGGACGACCCCCTGCTCGCCTATCTCAACAGCACGCCCGCCGCGCCGGCCGAACCGGAAGTCGCGGACAGCGACAAGGAAAAAGACACCGCCCCGGCGGACGGCGAGCACTATTCGCTCGACGACATTTTGGCGGAGTTTTCGGATTTCTAATGGAACAACGAACGATTCAAACACAGGAGAGCGCCGAGCGGATCGACGCTCTCCTCGCGCGCTCTTTGCCCGGGCTCACGCGCAGCGCCGCCCAGCGGCTGCTCGCGCAGGGCGCGGTGACAAAAGACGGCGCGCCCGTGAAGAAAAACTACAGAACCGTCCCCGGCGACACGTTTGTCGTGACGCTGCCGGATGCCGCGCCCTCGGAGCTCGTGGCGCAGGATCTGCCGCTGGACGTGGTGTACGAGGATGCGGACCTCATCGTCGTCAACAAGCCGCGCGGCATGGTCGTGCACCCCGCGCCCGGCCACGAGGACGGCACGCTCGTCAACGCCCTGCTCGCCCACTGCGGGGAGAGTCTCTCCGGCGTCGGCGGCGAGCGGCGGCCGGGCATCGTGCACCGCATCGACAAGGACACGTCGGGGCTGCTCGTCGCGGCGAAGAACGACTTCGCGCATCTGGCGCTCTCGGCACAGCTGGCCGACCACACGATGGCACGCACGTATGAGGCCGTCGTCTGCGGCAATCTGCGCGACGATGCCGGCACGGTGGACGCGCCCATCGGCCGCCACCCGACGGACCGCAAGCGCATGGCCGTGACGCAAAAAAACGCCCGCCGCGCCGTCACGCACTGGTCAGTCATCGCGCGCTACAACGGCTACACGCACATCCGCTGCGAGCTTGAGACCGGCCGCACGCACCAGATCCGCGTGCACATGGCGCACATCGGTCACCCCCTGCTCGGCGATCTTGTCTACGGGCATAAGCGCCCGGAAAAGGGGCTGAGCGGACAGTGCCTGCACGCGCGTGCGCTGCGCTTCGTGCATCCGCGCACGGGCGAGCTCGTGACGTTCACCTGCCCGCTGCCGGAGTATTTTCAGGATGTGCTGGCGCGCCTCGGCACGCCCATCGGCTGATCGGAAAGGAGCATTTTCATGCGCAGAGCAGATCGCGAGATCACAGATTTTGACGAGCTCATCGCCGTCATGCGCGGGTGCGACGTGTGCCGCCTCGCATTGCACGACGAGCCGTATCCCTACATCCTGCCGCTGAACTTCGGCCTTGAAGCCAACGGCGGGACCGTCCGGCTGTACTTTCACGGTGCGGATACCGGCACGAAGTATGACCTCATCGCCAGAAACCCGAACGCATCGTTCGAGATGGACCGCGGGCACGAGCTCATCCTCGACGACGAGCACGGCAACTGCACCATGACGTATGAGAGCGTCATCGGTCAGGGGCGCATCACCGTCGTGCCGGACAGCGGCAAGGAGCACGCGCTGCGTGTGCTCATGGCACAGTACCGCGCGCCGGACTTCCCGTTTTCCACGGCGGTCATCCCGCGCACGACCGTGCTGTGCCTGACTGTCGAGCACATGACCGGCAAGCGCCGGGTGAAAAAGCACGGCTGAGCACACTTCCCAAAATACGAGACCAGCCGCCGCAGGCGATGCCTGCGGCGGCTGGTCTTTTGTCATACTGCCGAAAATCAGCGGATGAAATTGGTGAATGTGCGCGCTTCCGTCTCCGGGCGCGCAACGCCCGCCGCGTCACCGGCGGCGATGCACCGCGCCAGCCAGAGCAGGTTGCGCGCGAGCTGGCGCATGGTCTGCAGCCCTTCCGCATCCTGCGCGGCGTCCTCCGGACACGCACCGTGCACCATCGGCCAGTACTGCGAGGAGACAACCGGCATGTTCGAGATCATCGGGTACTTGACCAGCTGATCGAGCGCCGCCGTCGTGCCCGCGCGGCGCGCCGAGACAACGCACGCGCAGGGCTTGTTTGCCCAGCCGTCGGAGGCATAAAACAGCCGGTCGCAAAAGGCCGACATCGCGCCGGAGATCCCGGCATAGTGCACCGGGGACGCGAGCACGAGCGCATCGGCCGTCTCCATCGCGTCGATGGCATCGTTCACCAGTCCGCCGCGCACGCAGCGCCCGGTCGCACGGCAGCCGCCGCAGGCCACGCAGCCGCCCATCTGCTCGGCACCGACGGTCAGAATCTGCACCTCGGCACCGGCTGCGCGCAGCACCCGCTCCATTTCGTGCAGGGCGGTGTATGTGCAGCCGCGCGGATGCGGGCTGCCGTTGATCATGAGAATTTTCATCGTATCACCTCACGCGCAGGATAGCACAAATCGCCGCGCAGCGCAAGGCGCACGCAATGCCCCAAAATGCCTTGCGCGGCAGCAAAAACTGCTGCCGCGCAAAGAAAAAGAAGGGGCGTATGCCATGGAGTGGGGGGGAAAATGAAAGGAAGAAATGCGCATGGTGATACGGGAAACATGACGCGTCGGGCAGCCGGGCATACACAGCCGCCCGACGCGGAGAGGAACGGCTTCGCCGCTATGCGCCGCGGCGAAAGCCGGATCAGGCAGAGATCAGATGGCGCTCCAGCCGCCGTCCACGCACACGATCTGGCCGGTGGTGTAGCTGCAGGCCGGGGAGGCAAAGTAGGTGCACAGGCCGTCCATTTCGCCGGTCTCGCCGTGGCGCTCCATGGGGCAGCACTCGAGGTGCGCCTGATGGAAGAAGGGCGCGTCGATATAGGCCGCGGTCATCTCGGTCGGGAAATAGCCCGGGCAGATGCAGTTGACGGTGATGCCGTCGCGCGCCCAGGAGTTGCCGAGCGAGCGCGAGGAAGCGCTGCACGAGAAATACGCCCCGCTGCAGAAATACTGATCCGATCCCTTTCTTTTCGCAACAGCCCAAAAGCCCCGCCGGTTTTCCGGCGGGGCTTTCGCGATTTCTGTCCGATTTCTACCCCTGCTCACAGCTCCTGCAGCATGAGGGAAAACGCCTCCCGGAACGTGAGCCGGCTGCGCACGGTGAGCTGCACATCCGGCGCGCCGTCCACCGTGACGGCGTAGAGCGTCTGCGGCGGCAGATTCGTAAAGATGCACGACCGGTGCCTTGCGTCGAGCGTTGCGACCATGGTATTTTCGCGCGTCTCGCACACCTGCCAGAGCCACACCGTCACGGGCGCATCCGGCAGCGCATCCGCCGAGACGACGAGCCGCGCCGTTCCGGTCGCAAACACATGCTCGCCGACCTCCTCCGCCGTGCCGCTGACCTCACGCGCGACAAGATCGGTCGCACCGGCCGGGAGCGCGGCGGACACAGCGCCGCCCGGCTGGCCGAGGATCACGAAGGTCTTGCCGATGAACACAAGAAGCACGGCCCGCAGCACGCCCAGCACCGCGCAGAGCACGCGCAGGCAGCGCTTGCGGCGGCGCATTTTTCGCGCCAGAGCGCGTGCGATCCCGTCCGTACCGGGATCCTCCGTCGCGGGCGCAGCGGGCGTCAGGTCGCGCCGCAGCTGCGCATATTGCGCCCGGCAGGCCGGGCAGGCGTCCATGTGCGCCTCGAGCGCCGCACGGCTGTCGGCGCTGCAGCAGCCGTCCAGATAGAGCGGCAGCAGATCCGCCGCCATGCCGCAGGTAATCGGGTTCATGTCGATCCCTCCATTCGTTCGATGATTTTGTTTTTGGCGCGAAAGTACGTGACCTTCGCCCACGATTCGGACTTGCCGAAGATGTCCGCAATGTCGCGGAAGCTCAGCTCGCCGAGCGTGCGCAGCAAAAACACTTCCTTATACTGCGCGCCCAGCTCGTGCACGTAGCGGTAGATCTGCCGCGCCTGCTCGCGGTCAAGAAAGCGCTCGACGAAGTCAGTCTCCGCCGGCAGGGGCTCAAGCGCGTCCGCGCCGACCGTGCGCGCGCTGCGCCGGCAGTCCTTGAGGTATGCGTTCTTCGCAATGGCGCACAGCCACGTCTCAAGCTTGCTGTCGCCGCGAAACGAATCAAAATGGGTGTAGGCGCGGTAAAAGGTCTCCGCCGTGAGCTCTTCGGCGACGGCCGCATCTCCGCACAGGGAGCGCAGGTAACGGAACACGAACGGACTGTAGGTTGTAAATATGACGTCGAACGTGTCCATCCTTGCCCCTCCCATCTTGATGCTTTGTCTATAAGAGTCCACTGTGTGCAAAAGGTTACAGCGGATCTGCATTTTTCTTCTGCCGTGTCTGAAATCCCACGGCAGGGCCATTGTATCACAGCGGCGCGGAAAACGGCGCAGATATAGCAAAAGACCGCAGTCAAATGACTGCGGTCTTCTGTGTTGGCATTGACCTATCTTCCCGGTCCGTCTCCAGACAAGTATTGTCGGCACTGGTGAGCTTAACTTCCGTGTTCGGAATGGGAACGGGTGGACCCTCACCGTTAAAAACACCAACTATGAACCCTCGTGGCACACCACAAGGGTGGTACACCATCAGGGACTCGAACCCTGGACACCCTGATTAAGAGTCAGGTGCTCTACCAGCTGAGCTAATGGTGCTCATAAAAGTGGTGACCCGAGGGAGAGTCGAACTCCCGATTGGGGCGTGAGAGGCCCCCGTCTTGACCACTTGACCATCGGGCCACACAGGTTCGCATCTGCACCTTCAAAACCGAACAGAGGATGAAGAATTCACAAGGCGGTTTGCCTGCAATACTCTTGTAGGTCAAGCCCTCGGGTTATTAGTATCGGTCAGCTCAATGCATTACTGCACTTACACTTCCGACCTATCAACGACATAGTCTTTGTCGTCCCTTACTCCTAATGGATGGGAGATCTTATCTTAGGGGGAGTTTCACACTTAGATGCTTTCAGCGTTTATCTCGTCCAGACGTAGCTACCCAGCTGTGCCGTTGGCACGACAACTGGTGCACCAGAGGTCTGTCCATCCCGGTCCTCTCGTACTAAGGACAGCTCCCTTCAAATCTCCTGCGCCCGCAACAGATAGGGACCGAACTGTCTCACGACGTTCTGAACCCAGCTCGCGTGCCACTTTAATCGGCGAACAGCCGAAC
>ENA-USYV01002490-USYV01002490.1-human-gut-metagenome-genome-assembly--contig:-NODE-2490-length-14770-cov-10.139726_pt1 | contig 14770 bp, 7 predicted proteins | sample MGYA00250066_ERZ773514 | MGnify/ENA primary metagenome ERZ773514 (study PRJEB29103, sample SAMN06112049) | human gut metagenome | biome: human gut; feature: ankylosing spondylitis patient; material... | reverse complement strand
CTTATCGATTGCATAGCAGAATCTCTTATCCATATCATGAAGAATTGCCGAATATTCCATAATTTTTTCCTTCCTTTAGACCGGCAGAATTGAACCGTTCAAGGCAACAGTCAATGCCACAAAGTATTACTGGATTGCTGATATAGCTCGAAAAAAGCGTTTTTTCCTTCTTGATTATAATTCCTTTTTATTATGCTGCACAAGTCACAAAACGATAAAAAGGTCACCGTTTCTGCCTGTTCCGTTGGGGCAACGGAGGATTTCATTGCGCAATCTCCTTCTGAAATTTGTGTTCATAACTGTCGAAATTTACAGAAATATAGATTTTATAAGTTATATCTTATGATTTTGGGAATTCAACCTCATTTTGGAGAACATCGTGTATCTGGAACTACTGCGCCGGAACTACAAAGTGACAGTCGGTAGAACCGGAGACAAGGAAATCGACTTTGTATGTGACAAGAGTGGAGAAAAACTGTATGTTCAGGTTGCTTATCTGCTGGCATCCGATGAGACCGTTGCCCGTGAGTTCGGCGCGTATGACAATATCCGCGATTTCCTGTTGGCAAAGGAATGGAATTAGAGACCAAATTATTTTGGCAACCTATTCTATGCCAAATATCCATTATTACCAGTCAATCACATCAAAAAACTCTTCTATATTGCTGCTTTTTTTGTTAATAAAATCAACATCAAAAAAAGTATCTTTGATCATAATATCGAAATTTTTCTTTTTTATCTCATATCGATTATACAGCAGCTTTTCTTTTCCTCTTAATGATTCCATCATTATCTGATATGACAATTCTCCTGAATTAAGGAAGTTATAAACATCTGCATTTCCTTTAAAAGCCGCAATACTTTTTGCTCCCAGAACAGATTCAATAAATTTATGTGGATCCTGTCCTCTATACTGAGGACTGTGTAAGCATGCCACATACTCAAAATCCGGATTGTCCATAATAATAAAATGTGGTGTATTTCCCTTTGCATTCTGAATCCTGCAGTACTCCAACAGTTTTTTTAATCTATCCAGTTCTCCCGGGACAGTAGCTATTCTATCTGCATCCATAATAATGAATTTTGCCAGATAATTACTCTGTGACTCCGTTTTTATCTTCTGAAGGAAGTTTGAATAGCCTCCACCATGCATATTGATGGGTTTTAAAACCAGTTCTACGCCCTGATTCTTTCTCATCTTGTCTATATAATTATATTCTGTATCTCCCTCACAGAATACTGCAAACCTCTTCTGGAGGACTCTTGTTTTTCTACTCAAATGCCGTACCTCCCAATATCCCCTTCATATAAAACTCATATATTTTAGTGTTTTCATACCTCACTTCCGGAAAATCCGCCAAAGAATACAATTCTGATGTCAGTTCATCTTTACTTTTTGTAATAAAATAAATCTGTTCTTTCATGTATGTCTTCAAATTTAGGTGTAATACATTATGTGTAGAAAATACAAACTGTCCTCTGTGCTCCATACCGTTAATATACGCAATAACACGGTCTGACAAGATTGGATTAAGAACCCGGTCCATCTCATCTGCAAATACCACTTTATTTTCATATACCACGCGAAATATCTGTACAGCCCATGCAAAAAATTCTCTGACACCGGTTGAATCCTGTGATAATTCTCTCTTAAACTGCTTTCCCTGTGCATTCTTACGAATTACCAGAGTTTTAGAATAAGGCTTCTCATCATCCACTTCAATTCCGCAAATGCTGTAATCTACCATCTTAAAAATTTCTACATATCTTGGATCTTTCATAATTTCAAGATCCCGTTCCTGCCTGACAATGCTGTCTATATTGTCAGAAGGTATATTACCCGGATATAGGACATTTAACATCCATTCAACAGTTGCTGACGCATCCTTATTTCCGAGAAGAGCCAGTTTAACTACAAATAATCCATTACTATTATTGCTATTCTTAAGAGCAGCTGTCACTTCCCTGGCTGTTCCTCTTCGTAATGTATATATGTCCTCCTGATCCCGTAAAATATCAAACACTACATGCTCAGCTGATTTCCGCTGGTTGCTTCTGATAAGTTTTTCGCTATAGATTCCTTTTGTATCAACAATAGTTTCATACTCATAAATATAATGATTCCCCGCTAAGAATACTACATTAAATTTCTGTTTGGGATTATTACACTCCATCAAAGTATCTGTGTTAATATATGAATTAACAGACTGCACTTTCATGTTTGTATCAAACAATGATTTCAGATATTTTAATCCATTTATAAAGTTGGACTTACCACCTGCGTTCTCACCTACGATAACTGCTGTTTTCAGCAGGTCATATCCTGTTTCTGTTGTAGTATAGTTATCCGGAAAGCGCTTTTTTACTTTCCCGCCTGGTGCTTCTAATGAAAACTCGCACTCTTCCTTGAACGAACAAAAATTGTCAAACATATATCTTATGAGCATACTTCCACCGCCTTTCAATAATCATTATATACTAAAAAGAGCCTATGTAAACCAGTTTTTTGTTTTACATCGGCTCTTTTTATAGATATCATGTTAAAAAGTGAGCACCAAATATTAAATACATACTTTTAGCTGTTTTTTGTTGATTTTGCTCTTTCTATTAAATCGTGCAACTCCTATGAAATCATCATTATTTTTCTTCTGAACCACTCTTTTTCCTTACATAGAATACGGCTCCAATAACAATCAGCATAATACAGATACCTATAATAATGATTATCGTATTATTCCATGCATATTTTGAAGTGCTGTCATCTGTCTTATGTGCAGGAATGGTTTCATCAGATTTGTTGTCTGCCTGACCGTTATCACTCATAATCCTGGCATCAACAACAATCGTGTAATCTGATGCATGGGTAAATACAAGTTCCACATTTCCATCCGGATCAATCTGTCCTGCGCTGATAAATTCCAGTTCTCCGGTCTGTTCATTGTAGTAGAACAGGTTCGCATACAGTCCTGCATTCTTTGATTCCATGTTGACGGTCAATGTGGCTGTAAATCCAAACTCTCCGTCATAAGCAAGAGTCAGGTTCAAGGAAGAACGTTCCCCTGTCACGTTGTTGATCACATCCACAGGAATGGATTTTCCTGCGTCGGCTCCGGCTGTCACATCAAAATCAATATCTCCGGATGCATCCGTAATATCCTTTCCATAAATCTTCCAGGAAAGACCATTTCCCATATCCAGAACAAGTGTTGTATCTTTGCCCTTGATACTGTCAATTACATCTTTCGGTACTACCGTCGTTCCATTCATTGCAACTGTTACCGTATCGCCTGACTTAGCTTCTTCAAGCTGTGGCTTGATCACATCCCAGCCTTCCTTACCGCTGTCGTCCTTGATGTAAGGCTTAATTGAAGTACTATCGGGCTGTGGCTTCTGATTCTGATTATCATTGCCTGTGCCGGACTGCGGTTTCTGGTTTTGACTGCCATTATCCTTGCTGCTGTCATCGGACTTGATCTTAGTGATCGGCTGTGTGTAACTGTGTCCGCACTTGGAGCAGGTGTAGGTCATGATGCCTTCCTCTGTTGTCGTTGCAGCCTTCGTCACTTTTGATACATAGCTGTGTCCTGTTGCCGGAATATTCTCCGTGTAGCTGTCTCCACAAGAACAAGTATACGTCCTTACCCCTGCCTCTGTACAGGTTGCTTCCTTCGTAATGCTTCCCGTATAGTTGTGAGTGTGCTTTTCCTCCGGCAGCTTCGCAATGCTCTCTGTATAACTGCTGTTACATCTGGTGCAAGTGTAGGTTCTGATGCCTTCCTCTGTTGTCGTTGGCTGCTTTGTCACGGTTGCTTTATAATCATGTCCCAATGCTGCTAGCTCTTTTCCGGTACTCAGAAGTTTATCACAGTCCGTACAATAGGTATCTCCTGCGTATCCGGTCTGCGTACAGGTTGCTTCCTTTCGGTTCTTCACGGTTGTATGCACATGGTTCGTGGCATCCACTTCACCAAAGGTTTCACTACAAACACTGCATACTGCTTTTGATACACAGGTAGCCGGTGTTCCGACCTTGTGCGGTTTTTTCTCGATTGTTGTACCGGAGGCAAGTTTTTCACCACAATCCTTACAGTAAGTATCTCCGGTATAGCCCTTCTCTTTGCAGGTTGCTTCCCGCTGATTCCGTATTTCAGTATGTGTGTGATCACATTCGCTTCTTGTAATCGTAATGCTTACACTTTCTGTCTCGTAGTTGCCCTTGTCAGTTCCTGTATAAATTGCATTCGCTGTCACTGCCACACCATCTGCAAGTGCCGTGTCCTTATCTGCCTCCTGCCAGCTCCAGCCTTCCGGAAGTATAATATCGCCAATCTTCTGTGTGCTGTGTGCCGGTGTCATTGCATTTTCCGGCATGTTTGGAGCTTTCGCTGCCTTTGCTATCGCAAATACGACCGGATCACTTGCAAGTCCTGCATAGTTCTCTGTCTCTGCAATATAAGCCTTTACGGCATAGATTCCTGCATTTACAGGTATGGCATCTGTATATGCGGAATCGGCTGCAGGTGCATTACCATCTGAATCGGCTTTTGCATACTTATAGGTTACTGTACCGAATTTTGCTGCTGCATTTGGTTTTGGTGTCTCATCCTTCGCATAAGTATAATTAGAACAGCTAAGTTCCGTAGTGAAGCTATTAGCTGCCTGTTTTACTGTCAGAATACCACTCTTGCCATCTGAACCGTTTCCAATAAAAGATACTTCATAATTGGCACTATTTGATGTTCCTGTAATTGCATAGGTTCCAACATCTGAATTGTCTTTCGCAGTAGTTGATAAGCTGATGCCAAGTGCTTCTTCGGTATCATCTGCTACCAAAACATTGTCTGGGTAGGCAGCACCCGTGGCAAGACTCCATGTAAGTGCAGGGTTTGTCTCTCCATAGAATTTTTCTTTATCAGCAATCACTATGGTAATCTGCTTCTTAGAAACCTCCGGTGTCACTTCACAGGTTACAGAATCATAAATATCTGCATCACTTCCTGTAGGTGTAAAGACAAGCGTATATTTCTCACTTGTACCGACTGTCGGAAGCTTATCTGCATCCTCAGATGCCAGAGTCCATGTACCCTCAATCTTCGTGTCACTGTTCTGTCCTGCTGTCACGCTTGCCTTTGTCATATCTGCCTTTTCAAACATGGCAGATACCGTATTACCATAAGTACCGGAAAGAACCGGTGCAGTCTTTACATACGGAGTCGTCTTTGCAGTGGTAAATTCAATAGCAGGCTTCGTTAATGCCGTTATATTACCTGCCTTGTCAATGGCTGCTATCCAGACTGCGGTTTTCTTACTTGGATACAATGGAAAATAAACGTCCGGCTTTCCAAAATTACCTATTTCAATTTTATTATCACCTTTTGTTCCTGTCGTTTTGAAGATTGTAGGTGTCCAACTCGCAACAAAGTTTTGGTTAGCATTACTATACTTAAGTCCCTCCGTACGAACTTCCCATTGTCCACAATAAAGATTTTCGTCCGGTTTAAAATTCCACCCATTGCGGGGCGCCCATTTTCCATCGTTTTCGACAGCGAACTGTGGGTACTTTGGCTCACCTTTCATATAACTTTCAATATCTCTTTTGCAGTCGTCGTAGGTGTAGCCAGTAACCCCGTCAAATACTCCTTCGGATACAAAGAACCACATCAGCGTTGCATCCTCGCTTAAATTAACCTTGAGTATCGCCTCTGTATCCTTCAGGGTACCGTCTTCTTTCTTCGGCTCAGTTACTGTCACGACAGGAGCGCTCGCATCCTGTACCAGTCCTTCGGTACAGATATAATCGCTCTGATTTCCTGCGTTATCCATCGCATAAGCATAGACTACATAGCTACCATCCTCGCCTAATGCGCCATGAATGGTTGCACTGTCCAACAGCCAGTTTCCTGCATCTACCTGCGCAAATTTACCATCGGCTGCCAGAGTGTCCAGTTCTGCTTTGGTCTTTCCTGTTGCCGAAGCAGTGTCTGTGATCTGGTCAATATAATAGTAATACTTAGATACCCCACTTACCTTATTCACGCCCTCTTTTGCATCGTTTGCATGAATCTTAATATCCAGTGTTGTATCATTGTAGAGGTGTCCGAAGCTGATCTTATTTAAAAGTGTTCTCCACCAGTTATCTTTGATCTGGATGCCATAACCATCTTCCTTGCCATCTGCATCTGCCCAGGTCGGTGCGGTGGTATCAATGTTTATCGTAATCTCTACAGGAACAATAGATTGATTCCATGGGTCTTTTCCATATAAAGTTACGGTATGCGTGCCTTCTTCCTTAAAGGTATAACCCGGATTTTTGCCTGCAACCGCATCTTCCAGGCTTGCATAAAACACAACTTCATCGCTTACAATGGCATATTTTCCTTTGGCGGTCCGATATACTATATTTTTCCAGTCAGATACTGGATTGTCTGATGTTACATCATTTTCCGTAAACGTAGCAGGTATGCCGTTTTTCCACCAGTTGGAATCCTCATTGTACCAACAATTCTTGGATACCGTGGTCTGTGCCAGAGTAAACGCATGGGCAATGTCAAAGTATCTGACGAGCTCACCCTTATAATTGCCAATTCCGGTAAAGGTAATCTTTCCATCTCTTTTACCGTTTGTCACCTCCGTATTATTCTCAGCACTTACGGTGAAATCTTTGTCTTTGTCCAGAACTCCCTGGTCATTTCCCGGCTCATTTTTCCGGTTTGAATCTGTGATTCCTCTATCCCAGTTTTCAGGAATGATCGGCATACCGGTGTAATATACCGTGATACCTATATCATCCAGATGGATCACGGAATCTGTTAAACTTCTCGGCTCAATGGTCGCTTTCACGACAATAGGGAGAGAAGCACACATATTTTTTCTAGCTTCATGTATAATAACATAAATTGTATAGTTTCCGGCATTGGTTATCATATGATTCTCTGTAACCGGATCATTTATTTGTTTATAACCTTGAGAAACTCCATTTTCATAATACTTAAGTACAAAATAATAGGTAAAATTGCTGGCAAATCCATCCGTTTCCATTGTTTTTCCAGTACAGGGTACGATCAGCCCATCAGCAACCGGAATCATTGTCTGGCTATCAACAGCGTCTGCCTTAAGTCTGACGGTTCCATACTGAACAGCTCCATGGGCTTTCCCATCATAGGTTCCCTGATAGCCACTAAAGCCTTCTCCCACAACTTTACCATATCCAATCGTGAAATAGTGCTCAATCGTGCCGTAATAGCTGCCCTGTCCGGTGATCGTAACTTTCGGTGCTTCATCAGCCTTGAAATCGCTTCCACCTTCTTCATTCCTGTAGCAGTCTATATTATTGGTATAGACCACATAATAATTTGCTTTGGAAATGTCTGCATTTGCAGGGTCTGTGGAATCCTGTGCCAATTCTCTGCCTGATTTATATGAGGGCCCAGTCAGCGACTTATTGCCATTCGCAGTATCCAGTGTAACTCCTGTCATCACCTGCGGATAGCTGTCGTAGGTACGGCCTACCAGACCTTCGATATGAAGGTGTCCATTTTTATAGGCTTCCGCAAGGTCCGTCTTTTGGCAGCTATCGCAATAGCCATAGTCATCCTTCGTATGTGCCTTAAGGGTTACCTTAGAAGACGGCATCGTGAAGGAAAGGTCTGTCGTATCTATCGTTACTGCTTTGCCACCATAAGGCTCATAAGAGCAGACCTCACCCGTGACCTTAATTTTCTGGTCCGTCGTACCTCCATTGCTGTACAGTCCGTAGGTTGCACCGTCCCTCTGTGTGACATTTGTGTCATTTTCTCCGTCTGTGGGCAGAGCGATACCACCCAGCTCTATCGGAAACCATACCTTAAATGCGCTGGCTCCCTGCGTTATTTTGCTGGAAAAATCAGCAGAGTCATGATTGCAGTAGATGCTGGCATTCAGATTACCTCCACCTCCTGTAAACGTTTTAGGTATTTCTGCTCCCTTCTCTATAACTATCTCAGCATTGCCAGAAGGAACCGTTACATCCTCTAGTCCAGCTACACCCCCGCCCAGCCGCAGTACAGCGGTATCACCAGGAAAGATTATGTTTCCGACCACGTTTATATTTTCTATGGTAACATCCTGCCTCCCTGTCATAAACAGGTAGTTTCCCCTACCCGTCAAGGTATGTGGCTCATCACCCTCTGAACGCAGCGTTATCTCAGCCGGCAAATATACTTTATCGAGCATCTTGTTTATACTCTTACCTGCTGTCGTATCCTTCAGCAGCAGGATTTCCAGCTTCTTCCATAACTTGTATTCTTCATTCTTTTTATGCTCTTTCGATTCTTCCAGATAGAACATGGCTGCATCCCATGTCAGGAAATACATCGTTTTTGTCTCACCGCTATTTTTTTCTATCTGAAACTTTACAACGGCCTGAGATGTATCCTCCGGCATGTCAGCGCGAAGCACTTTTACACTGCCCTGACTTCTATCCGTTCTGCTTATATCGGTCTTAATACCGGCTGAATAAAAAGCATAGCCTTCTTCCAGCGTATCCGCAATAGCATAACCCTGCGTTTTATCAAGCAGAGAATCATCATTTTCACCAAAATTGCTCAGAGCAATCTCTTCATACTCACCACCTGAAAGCATTACTTCTGCGCGTTTTATCTGGCTAAACTCTCTGTGGTCTATATGTAGAGCCTTTATCTTAGCAGTATCTCCGGATACGCTAAGGGTGGCACCTCCACATACCAGAACCTCTTCTCCCTCATACGTACCCCCGGTAATTGTACAGGAAATATCAGTATTGTGCATCTCACTAGCTTTTCCAATATAAATACTGTTGCTGTAATAACCATCTTTTAGCTTTGCAGCCGCACCATTCACAAACCTCAAGACACCCTTATAATTACCATTCTCTACCGTAAGCTTTGCTTTGTTCTGAATAGAAACTGGGGCGTTCAGTGTTCCATTCTGTCCCGTGCCTGCGTCTTTAAAGACTGCCTCCACACCTTCGCCAGTGATATAAAGACCCTTTCCTGTAACGGTACAGCCATTAAGATCCATACAAAAGCTGACCTTTTTTGTACCCCCATCTATTTTCCACTCGCTTTTTGTCTCAAAAATATCTTTCAGGACTTTCAGCGTAATTTCAAGGTCTGCATCCGCATCAGCAGCATTTACTGTAGCTTTAACTGCATCGAATGCTTTCGTAAGTGTTGCATAACGTGTTGTATTCCCACCTACCGTAACTTCCGCAACACCTTCTTCTACCGTAAAGACAGCCTTTTTGGAGGTCGCCGTATATTCACCGCAGGTCGCTACACAATAGTATTGATAGGTGCCTGCCAAAAGTCCTGTAGGAATCCTGTAGGTCGCAGATTTTGCATCTCCCTTCGTTTGTTCTACTTTTGTCGTTGTTCCATTTATTGTTTCATCAGCATACCACTGGTAGGAGATACTGCCACTGCCAGATTCCGCTTTTACGGTTAGCTCAGGCGCCTCGGAAGCGGTATAGTTTTCCATCACAATTTCCGCTCCGCTTGAAATCGTTGGATGCGTTGTGAAATAGAGCGGACTTTTAACAGCCGTTACCTTTTTTCCTTTTTCTGTCCACTTGGCTGTTAGGTCTGCATAGGTACCATCCTCATACTGTAAGGTATAGCCGACCTTCAGAAGGTCCTGCAGGGTTTTCTTAGAATTATTAACTTCAATCGCACAGCCTGAGGCAGGGGCAAAGGTTCCTCCTGTAATCTGGCTGTTGTCGAGTAATCTAAGACGTCCATTAAAGGTTCCACCCTCAATGTTTACAACTACCTTACCATAGCTGGTATTCATTATAAAACCGTTGCCAGCATTCGCCGTTAAAGTAGCGCCTTTTTTAACTGTAATTTTAACGTTATAATTACCCGTGACTTTGACACAGTAACGCCCACTGTTCTCATTTTTAATAACTGCGCCTTCGCCAATAATACAGTCGGAGCAGCTGTCCATAAACATAATAGCGCCATAGCCAGACGCAACATTTCCGGTCACCTTCGTATTGGTAATTGTACAGGCGTTACTGTCACAAATAGTAATGACGCCTTCCTGACTACCATTACTTCCACTAATATTTGCTTTGTCAATGGTACAGGTCGCACCACTCCACATCGCAACTGTGGAACCGGTTCCAGCATTTTTGATTGTGACATGCTCAATTTTCAACACTCTATCTACAGTTATCAGTCCATCTCCTTTTAATCTATCTTGCCCATATTGATAGTTGCCTGTAATTGTTCCCTCATTCGAGCCGGACGAGGTAATTGTTATATTTGCTCTTTCAAAATATAAACGCGCATTGTCAGCCAGTTTCAATGTATGGCCATTCAAATCCAGCTCTATCTCTTTTGCCAAACCGGTACCAATGGTAAGCGCACTTGTTATGGAGGTATCATCATTCAACAGTTTAATGGAAACTTTTTCCAGGTTTGCGCTTCCATGCTCGCCAATCCATGTTGCAAGGTCCTGAGCGGTATAAGGGGCTTTCGTTCCGTCAGCATTCGTTTCTGTTATCTGGACTGTACCACTCCCAGCCAGCAGCGCAATCCCATACTCGCCTACGAGCACATAGATGGTCGGAAGCTCCACGTCTTTACCCAATACGAGCTGGTTGCCGTCTCCATCCTCATCCGGCAGTACCGGCGTATAGGCATAGCAGAAGCCGTTTGACGCTTCACTGCTGTCAAATTCTTCTGCGTCGCTCTCTTCCACATTCAGCTCCCACTTGATGTTTTTCAGACGGATTTTCTCCATCGTTGTCTCTGTCTCAGAGGAAGCTGCTGCGTCAGAACTGCCTGTCGTCTTTACACTGTCTGCATTATCGGATGTAGATGCTGTGTCGGTTTTCTTTGCATTGTCTGCAACGTCGGATGTGGATGCCGTGTCAGAGGCATCGTCCTTCTCTGCCGCGTGTACTATGAGTTTATGCGGCATAAGGGCATCCGCCATCTGTCCAATAAGCGCACCAAAAGCAGAGGGTAGGTCGGCACGTGCCTGTGTATCCTCTGTATCAGAGCTGCTAGAGCCATTTGGGTTGTTTGATTTGTTAGAATTTCCAGAATCCTTTGATGTATCCGAATCCTTTGTATCTGTATTTCCATTGTCAGAAGCACCAGACTTATCGGAAGCATCCGCATTGCCGGAATCTCCATCCTTTTCATCTGATGATTCTGTATCCTTCTTATCATCAGAGGACGCAGTATCTCCATTACTGTCATCCTTCTGCGCATCGTCCTTCTCTGTATCTCCCGTCTCGGAAGCATCTTCTTCATCGTCGGCTTCCTTTTCATCCGCCTGCGTGGTCTTTTCTACCGTAACGGTCAGGCTGGTCGGAAACTTGATGTCGCTCTCAAGCGCACCGATGGGCAGGGTCTGCTCTGTGATGTCCTTTGAAAGCTCCTCAAAGGAAACAATAGTCGTTTTACCTGTCTCACTTTCATCGGTTTTTGCAGAAACCGAGAGTGCGGACAGGTCTACAGTATTGGCAACCATCGCAACGGTCAAGCCCATCACAAGTATGCACTTACGCAGCTCCCTCCGCCTGATTTTTTCATGGGTCTGCTGCCAATCCCTCTCTGGCATGGTGTTTTTCTTTTTCATGTAAACTCCTATCTTTTACCATAATCTTTCGGAATCTCTACTTTTCCCAGCCTGATTGTGATATCGGCTGGGATTCTTCCCATGACTGTTATTATCATGGCTATAATCTATACATGCTTGTTGATTCGCAAAGTGACTTACCGGTATTTCCTCATTTTTGCTGTGCTTCAAAACATGATTCACATGGATTCCTGCACGCTTTTTTTCAGGATGAAATCTTTTCTTCCTGATTACACTGTTTCTAAAGTACTTTTGGATTCTGCACATGATGCCATGCTAGAGTTTTGCTGGCATGATCACTCAAGATTCCGAGAGATCATTATATGTATAAGGTTTATATTCAGCCCGTTCAAGCACAGGCACAGCTTTTATAGATCATCCGGAATGAGCCGCAGCTTTTTCGCGGCGGTCTTGGCTTCCGCCCGGCGCTTCACGTCCAACTTGTCGAGAATGTGGCTGACGTGGGTCTTCACCGTGGGCAGCTTCACGTCCATGATCTGCGCAATCTCAGCGTTGGACTTGTCCGCGCAGAGAAGATGGAGAATTTGCAGCTCCGTGGGTGTCAGCTCCTCGCCGGGGGCAAGGCTGGGTTCGAGGAAATGCGGGTAGAACGCCGCCTGCGTCCGCACCGCTGCCATCAGCCGCTTGCGCCATGCTTTGTCGCCGTCCCAGTCCAGCGCTTCCAGCAGCGGCAGCACCGCCGTGCCGTATACGCTGACGGTGCGGATGAATCGGTACTCCGCCGCCGCGTCCAGCGCCGCCGTCAATCGCTCGCTCCACCGCTCATCCTTCTTGCGGCGCAGGGCGATGGCAGTCAGGACATTCAGGTGAATGCCGTCGATGATGCGAGCGCAGTTTTGAATGTACGGCTCCATGGGTGAGAGCGTCAGCAAAGCGGCGTCCGGACGGTTCTGCATAATTTCCACCATTGCCTGCGTGAGATATCGGTAGCGCCGCATGACGTTCAGGTGCGTGGGTTCGCACGGGGCTTTTTCCCGATACCACGCATCCGCCGCGTCAAGGTCGCCGGTGTGCATGTCAATACGGCAGAGCATGGCGTCCATATTGGGCAGAAAGCGTGTCAAACCGCGCTCGGCAAAGCATTCACGGAGTACCATGATGGTGCGCCGTGCGTCGGTGGGCTGCCCGTTTGCCAGCTGGCTACGGGCCAGCAATCCGCTGACGGCGAACTCCATGTCCGACGTGCCGTAGTTGCGGATCTCGTTCATCTGCGGGAGAAGGGACAGCATCCGGCCGGCGACGTCCTCGCCCTTTTCAAACTTGCTCTCGGCAATGGCGCAGTCGGCAAGACACACACTGTCCCGCCCCAGTACTGCCTCCACGGGGAGACGGAGGGTTTTGTAGAGCAGGTCGTCCTTTTTGCTCCATTCGGAAAAGTCCTTGCCGCCGTTCATGATGCTCGGCAGCGCGCTCGTGACGGAGAAGGACGGCAGCGCCACCTCTTTGTTCGTCAGCAGCCGGAACACGGCGGGGATGGTTTCCGTCAGACCCTTCACGCCCCGCTGGGGCAGGGAGATGTCCAGCCATGCAAGGCGGCCGCGCGCCTGCTTTCCGGCGGCGTCCTGCCTGCCGCAGTGTTCGACAAACTTTTGCAGTTCGCCATACCAGCGCTCCGAGCCTTCGTAATCCATGACCAGCGCGCAGAGCATGCTCATGCCCTGCATCAGCGAGGGGGATGCGAGAATTTCCGCCTCCGGCAGGCTGCGGTAGTATTTTTCCATCTCGGCATAGTGCCCCATGCCGGGGTGAAGTTCTGCATTACGCACCAGCAGCTCGGAAACCTTGGAATGGTCACCGCCGCTGGTGTAGCATTCCAGGGCGTGGGCGTAGTCCTCCTTCAGCTCATAGTACAGCCCGCCCCGGCTGATGAGCGCTTTGCGCTTTTCCTCGGTATACTCCCGTTCCATCTCCCAAAGGAGAAAAGCCCGGAAACCCGACCAGAAGTGGAAGCGCTGGCAGTCTTCGTAGCGCAGCATAGTAGTGTATCGAAGAATCCAGTCCAGCCGTTCGCCGGCACGGGGATCGCCGCTGACCATCCGCGCCATTTCCAGGTCAAAACTTTCAAAGGGGGCCAGCTCCAACAGGAAGCGCCGCACCGGCAGGTCAAAGCGCCGGTAGATGGCGGTCTCAAAGTAGAGGAACACCTCGTGGTACACCCGCGCTACCAGCTCCGGTGTCCACGGCTTGTCCGGGGACATGCACCGCGCCGTGATGGCCACACCCAGCGGATAGCCCAAGGATTCTTTCAAAATTCCATCGATCTCGCTATCTGTTACGTTTACTCCCGAAAGCTGAAACAGCCGCCTTACATCGCCCGCGTCAAAAAGCAGGTCGTCGGCCTCCAACACCGTCATCAGCCCCGTGTACTGAAACGCCGTCAGGCAGCCGGGCGGCACACCGCGCGAGAGCAGCACGAAATGGCGCTCCGGACTTGAGCGGATCAGTTCGCAAAGAGCCTGCTGCCCGGCTTCCTCCTGCATGAACTGAAGATCGTCAATCAGCAGAATGTCCCAATCCTGCGCTGACGGTGGAATCACGCAGTCTGGGTCTGCTGCACTTTGCCGCAGCACGTTCCGACCGCGCAGCAGTGCGTCCGCCAGTACGGTCTTTCCAAAGCCGCAGGGTGCGCTGAAAAAAAGGACTCTGCCATGCGCCATGAAGCTGTCAAACCGTTTCTGAACAGAGGTCTTTATGATAATATTTTTGGTCATTTCTTCCCTCCCTTTGATACAGAGCGAGATTGCCATAAGTCTTTCGTAACCTGTCTCGAATTATATTATACGAGTCTGTTTCGAAATGTAAATCATCCCAAAGGATGAGACACGCTGCATAGCAAACTGCTATGCAGATCAATTTTTGTTTGATTTTGATAGCATAGATGCAAATAAGCAGCCACACACCGAAGTGCATGACTGCTATGTAAAAAGTTCGGAAAGGATTTTTGCAATCTGACACAGTTTCCTGGCCCTGAATCTCCATCAACATAAAAATATCTCCATCATTTCAAAAGAGAATGACGGAGATATTTCGCCCTGCTTATTCTTGTAGCAACCAATCGGCTATATCGTTAATTTCGATTCCTTCATAGCTATATTGGGGATGTTTGGTTCTGGCGATAATCATTTTCGGATAGGCATCT
>ENA-USYV01002457-USYV01002457.1-human-gut-metagenome-genome-assembly--contig:-NODE-2457-length-14919-cov-3.822396_pt1 | contig 14919 bp, 10 predicted proteins | sample MGYA00250066_ERZ773514 | MGnify/ENA primary metagenome ERZ773514 (study PRJEB29103, sample SAMN06112049) | human gut metagenome | biome: human gut; feature: ankylosing spondylitis patient; material... | reverse complement strand
TAAATGATTATGATAAGATTTATGCATTCATAACCCGATCCATCTGGAGGAACTATGGATCATCGTCTGCTCGAAATCGTTGCCTGCCCGGTTTGCAACGGCAAACTTTGGTATAACCAGGAAAAACAAGAACTGATTTGCAAACTGGATAACCTGGCTTTCCCGCTGCGCGATGGCATCCCAGTGCTGTTGGAAACGGAAGCCCGCGTACTGACTGCTGATGAGAGTAAATCATGAGTTTTGTGGTGATTATTCCTGCACGCTACGCTTCTACGCGTCTGCCAGGTAAACCGTTGGTCGATATTAACGGTAAGCCGATGATCGTTCATGTTCTTGACCGCGCCCGCGAGTCAGGAGCTGATCGCATCATTGTCGCAACCGATCATCAAGATGTTGCCCGCGCTGTTGAAACTGCTGGGGGGGAAGTGTGCATGACGCGCGCCGATCATCAGTCAGGCACCGAACGCCTGGCGGAAGTTGTCGAAAAATGCGCGTTCAGCGACGACACGGTGATTGTTAATGTGCAGGGCGATGAGCCAATGATCCCTGCGACAATCATTCGTCAGGTTGCTGATAATCTCGCCCAGCGTGAAGTAGGCATGGCAACCCTTGCTGTACCTATCCACAGTGCGGAAGAAGCCTTTAATCCGAATGCGGTTAAAGTGGTGCTTGACGCTGAAGGTTATGCGCTTTACTTCTCACGTGCCACCATTCCGTGGGATCGTGATCGTTTTGCAAAAGGTCTGGAAACCGTTGGTGATAACTTCCTGCGTCATCTTGGTATTTATGGCTACCGTGCAGGCTTTATCCGTCGTTACGTCACCTGGCAGCCAAGCCCGTTAGAACACATCGAAATGTTAGAGCAGCTTCGTGTTCTGTGGTACGGCGAAAAAATCCATGTTGCTGTTGCTCAGGAAGTTCCTGGCACAGGTGTGGATACCCCTGAAGATCTTGAGCGCGTTCGCGCTGAAATGCGCTAATTTCACTTCACGACACTTCAGCCAATTTTGGGAGGAGTGTCGTACCGTTACGATTTTCCTCAATTTTTCTTTTCAACAATTGATCTCATTCAGGTGACATCTTTTATATTGGCGCTCATTATGAAAGCAGTAGCTTTTATGAGGGTAATCTGAATGGAACAGCTGCGTGCCGAATTAAGCCATTTACTGGGCGAAAAACTCAGTCGTATTGAGTGCGTCAATGAAAAAGCGGATACGGCGTTGTGGGCTTTGTATGACAGCCAGGGAAACCCAATGCCGTTAATGGCAAGAAGCTTTAGTACGCCCGGAAAAGCCCGACAACTGGCATGGAAAACCACCATGCTGGCAAGAAGTGGGACTGTTCGTATGCCGACTATTTATGGTGTGATGACGCATGAAGAACACCCCGGCCCCGATGTCCTGTTACTGGAGCGGATGCGTGGTGTTTCGGTGGAGGCACCAGCCCGAACACCAGAACGCTGGGAACAACTCAAAGACCAAATCGTTGAAGCCTTACTGGCCTGGCACCGTCAGGACAGTCGCGGTTGCGTCGGCGCGGTCGACAATACTCAGGAAAATTTCTGGCCCTCATGGTACCGGCAACATGTTGAAGTGCTATGGACCACGCTCAATCAGTTCAATAACACCGGTCTGACGATGCAGGATAAGCGGATCCTGTTTCGCACTCGCGAATGTCTCCCGGCATTATTTGAAGGCTTTAACGACAATTGTGTGCTGATTCACGGTAACTTCTGTTTACGCAGCATGTTGAAAGATTCGCGCAGCGATCAGTTACTGGCGATGGTCGGGCCGGGACTAATGCTTTGGGCACCGCGAGAATACGAACTGTTCCGACTAATGGATAATTCTCTGGCGGAAGATTTGCTCTGGAGTTACCTGCAACGCGCGCCAGTGGCGGAGTCGTTCATCTGGCGGCGTTGGTTGTATGTGTTATGGGATGAAGTTGCGCAACTGGTTAATACCGGACGATTTAGTCGGCGCAACTTCGATCTGGCATCAAAATCACTCTTGCCGTGGCTCGCCTGACGAACCTTTTAGCCACTGCCAGATACGGCCAAGCGTTTCATAGCCAACACGATCGCTATGCATCAACCAGACCGGAGAAGGGATTGCCCGTTCCCACGGGTTAAGCGGCGAGTCGATGGCCAACTGATTCGCCGGGGCTGGTAGCGGATTTAACCCTTCCTGCTGAAAAAAGATCATCGCCCGCGGCAGATGTGATGCGGAGGTCACCAGCAGGAAAGGGGCGTCACCAATCGCCTGTTTCACTGCTGCAGCTTCTTCTTCGGTATCTTTTGGCAAATCCAGGGTGATAATTTGCTCGCGCGGCACGCCCAGCGATTGCGCAACTCTGGCACCTACTTCCGCTGTACTCACCGTATTGGTTTTTGCTACGCCTCCCGTGAAGATCAGTTTTGATCCCGGATTTTCGCGCCATAAGCGAATACCTTCATTCAGGCGTGGCAGACTGTTATTGATTAAATTAGAGCTCGGTGCCCACTGCGGGTTCCAGGTATAACCACCTCCGAGCACCACGATATAGTCCACTTTTTGCGAATTATTCCATGTCGGATAGGTGCTTTCGATGGGACGCAGCAGGCGGTCGGCTACCGGTTGCAAACTCAATAACAAGAGTGCCAGCCACCCAATGCTAATAAAAATCTTCCCGGTTTTTTGAAAACGGCTAAACCACAGCAGCGCCAGGCCAGCGCCAATAATCAACAACATCAGCGGAAGTGGCAGCAACATATTGCCAATCACTTTTTTCAGTGTAAAAAGCATCCTTTCTGGTTCCTTTTTTAACCATATAGCAAGGGATCGCCAGCGATATTACACCAGACGGGTTCATTCTCGCCGTGGCTGTGACAAAATAGCGTCTTTATCAGAAAACGTCTTAGCCAACCGGTGGAGAAAGCAATGCAGGATCGCAATTTTGATGATATTGCGGAAAAGTTTTCCCGTAACATTTACGGCACCACCAAAGGGCAGCTTCGACAGGCTATTCTGTGGCAGGATCTCGATCGCGTGCTGGCGGAAATGGGCCCGCAAAAACTGCGTGTGCTGGATGCTGGCGGTGGAGAAGGGCAGACCGCAATCAAAATGGCCGAGCGTGGGCATCAGGTCATTTTATGCGATCTTTCTGCGCAGATGATCGACCGCGCAAAACAGGCGGCAGAAGCAAAAGGTGTGAGCGACAACATGCAATTTATACATTGCGCCGCTCAGGATGTTGCTTCGCATTTGGAAACGCCCGTTGATCTGATATTGTTCCATGCGGTGCTCGAGTGGGTGGCTGATCCCCGCAGCGTATTGCAGACCCTGTGGTCAGTGTTGCGTCCAGGCGGCGTGTTGTCGTTAATGTTCTACAATGCGCATGGTTTGTTGATGCATAACATGGTCGCCGGGAATTTTGATTACGTGCAGGCGGGAATGCCGAAAAAGAAAAAACGGACGCTTTCGCCAGATTATCCACGCGACCCGGCGCAGGTTTATCTGTGGCTGGAAGAAGCTGGTTGGCAAATTATGGGTAAGACAGGCGTTCGCGTGTTTCATGATTATCTGCGCGAGAAACACCAGCAGCGCGACTGCTATGAAGCATTACTTGAATTAGAAACGCGTTATTGCCGTCAGGAACCGTATATTACCCTGGGGCGTTATATTCATGTCACCGCGCGCAAACCGCAGAGCAAGGATAAAGTATGAGTGAATTTTCCCAGACAGTCCCCGAACTGGTTGCCTGGGCCAGAAAAAATGACTTCTCCATCTCGCTGCCGGTAGACCGACTCTCTTTTCTGCTGGCGGTTGCCACGCTGAACGGCGAGCGTCTGGATGGTGAGATGAGTGAAGGCGAGCTGGTGGATGCATTCCGCCATGTGAGTGATGCGTTTGAGCAAACCAGCGAAACCATCGGCGTGCGCGCCAATAACGCTATCAACGACATGGTGCGTCAACGTCTGCTGAACCGCTTTACCAGTGAGCAGGCGGAAGGGAACGCTATATATCGTCTGACGCCGCTCGGCATCGGCATTACTGACTACTATATCCGTCAGCGCGAGTTTTCTACGCTGCGTCTTTCTATGCAGTTGTCGATTGTGGCGGGTGAGCTCAAACGCGCAGCAGATGCCGCCGAAGAGGGCGGTGATGAATTTCACTGGCACCGTAATGTCTATGCGCCACTGAAATATTCGGTAGCAGAAATTTTCGACAGTATCGACCTGACGCAACGTCTGATGGACGAACAGCAGCAGCAGGTGAAGGACGATATCGCCCAGTTGCTGAACAAAGACTGGCGGGCGGCGATTTCCAGCTGTGAATTGTTGCTTTCGGAAACTTCCGGAACGCTGCGTGAATTGCAGGATACGCTGGAAGCGGCAGGCGACAAATTGCAGGCTAATCTGTTGCGCATTCAGGATGCGACGATGACCCATGACGATCTGCATTTCGTCGATCGTCTGGTGTTCGATCTGCAGAGCAAACTCGATCGTATTATCAGTTGGGGCCAGCAATCCATCGACTTGTGGATTGGCTACGACCGCCACGTACACAAATTTATTCGTACCGCGATCGATATGGATAAAAACCGCGTCTTTGCTCAGCGGTTACGTCAGTCGGTACAAACCTATTTTGATGAGCCGTGGGCGCTAACTTATGCCAATGCCGATCGTCTGCTGGATATGCGTGACGAAGAGATGGCACTGCGCGATGAAGAAGTGACTGGGGAACTTCCTGAGGATCTGGAATACGAAGAGTTTAACGAGATCCGCGAACAGCTGGCGGCGATCATCGAAGAACAACTTGCCGTGTACAAAACCAGACAAGTGCCGCTGGATCTTGGTCTGGTGGTACGCGAATATCTGTCACAGTATCCGCGTGCACGTCACTTTGACGTTGCGCGTATTGTTATTGATCAGGCGGTACGTCTTGGCGTAGCGCAAGCAGATTTCACCGGACTGCCAGCGAAATGGCAGCCGATTAATGATTACGGAGCCAAGGTACAGGCGCATGTCATCGACAAATATTGAACAAGTGATGCCGGTTAAGCTGGCGCAGGCGCTGGCGAATCCGTTATTTCCGGCGCTGGACAGCGCCTTACGTTCAGGCCGCCATATTGGCCTCGACGAACTGGATAATCATGCATTCCTGATGGATTTTCAGGAATATCTGGAAGAGTTTTACGCGCGTTATAACGTTGAGCTTATTCGCGCACCAGAAGGGTTCTTCTATTTACGCCCACGTTCCACCACGCTGATCCCTCGTTCCGTCTTGTCGGAACTGGATATGATGGTCGGGAAAATCCTCTGTTATCTCTATCTCAGCCCGGAACGGCTGGCGAATGAGGGGATTTTCACCCAGCAGGAACTGTACGACGAACTGCTCACCCTGGCCGATGAAGCAAAACTGCTGAAACTGGTGAACAACCGTTCAACCGGTTCAGACGTTGACCGTCAGAAGTTGCAGGAGAAAGTACGTTCTTCGCTCAACCGTCTGCGTCGTTTAGGCATGGTGTGGTTTATGGGCCACGACAGCAGCAAGTTTCGCATTACCGAATCGGTGTTCCGCTTCGGAGCCGATGTGCGTGCTGGCGACGATCCCCGTGAAGCACAGCGTCGCCTGATTCGTGATGGCGAAGCAATGCCGATTGAAAATCATCTGCAACTCAACGATGAAACCGAAGAGAATCAGCCAGATAGCGGAGAGGAAGAATAATGATTGAACGCGGTAAATTTCGCTCACTGACGCTGATTAACTGGAACGGCTTTTTTGCCCGAACTTTTGACCTTGACGAGCTGGTCACGACGCTTTCCGGCGGTAACGGGGCGGGTAAATCCACCACGATGGCGGCGTTCGTTACGGCGCTGATCCCCGACCTGACCCTGCTGCATTTCCGTAACACTACGGAAGCCGGGGCCACCAGCGGTTCGCGCGATAAAGGTCTGCACGGTAAGCTGAAAGCGGGTGTCTGTTATTCGATGCTCGACACCATTAACTCGCGCCACCAGCGCGTGGTGGTCGGTGTGCGTCTGCAACAGGTTGCCGGACGCGATCGTAAAGTGGATATCAAACCATTTGCCATTCAGGGACTGCCGATGTCGGTGCAGCCGACACAGCTGGTGACCGAAACCCTGAACGAACGCCAGGCGCGCGTGCTGCCGCTTAACGAGCTGAAAGACAAGCTCGAGGCGATGGAAGGCGTGCAGTTTAAACAGTTCAACTCCATTACCGATTACCACTCGCTGATGTTCGATCTGGGCATCATCGCGCGTCGTCTGCGCTCCGCATCTGACCGTAGCAAATTCTATCGTCTGATCGAAGCTTCGCTGTATGGCGGGATCTCCAGTGCCATTACCCGTTCTCTGCGCGACTACCTGCTGCCAGAAAACAGCGGTGTGCGTAAAGCGTTCCAGGACATGGAAGCGGCGCTGCGTGAAAACCGCATGACGCTGGAAGCGATTCGTGTCACCCAGTCGGACCGTGACCTGTTTAAGCATCTGATCAGCGAAGCTACCAACTACGTGGCGGCGGACTACATGCGTCACGCCAACGAGCGCCGTGTCCATCTCGACAAAGCCCTGGAGTTTCGTCGCGAGCTACATACTTCGCGTCAGCAACTGGCGGCTGAGCAGTACAAACACGTCGATATGGCGCGTGAGCTGGCAGAGCACAACGGTGCCGAAGGCGATCTGGAAGCGGATTATCAGGCGGCCAGCGATCACCTGAACCTGGTGCAGACTGCACTGCGTCAGCAGGAAAAGATCGAACGTTACGAAGCGGATCTCGATGAGCTGCAGATCCGTCTGGAAGAGCAAAACGAAGTGGTGGCAGAAGCCATCGAACGCCAGGAAGAGAACGAGGCTCGCGCGGAAGCTGCCGAACTGGAAGTGGACGAGCTGAAAAGCCAGCTTGCTGACTACCAGCAGGCGCTGGACGTCCAGCAAACGCGCGCGATCCAGTATAACCAGGCGATTGCTGCGCTTAATCGTGCCAAAGAACTGTGCCATCTGCCGGACTTAACCGCCGACAGCGCCGCCGAATGGCTGGAAACCTTCCAGGCGAAAGAGCTGGAAGCGACTGAAAAAATGCTCTCTCTTGAGCAGAAAATGAGCATGGCGCAAACCGCGCACAGCCAGTTTGAGCAGGCTTATCAGCTGGTGGTGGCAATCAACGGCCCGCTGGCGCGTAACGAGGCGTGGGATGTCGCTCGCGAACTATTGCGCGAAGGGGTCGATCAGCGTCACCTGGCAGAGCAGGTTCAGCCGCTGCGGATGCGATTAAGCGAACTGGAACAGCGTCTACGCGAGCAGCAAGAAGCTGAGCGTCTGCTGGCAGATTTCTGCAAACGTCAGGGCAAGAATTTTGATATCGACGAACTGGAAGCCCTGCATCAGGAACTGGAAGCACGCATTGCCTCTCTTTCCGATAGCGTGTCTAACGCCCGTGAAGAGCGCATGGCACTGCGCCAGGAGCAGGAACAGCTGCAGTCTCGCATTCAGAGTTTGATGCAGCGTGCGCCGGTTTGGCTGGCAGCGCAAAACAGTCTCAACCAGTTGAGCGAACAGTGCGGCGAAGAGTTTACCTCCAGCCAGGACGTCACCGAATATCTGCAACAGTTGCTGGAGCGTGAGCGAGAGGCGATTGTTGAACGCGATGAAGTGGGCGCGCGCAAAAACGCCGTCGATGAAGAGATCGAACGTTTAAGCCAGCCTGGCGGCTCTGAAGATCAGCGTCTGAACGCGCTGGCGGAGCGTTTTGGTGGTGTGCTGCTGTCAGAAATTTATGACGACGTTAGCCTGGAAGATGCGCCGTACTTCTCAGCGCTGTATGGCCCGTCACGCCACGCCATCGTGGTGCCAGATCTGTCACAGGTAACTGAACACCTGGAAGGCTTGACCGATTGCCCGGAAGATCTCTATCTGATCGAAGGAGATCCGCAGTCATTCGATGACAGCGTGTTCAGCGTTGATGAGCTGGAAAAAGCGGTAGTGGTGAAAATCGCCGATCGTCAGTGGCGTTATTCACGTTTCCCGGAAGTGCCGCTGTTTGGTCGTGCTGCGCGTGAAAGCCGTATTGAAAGCCTCCATGCCGAGCGTGAAGTGCTTTCCGAACGCTTCGCCACGCTCTCCTTTGATGTACAGAAAACTCAGCGTCTGCATCAGGCGTTCAGCCGCTTTATCGGCAGTCATCTGGCGGTTGCGTTTGAGTCTGACCCGGAAGCAGAAATCCGTCAACTGAACAGCCGTCGCGTCGAACTGGAGCGGGCGTTAAGTAATCATGAAAATGATAACCAGCAGCAGCGTATTCAGTTTGAGCAGGCGAAAGAGGGCGTTACGGCGCTGAACCGCATTCTGCCGCGTCTCAACCTGTTGGCTGATGACAGCCTGGCGGATCGCGTCGATGAAATCCGCGAACGTCTGGATGAAGCCCAGGAAGCCGCGCGTTTTGTTCAGCAGTTTGGCAATCAACTGGCGAAACTGGAACCGATTGTTTCGGTATTGCAGAGCGACCCGGAACAGTTCGAACAGTTAAAAGAAGATTACGCGTACTCTCAGCAGATGCAGCGCGATGCCCGTCAGCAGGCGTTTGCCCTGACGGAAGTGGTGCAGCGTCGTGCGCACTTTAGCTATTCTGACTCGGCAGAAATGCTTAGCGGTAACAGCGATCTCAACGAAAAACTGCGTGAACGTCTGGAACAGGCGGAAGCGGAGCGTACCCGCGCTCGTGAAGCGTTGCGTGGTCACGCAGCGCAGTTGAGCCAGTACAACCAGGTACTGGCCTCGCTGAAAAGTTCTTACGACACCAAAAAAGAGCTGCTTAACGATCTGCAACGCGAATTGCAGGATATCGGCGTGCGTGCTGATAGCGGGGCAGAAGAGCGGGCGCGTATTCGCCGTGACGAGCTGCATGCGCAACTGAGCAATAACCGTTCACGCCGCAATCAACTGGAAAAAGCGCTTACCTTCTGCGAAGCGGAGATGGACAACCTGACCCGCAAACTGCGCAAGCTGGAGCGGGATTACTTTGAGATGCGCGAGCAGGTAGTGACCGCCAAAGCGGGCTGGTGTGCGGTGATGCGCATGGTGAAAGATAATGGCGTTGAGCGCCGCTTACACCGTCGTGAGCTGGCTTATCTCTCCGCTGATGATTTGCGTTCCATGTCGGATAAGGCGTTAGGTGCGCTGCGTCTGGCGGTGGCGGATAACGAACATCTGCGCGACGTGCTGCGCATGTCGGAAGATCCGAAACGTCCGGAGCGTAAAATTCAGTTCTTCGTGGCGGTTTATCAGCATCTGCGTGAACGTATTCGTCAGGATATTATTCGTACCGATGATCCGGTGGAAGCTATCGAACAGATGGAGATTGAACTTAGCCGTCTGACCGAAGAATTAACCTCCCGTGAACAGAAACTGGCGATCAGTTCCCGCAGCGTGGCGAACATCATTCGCAAAACCATTCAGCGCGAGCAGAACCGTATCCGTATGCTCAACCAGGGGTTGCAGAACGTATCGTTTGGTCAGGTGAACAGCGTGCGTCTGAACGTGAACGTGCGTGAAACGCACGCCATGCTGCTGGATGTGCTCTCTGAACAGCACGAGCAGCATCAGGATCTGTTTAACAGCAACCGTTTGACCTTCTCGGAAGCGCTGGCGAAACTGTATCAACGTCTTAACCCGCAGATTGATATGGGCCAGCGCACACCGCAGACCATTGGTGAAGAACTGCTGGATTACCGCAACTACCTGGAGATGGAAGTTGAGGTTAACCGTGGTTCCGATGGCTGGCTGCGTGCGGAATCGGGCGCACTATCTACCGGTGAAGCAATTGGTACAGGTATGTCGATTCTGGTTATGGTGGTACAGAGCTGGGAAGATGAATCACGCCGCCTGCGCGGTAAAGATATCTCTCCTTGCCGCCTGCTGTTCCTCGATGAAGCAGCGCGACTGGATGCTCGTTCTATCGCCACGCTGTTTGAATTGTGTGAGCGTTTGCAAATGCAGCTCATCATCGCAGCGCCGGAAAATATCAGCCCGGAGAAAGGCACCACCTATAAACTGGTGCGTAAAGTCTTCCAGAATACCGAACACGTTCATGTCGTCGGCCTGCGAGGATTTGCGCCGCAACTCCCTGAAACGCTTCCAGGAACTGACGAAGCGCCTTCTCAGGCGAGTTAAAATTAAGGCGGCAGCAATGCCGCCTTTTCTTTTTCCGAAAACTCCGTTTCTGCACTAAAAAAGTGGCACATTACGGCGCGCTTTTCTTTAAACTTCTTTACATTAGGTTATGTAAAAACGTATCGGCGTTTATATACTGAAGATAAGCCTGATGAGTAACAGGCTTGCTCGTCATACTTTCGTGAGTATTGGCGTTGTACAGGCAAGTCGTAAAATAACAGCCTGGCTATTCAGAGTATGATAAAAACAGGGGGCAAGGGATGTTGCTTAATATGATGTGTGGTCGTCGGCTGTCGGCAATCAGTTTGTGCCTGGCCGTAACATTCGCTCCACTGTTCAATGCGCAGGCCGATGAGCCTGAAGTAATCCCTGGCGACAGCCCGGTGGCTGTCAGTGAACAGGGCGAGGCACTGCCGCAGGCGCAAGCCACGGCAATAATGGCGGGGATCCAGCCATTGCCTGAAGGTGCGGCAGAAAAAGCCCGCACGCAAATCGAATCTCAATTACCCGCAGGTTACAAGCCGGTTTATCTTAACCAGCTTCAACTGTTGTATGCCGCACGCGATATGCAACCCATGTGGGAAAACCGTGATGCTGTTAAAGCCTTCCAGCAACAGCTGGCAGAGGTGGCGATTGCCGGTTTCCAGCCGCAGTTTAATAAATGGGTAGAGTTACTGACCGATCCTGGTGTTAACGGGATGGCACGCGACGTGGTGCTCTCTGATGCGATGATGGGCTATCTCCATTTCATTGCAAATATTCCGGTCAAAGGCACTCGCTGGCTATATAGCAGTAAACCTTATGCACTTGCAACGCCGCCGCTCTCGGTGATTAACCAATGGCAGCTGGCGCTGGATAAAGGTCAATTGCCTACGTTTGTTGCAGGACTGGCACCGCAGCATCCGCAATATGCGGCGATGCATGAATCGTTACTGGCCTTACTCAGTGACACCAAACCGTGGCCCCAACTGACCGGCAAAGCAACGTTGCGCCCAGGGCAGTGGAGTAACGACGTACCGGCGTTGCGCGAAATATTGCAACGCACAGGCATGTTGGACGGGGGGCCGAAAATTACTCTACCTGGCGATGACACGCCAACTGACGCGGTAGTCAGCCCATCCGCTGTTACTGTTGAAACAGCAGAAACTAAGCCGATGGATAAGCAAACGACGTCTCGTAGTAAACCTGCGCCTGCCGTTCGCGCCGCCTACGATAATGAACTGGTGGAAGCCGTTAAACGTTTTCAGGCATGGCAAGGATTGGGGGCAGATGGTGCTATTGGCCCGGCAACACGTGACTGGTTAAACGTAACGCCCGCCCAGCGTGCTGGCGTGTTGGCTCTCAACATCCAGCGATTGCGCTTGCTGCCAACAGAGCTTTCTACCGGGATCATGGTTAACATTCCGGCCTATTCGCTGGTCTACTATCAGAACGGCAATCAGGTGCTGGATTCGCGAGTCATTGTCGGTCGCCCCGATCGCAAAACGCCGATGATGAGCAGTGCCCTTAACAACGTAGTGGTAAACCCGCCGTGGAACGTACCTCCAACTCTGGCACGCAAAGATATTCTGCCAAAAGTGCGCAACGATCCGGGATATCTCGAAAGCCATGGCTATACGGTGATGCGCGGCTGGAACAGCAGAGAAGCGATTGACCCATGGCAGGTTGACTGGTCTACAATCACGGCCTCGAATTTACCGTTCCGCTTCCAGCAGGCTCCAGGCCCACGGAACTCGCTGGGGCGCTATAAATTCAATATGCCGAGTTCAGAGGCCATTTATTTGCATGACACGCCGAACCACAATCTGTTCAAGCGTGATACACGCGCATTGAGCTCAGGCTGTGTACGAGTGAATAAAGCTTCCGATCTGGCGAATATGCTGTTGCAGGATGCAGGCTGGAATGACAAACGTATTTCTGATGCGCTGAAGCAGGGTGATACACGTTACGTCAATATTCGGCAGTCGATTCCGGTGAATCTCTACTACCTGACGGCCTTTGTTGGTGCAGATGGTCGTACCCAGTATCGTACAGATATTTACAATTATGATCTGCCTGCGCGATCCAGCTCGCAAATCGTATCGAAAGCGGAACAATTAATCAGATAAATGAAGTAGTTCGGGTAAATCAGTTGTCGTAGTAATTGGCATGATTGGGGGTTATTCTCGGTAGCCCCCATTACTGCTGGGATTGAGTCATCTTGACGTTAGCTTTATGGGCGGTTAAGGTGCCTCTTGTGCGCCAGAAGTGCATATAAACGATAACATTGACCTGTAGACTTGATTATCATGGACAAATTCGACGCTAATCGCCGTAAACTGCTGGCGCTTGGTGGCGTTGCACTTGGTGCCGCCATCTTGCCGACCCCTGCGTTTGCGACACTCTCTACCCCACGTCCGCGTATTTTGACACTCAACAATCTCCATACCGGAGAGTCAATTAAAGCGGAGTTTTTCGATGGCAGAGGCTATATTCAGGAAGAATTGGCAAAACTTAACCATTTTTTCCGCGATTACCGCGCGAACAAAATAAAGTCCATCGACCCAGGATTATTCGACCAGTTGTATCGCCTGCAAGGGCTGTTAGGCACCCGCAAACCGGTGCAACTCATTTCCGGTTATCGTTCTATTGATACCAACAATGAACTACGCGCCCGCAGCCGTGGAGTAGCGAAGAAAAGCTATCACACTAAAGGCCAGGCGATGGATTTCCATATTGAAGGTATCGCGTTAAGCAATATTCGCAAAGCCGCGTTATCTATGCGCGCAGGTGGTGTAGGATATTATCCACGTAGTAACTTTGTGCATATTGATACCGGGCCAGCACGGCACTGGTAGTAATTGCTTAACGAAACAGGGGCAGTATGAACTATCGTATTATTCCGGTCACCGCATTCTCCCAGAACTGTTCATTAATCTGGTGTGAACAAACCCGTCTGGCCGCACTGGTCGATCCTGGCGGCGATGCGGAAAAAATCAAACAGGAAGTTGATGACAGCGGCCTGACACTGATGCAGATCCTGCTGACGCATGGTCATCTGGACCACGTTGGCGCAGCGGCGGAACTGGCGCAACATTACGGCGTGCCGGTTTTCGGCCCGGAAAAAGAAGATGAGTTCTGGCTGCAAGGCTTGCCTGCGCAAAGTCGTATGTTTGGTCTGGAAGAGTGCCAGCCGCTGACGCCAGATCGTTGGCTGAACGAAGGCGATACCATCAGCATAGGGAATGTGACTTTACAGGTGTTACATTGCCCTGGGCATACGCCGGGTCATGTCGTGTTTTTTGATGATCGGGCAAAGCTGCTGATTTCTGGCGATGTTATTTTCAAAGGCGGAGTAGGGCGCAGTGACTTCCCGCGTGGCGATCATAATCAACTGATTTCTTCAATCAAAGATAAATTGCTGCCACTGGGGGATGACGTGACATTTATTCCGGGTCACGGACCATTATCCACACTTGGTTATGAACGCCTGCATAATCCCTTCCTGCAAGACGAAATGCCCGTCTGGTAAGGCACATAAAAAAGCCCGCTTTTAATGCGGGCCTGGATTTCTGGCAAAGTGCGCTTTGTTTATGCCGGATGCGGCGCGAGCGCCTTATCCGGCCTACAAAATCGTGCAAATTCAAAATATTGCAGGGGACGCGTAGGCCTGATAAGCGTAGCGCATCAGGCAATGTTGCGTTTGTCATCAGTCTCAGCCCGCTTTTCAGCGGGCTTCATTGTTTTTAATGCTTACAGCACTGCCACAATCGCTTCGCACAGCGGAGCCATGTTATCTGGTGTCATCCCGGCCACATTTACGCGACCAGAAGCAACCGCATATACGCCAAACTCTTCGCGCAGACGCAGCACTTGTTCTTTTGTCAGGCCACTGAAGGAGAACATGCCGTTCTGTTTGATGATAAAGCTGAAGTCGCGGTTTGCGCCTTTTTCCTGCAGCGTATTGACGAACAACTGACGCATACGCTGAATACGCTGGCGCATATCAGTCAGCTCTTGTTCCCAAATCGCACGTAACGCATCGTTGCTCAGGATGGTGGCAACAACAGAAGCGCCGTGTGCTGGTGGGTTAGAGTAGTTAGCGCGAATCGCCGCTTTCATTTGGCTGAATGCGCGATCAACGGTTTCACTGTCGGCAGCAACCAGAGTACAAGCGCCAACACGCTCGTTGTACAGGCCAAAGTTTTTAGAGTAGGAACTGGCAACAATCAGCTCTTTATGCATAGCCGCGAAAGCGCGCAGTCCTTCAGCATCTTCTTCCAGACCACGGGCAAAACCCTGGTAAGCGAAGTCAAACAGCGGTAACCAGCCTTTCTCAACGGAGAGTTGTGCCAGTGTTTGCCATTGTTCCAGCGTAGGGTCGATACCGGTTGGGTTATGGCAGCAGCCATGGAACAGCACTACGTCGCCAGCCTGAGCTTCATTCAGGCTGTTAATCAGTGCATCGAAGTCAAGAGTGTGATTTTCCGCATCATAATAAGCGTATTCACGAACTTCCAGACCTGCAGAGTTAAAGACGCTCTTATGGTTCGGCCAGCTTGGGTTGCTCACCCACACACGCTTAACGCTGGTATTTTTTGCCAGGAAATCGGCAGCCACGCGTAGTGCGCCAGTGCCCCCCGGAGTCTGTGCCGTGCGAGCACGTTTGTCATTGATCAGGGCGCTACCTTTACCAAACAGCAGTTCCTGAGTGCAGCGACCAAATTCAGGGATGCCGTCAATGCCGAGGTAATTTTTGGTGGTTTCATTTT
>ENA-USYV01002447-USYV01002447.1-human-gut-metagenome-genome-assembly--contig:-NODE-2447-length-14963-cov-11.735926_pt1 | contig 14963 bp, 7 predicted proteins | sample MGYA00250066_ERZ773514 | MGnify/ENA primary metagenome ERZ773514 (study PRJEB29103, sample SAMN06112049) | human gut metagenome | biome: human gut; feature: ankylosing spondylitis patient; material... | reverse complement strand
GCTCTTTTATCATCCTCTCAGCCTGATTCTTTGTAGGTACTTTTGCCAGCAATGGATAAAAGCAAGTGGGTGAAGTACGGTAATTAAATTTCAGATCTCTGGTAGAACGATTATAGTAAAATCCAGTCTTATCATCCCACAACCCTGCTAAATTATTGCGATAATATTCCGCGCGTTTTCTAAGTTCGATTACATCTTTTTTATAGCCAAGTTCTTCCGCTATTAAAGCCAGATAATCACAATCCATGATGTATAAAGAAGACATGCCTACATCATGCTGCTCCAGCAAATGTTTTTGCTTATTAAAAGGTACTCCATCATACATTGGAGAATTATCCAATCCTGATTCCAAAACAGCGCCATAGTGACAATCCGTATCAAACTCAGACCTGAAATAAGTAACCTTTTCATAAGGATTACTACCTAAGCATAATAATCCTCCATCCTCTCTATTCCGGCTCCACCAGCGATTCCAGGTTAGCAATTCTTTATATAATAACTCCAAGAACCACTTTTCTTGATATTGCTTATATAATGTCCAGACAGCCAAAGAACCAACAGGTGGCTGAGAACGATCTCTTGATTTAAAATTATTGCTATAAAAGCAGTTAGGCACAAATCCACTTTCTGTTATCGCCTTAGTTATCTCTACAGCATTTGCATAAGCCAATTCTTTATTGCCAACAGCAAGCATCATCGACGCAAAATAGGTATCCCAACAGAACAGTGTAAAACCACCAAAATCTTCGCTGGCAAACCATTCGGAACTCCAAATCCGACTTACAGGAGTAATCACCCTCCTAATGCCAGGATCATATATATTATCCCAAGCCAAAACACTCTGCATAGCATTATAGCAATCATAATTTTCACCAAATTTTTTCTGATTAGAATTAATAAAATCCCGGGCGCGGTCATTAATGAAAGCAATTGCCTCATCCAATTCCATATTTTCTCCGCAACAGATAGCAACCGGAGTATCTAAAGACAGAATAAACTCCCTTCCTTTTTTTTCCAGAAGTTCACCCTCTATATAAGTTTTGATTTCAACAACTTTATCACGTGATGCCAATGTAAATCCTAAACTATCCACGCTAAGTGTATTGCCCCGTTTCCAAAGACTTTCAGGGATAACCACCAATCGTCCTCCTTTCTTCGTCTCAGCCAGTGGTCTGATTAGAATTACGTTTTTAAGTCCTATAGCAGCACTTTCTACCTGCAACTTATATCCTCTCCAATCTATGGTCATTTTGGTATACGCTCCATCAAAAGAATGAGGTCCCGGCTGTAATAATGGCGCTCCTTTAGCCCTATCTCCGATTCTGAATTTCCTTACACGACTTCCATCTGTATCCATCATATTCAGGTCGACAGCAAAACCATAAGGAAGAAATACATGAGTCAGCACACTACGGGTATCCCAGGTATTCCAACCGGAAGCCAACCGTTTTTGCAAACTCTCATATAATTCTTCAGGAGTGTTACCTGAAATGGCCTTAATAGGATAGATAAACAGACCTAATAAAAACAATCCGATCAACAAGTACTTTTTCATAGTTTAAAGACTAAATTAGACATCAGTTTAACTTTTCATTGGAAGATTTTAAGAATACTTCCACGAATGCAAAATAAAAGCCTTAGTCTTAAAAAACAGAGCCATCCTTTATTAATTGGACATTAAAAAAGCGCTTAATTGTTATGATTAAGCGCTTTTTCTTATTTTTATAAATTATCATTTATATAAATTGCATAAGGGGATCTTATATTCCTCTCCTAATGAATCTTTATACTCTTTGCAGAAGCGGTCATATACACTCTTTGCAATACCTTTTTTACCTTGTATAAAAAGAATAGAGCATTTAGCCGCCAAGGCTTCTTCATTCAGAGGATCATGCAAGAACAGGATATCAGCAATACGCAGTACTGTATCATAATTATTGCGCTGTACATCCAACAAATTCCTCAGCAAATCAATAGAAAGACTGGAATAAGAATCTTTAAATTCATCCAACCAATCAACAATGGTATTTGACAGCAACGGACCATACAATAAGATTTCCAATATCTGATTCAGGAGCTTGTCATCTCCATGATCACCATTTTCCTTAAATTGACGAATACAATCCAACGCCATCCGATAATCACAAAATACTCCCTCATGCCATCTGATACACAGAAATCCCGCATCACTGACAACTTCCACATCACCTACTTTTTCTAACAATATACGCAACTTACGCAAAGTCACATTACGGTTATTGCGAGCAGACTCTTCCTCTTTGTCTGACCACAGAATATCGGTAGCTTTTTTAGTCAAGATGCCTTGCTTACTTTTTTCCGTATAAAGCACCAACAATATAAGCAAGCTTTTCAATCGTGGTGTAAAAGCTCCTGTTATGTCATTACCATCTTTATCACGAACATTAAATGTGCCCAACAAAGAGATTGCCGAACGACTGCGATCAAAATACTTTTCTACCACAGCAACCTCCTCTACCGTTTCATTAACAGGAAGAACCTCCACCTGAGTATTATCTTCTTTGGTATCTTCAAATTCGACTTTCTTTCTGCTGCATTTTATCCGGTATAAAAGGAATACTGCTCCTCCCAACAACAGGATACCACATGACCACCATAACCACACCGAAGCAGAGTCCTTATTCACCGTCTGCACAATTTCATTATCATTCAGTAAAGGAGTATTGATAGAATAAATAGCCACATCATGTGTACGGTCACTCAAAATCTTATCCATCACCAGATACAGTTTATGATAGGCAGGCGACGAATAAAAACTAAAATCGCAATCCTGATGAACCAAATCATTACGAATAGGTTTCGATATCTCTACCCAAACAGAATCATTCATGAAAACCTTCCAAAGGCTGCCTCCATCTTTCAGACTAACAGCATAAAAAGAACTGTCCGAAGGTTCAAAGTACATGGAAGATGCCATCAACAACATATCCGTAGATTGTTTTTTCTTCCATACACTACGAGACTTTCCCGTTTTCAGATTAATGGCACACAACTCATAAGAAAAATGAGCATTAAATTCTTGCTTTCCCTGTTTATTTCCACGACCACCAAAAATATACAGTTCATCACCTACTATAGCTGCTGCAGATGAATAACGAGGAGAAATAACAGGGGTATATGCAACTTCTTCAACCTGTTTCATACCCACTTTCAACCGATACAGGTTATTCTTATATTGATAGAATCCATATCCTCCAAAAAAATAAAATGAAGAATCAGATGGATTAAACGTACGTGCATGGTTGTAGTAACGAGGCTCATCCAATTGTCTTTCACTCAGGCTCCATTTCCCTTCGTCGACAGACAAAGCTGAAACCAACTTTTCGTGTAAAGAATAAGACAATAACTGATTAGTCAGTGTATCATAAATCATGTGATCTGTATATTCCATAGCCGGATACCCCTCCACAATAGAGACCTCGTTTCGGTTACCGGAAATACCATTTAATATGTCTATTTTATTTTGTCGCACAAGATAGAACAAGGCATCACGGGCATTAAAAGCAACATCCAAACGGTCGGATGTTTTCTCCGCATATATTTTCCGCCATTCAATATGATTATCAATCAGCCATGAGGGATAGGTTGCTAATGCCACAGCCCCTTCCACTTCATCAAGACAAACATCACCATTATGCTTCCACAGCTTCCAATATCTTATCAGTTCTCCATCGCGGGTAATCTTTATATCCCTAATATCCATAGGAACTACATCTGCTGAGAAATATGGAGATTTTCCAAACGAAACTGTAATGTCTTTGGTTCCACGCAATGGCACTACCATCGTAGTGTCCCTACTATCATATTTCAAATCAATTTGATTCTCCTTTATATTAAGGTGTAAAGACACAGGCACCCATTTACCTTTTTCGATATTTGTATTAATAGCAAACATTCCCTCATTGAAAACAAGAGCCGGAAAATTCCTATTATTATCACCTGCAGCAAAAACAAAATGAAGAAATTGTTTTTCATTCGTGCATAAATGTAAAATGGCTCCGAAGTCAGGCTCATTACGAACCCACATTTGAAAATCAATAATAAACTCATTCTCCACCTGAAAAGGAAAGTTCTCATCAAGAGACAAAGAAGTGCGTTCATTGCCCGGCACAGAATGAGATTTGAAATGAAGGCCGTAATCTGTAGAAGCCAACACCTTCAAATTTCCCAATGAGAAAAAGCACAATATCCAAATTAGCAATTTACTTTTCATAGTATCTCGTTAAAGAACACTCTGCAAAGGTATAAAAAAATCTTCCATAACAAATAAAGGGCACGAGAAATTAAGATATGAAACTCATTGGCGAAATTAAAGGATATTCAGCATCCTGTCAGAACCGTATCAAAAAGGGTTCAAAACCCTATTTGCTCCGTATCATCTCCGGATAGAGGTACTTCTAACCGAATTTGCTACGGAGTTGGTACGGACCGGATACTGCTCAACCCCGGCCTTGGTCCCTTTTGAGGCACAGGGAAGAAGCCATTAATTCCGCCAACAGGTTATATGGATCCAATTAAACCGATATTATGCGCAAATTAATAACAAATTAATCAGAGAAGTAATATCGCTGTCTTACTTTTGTTGCAAAGGACAAAAAGTTTGTCCTATCATCAAATTAAAACAGTATTATGAAAAAACTTTTTTTTAGTCACATGAAAGTAAAATCGTTGATTACTTTTTTACTATTAACACACTTTTTATCTGTCTCCACATTCGTAGGAGCCAAAGTACAATTACCTTCCGTACTTAGTAGCAACATGGTATTGCAGCAACAAACAGATGTAAAACTATGGGGAAAAGCCAAAGAAAACTCATCTGTTACCGTAAAAACATCATGGAATAACAGAACCTATAAAACGACTGCAGACAAACAAGGAAAATGGTTACTAAATGTCTCCACACCAACAGCCGGAGGCCCCTATGAAATTACATTCAGCGATGGAGAGGCCTTGACATTGAAAAATATATTAATAGGCGAGGTCTGGTTCTGCTCCGGACAATCGAACATGGAAATGCCTATGAGTGGTTTCGACCGCCAACCCACTCAGGGCACAAATGATATCATAGCCAAAGCGAAAGCATCTACCCCAATTCGTATCTACAACACCGATTCTAAAGATGGAAGATGGGTACGGCAATATAGCAAAACGCCACAGGAAGATTGTAAAGGTGAGTGGTTAGAAAATACTCCTGTCAACGTATCGCACACAAGTGCAGCGGCCTACTTTTTCGCTCGATATATTCAGGAAGTTTTAGAAGTACCGGTCGGTATTATCGTGTCTTCTCTTGGAGGATCAAAAGTAGAAGCATGGATGAGCCGGGAAGCTATAACTCCATTTAAAAGTATTGATTTAGCCATACTTGACAATGATGAACCTGTAAAAAACATCACAGCCACCCCATGTGTACTCTACAATGGGAAAATAGCTCCTTTCACGAATTTCACCATTAAAGGTTTTCTTTGGTATCAAGGCGAAAGTAATCGTGACAATGCTGATTTATACCAAAGTCTGATGCCTGCTTTTGTCAAAGACTTACGCAGTAAATGGAATATAGGAGAATTTCCTTTTTACTTTGTAGAGATTGCTCCCTTCAATTATGAAGGTGCCGATGGCACCTCAGCCGCCCGCATGCGTGAAGTCCAGCAGCAAAATATGAAGGATATCCCTAACAGCGGAATGGTTACCACTCTGGATGTAGGTCATCCGGTCTTCATCCACCCGACAGATAAAGAAACGGTAGGTAATCGTCTGGCTCTTTGGGCACTTGCACAAACCTATGGACGAAAAGGATTCGGTTACGCCACTCCTATTTATAAATCCATGGAAATATCAGGTAACAAAATATACATCAATGTGGACAACGCACAGCGTGGCCTTTGTCCTATGTGGACCCCGCTCGAAGGATTTGAAATTGCCGGTGAAGATAAAGTTTTCTATCCGGCCTATGCTGAAATAGAGACCAAAACTACCCGTCTGGCTGTGTCATGCGATAAAGTGCAACATCCGGTAGCCGTCCGGTATGCTTATAAGAATTATACCCAAGCAAGCGTATTCAACATCTATGGTATCCCCGTAGCTCCTTTCAGAACAGACAATTGGTAGAACACTGATTAACAAAACAAAAGGAATAAACATGAGAAAAAGAATACTCTTATTAATGTACATACTGTGTACCTTAGTACACAGTATAGCAGCCCAACCAGAAAAGAACTCCAACCCGGAGTTTCTAACCAAGGCTTTTGTACATCCTGGCATGGCACAAAGCAAACAGGACCTTGACTATATGCGCGAAATGGTAGTAAAAGGCATACAGCCTTGGAAAACCGCTTTTGAGAATTTAAAGAAAAACGCCTCTTTAGATTTTATCCCCAAACCATTTGCTGAAATATCAGTAGGTCCCTATGGGGCAAACAGCATAGGCGGACGTGAATTTTCCGAGAGTGCAGAAGCAGCCTATAACCATGCATTAATGTGGTATATAACCCAAGACAAAGCCTATGCGCGTAAGGCCATTGAAATCTTGAATGCGTGGAGCTATGTTCTCCGAGGATTCGATGCAAATAATGCCAAGCTGAATGTAGGCCTATTCGGATATTACTACCTAAATGCTGCTGAAATTCTGAAACATACCGATTCCGGATGGGCATCCAAAGACCTGCAACAATTCACACAAATGGTCCTTACAGTCCTTTATCCCACTATTAAAGACTTCTTCACCGAAGCTAATGGCAACTGGGATGCATCCATGATTAGTACCATCATGTGTATCGGTGTTTTTACTGATAACCATGAAATATTCAACCGGGCAGTAGAAAGATTCTACCGGGGAGAAGGTAACTCCGGCATCACCCGCTATCTCTATCCGGGTGGACAATGCCAAGAAACTACCCGAGACTGGGGACATGTACAATTAGGTATAGGTGAATTTGCCAAAGCTGCACAAACTGCCGACACGCAGGGACTAGATTTTTATAGTGTAGCTGATGACAGGCTGGCGCAAGGTTTCGAATATACAGCACGTTTCATGTTAGGAGAACATATTGACTTATTCGGAGTCTTTACAGACAGAGATAACGACAAATTCAGGGATATCTATGAATCCATATATCAGCATTACAAAAATACCAAAGGCCTATTGCTGCCATATACCGAGAAAGCAATAAAACAACACACACGCCCGAAGTCATCAGTAGGTTTTCTGACGGCTGCCAAAGCTCCGCTTCCCAATGCTCCGGCAAAAACATCTCTTTATACAGGTTTCGATAAATTCCTGAAACCAACAGTAATCGGAGCTTTAAAAGGCAAATCAAAAAAACTTCCTGCCAACAGTATTTTTGTAAAACCGGGAGAGTCCATACAAGAAGCCATAGACTCCAATCAAAAGAGTGGCAAATGGATTATTTTGGAAGCAGGAGTACATACATTGAAGGCTCCTCTAAAGATATATAGTGGCACCCTCCTTGCCGGTCAGGGACGCGAAACTATTATCTTTCCGGCTCCACAAACAGAAACTGCAATCATTAATGGAGAAGATATTCTCTCTGACGTCACTATTCGCGATCTTCTGATAGAAGGTGCCACTAAAGTAATCGAAAATGCCGATCCTAATCACGACCGTCGTAGTCGCTCATATATGAACGCTCCCAGCCGGGAAGGCGTCATTTTCAAATCAAAAGAGAAAGATGGCATACAGAACATTACATTTGAAAATATTACCATACAGAATTTCACCAAAAACGGCGTAGCCATAGTTGGTGGAAAAAATATTCGCATTAACCAATGTGATTTCAGTGATAATGGTGCCAGCGTAGTGCCAGGTGCCGGTTTCCATCACAATCTTCATTTGTCATACATCACAAATTGTGATATAACAAGTAGTCGTTTCGATACCTCCCCCTACGGAAACGGCATAAATGCCACTTTCTGCCAAAATGTGAAAGTTATCAACTCAGAGATGGCCCGTAACGGACTCTCAGGCATACGATGTGCAGAAAGTAGCCAGATAACCATCAACAACAGTCTTGCTGAAGGTAACAACGAGCACGGAATATTCATCGAGAAGCAAATGAACCCTTGTAAAGACATTACAATCCATCAGAACACCGTACAAAATAACAGATATTGCGGCATTGATGCCCAAACAGCCATCCAACTAAATGCTAAAGATAACAGAAGCCCTCATAACGGTAAAGAATAGTAAATAAAAAACAATCCAGTGTTATGCGAATTACCTCGCACAACACTGGATTAACACTGAACTTATCGAAAAAGAACCTATTTGAAAACTACGCTTCTCCTCAATCCCTTTACCTATCTCTCTATTTCACTTCAGGATTGACAAACATCACTTTCAACGAAGAAAGGAATTCATTTCTATTATCACATCTAAAGTTACCACTGAATTCATTTTTATCTCTTTCTCCTATTTTTATGCTTACCTTATTCCAACCTTGCAGCAAGGGTAGTTCTTTATAAGTAGCCTCATGCCTATTTTGCGAAGCGGCTACATATGCTTTATCATTAATAGCAAGCTGGCATTCCTTTGCTTTCACAACCAAAGTCAGCTTCGGCATATTCGGTTCAATCAGCAAGTCATCCAAAGGGCGCGGACTAAATACATAGATATCCAAGGCCCATCCATCCGCTTTTTTCACTAACTTCTCCTTCGCTGCAACAGGAAATACCAATTGATTATCACGCAAGAAGAAGACTTCATTTGATTTTACTTCAATCTCATTACAATCAATACCGGCATTCTTTAAAATCACTCCCAGTGTATTGTATCCCTTTTCAGAGTTAGTGAATTCTTTCAAGGTACTGATATAGAAACAAGAGGCATCTTTCTGATACTTCACAAACACAGGAGTAGCAGCTGTACATTCGTACTCACTCCGCACCGTACCGGCAGTTTTGATTTCCTCCGGACGTTTATTCCAAGCTCTCCAATCTGTTTTACAAGCATTCAGCAAGACATCTCCTTCTTCTACCAGCGCACCTGTTAATGAATATTCTGAAGCATCAGCTCTCTGAAGTTCGCAGAAATAGAAATCAGAATTATTCAAGCCACGTATCCATGACTTCTGAACCGGCAAGAAAGAAGAACGTTTAAGGTTATCTAATGCTACCGGAAGAGGTAATATCTCATTGTATACATTCAATGTCTGAGGTGTTAATCCCCAAATCCATACATCAGCACCCTTAGCAATATTAGCTAACATACTCTTCTTTTCAGCAGCAGACAAAGTGTAAGTACCATCTACAATATAGAGCATACGTGCAGGTGCAGTAATCTTTACAGCAAATTTCACGCCTTGTGCATCCAGAATACCTTTCAATTTACTGTCATCTCCGCCTATGAAAATCACTTCTTTATATTTCTCAGCCGGAGTAGCTGTCGGTGCTTCATATTGTTTTTTGTCAATATCAGCATAAGCAGACCAAGCAGAGTGTCCCGGTGCATTGGCTGCACGCATAGCATCATACATAGGCCATGGATCATACAAAGGTAGATTCGGATCATATCCCGGATTGAATGTTGTACAATAAGGACCTACACGCTCCGGTTGTACACCCGGCACACCTTCTTTATAATCAGTAAAGAAAATACCATCTTTATTGATATCCGGTTCTGTAGTCATATCTTTCTTTCCCAGTGGCAGCGGTTTCAAAGAGTACCATGCCATATTGAAAACAGTACTGTAAGAAGCTCCCATATTACGCTGGTTAGCAAGGAGGTGATAGCACTCATTAGCTAATCCTTCCATACGTCCCAACTGCGATTCATAGGCTCTTTCACCATTATACTTAGCAACCTGCTCGGGCGTACCATAGTACGCCATACTATGTTCACCGATTCCCCAAGGTTTACCTATTCCAACCCAATGTTTCATTGAGTTCATGTCACCATAATGACCTACTGTAACCGGCAAGATGCCATCTCCATCATCTTCTCCATCGGCAGAAATCCATGGGCGAGTCGGATCGTTTGCACGAACAATGTCTCTCCAATCTTCCCAAGCTTTCTTCTGCTGAGGCATCAATTCCGGTCTGTTGTAAACATGCAAAATCACAGGTTTATTTTCATTACTGATACTCCAACCAAAGACAGAGGCATGATTACGGTCTCTGAGTACAAAACGTTTCAAATGTTCTTTTGATGCTTCCCAGAAGAGCTCAGAATCCAGTTTCGGACCACCATCACTCGCCCAGTTAGCAGTTTCATTCAATACGCAGATACCCATTTCATCAGCTACATCCATGTAGAAACGAGGATAAATCTGTGCATGAGGGCGAACTGCATTAGCATTCATACCTTTAATGGCAGTAAACCATGCCCACGCATATCTGCGTGTCATTTGCGGAATACCCATAAAGTGCCAAGAATCACCTCTCAACTGATAAGGTTTACCATTCAGGTACTGTGTGGTACCTTGCAATGTCCATTCACGCCATCCGAAACGTTCATATTTCATATCAAGGATTTCTTTCTTAGCCTGCAATGAAAGCAATACGGCATAAAGATTCGGTTGTTCAGGAGTCCAGTAACTCAACTCACCGGATACCGGAACCTGCAACACAACTTTTGTTGAAGCATTGGCAGGGATGCAAACTTTAACAGGGGCCACTTTCAAAGCTTCCTGTCCAAGTTCCCATGCAGGTACAGGAGCAGAATTAACATCTGTCCCAGCCAGGTTTACCCATTCATTAATCTTACCTTGAAGTTGCAGATCTGTCTTTTTTTCCGTATTATTCTGTACAGTCACTTCCAGTTCAAGCATATTCTTTGAAACCAACGGCTTCACATATACATCTTCCACATGTACTTTAGGCAATGCCAACAAGTATACATCCTGCCAGATACCGGCAATGTGATATCCCCACATAGAACCGGCAGGAACAATACGACGCCCAATTGTAGAGTTGTTTTCAAACAAAGATTGACTACGAACTCCCACCCATACTTCAGCGGTTTCACCTGCAGCTACCTTATTCGTAATATCTATGCTGAATGGAAGAAAAAGATCAAAATTCTCTCCTACTTTTTCCTTATTGATATAGACCTCAGTATAGCCGGCTACAGCTTCAAAATATAATTTTATCTGCTGACCATTCCAGTCATTAGGAATAGTTACAGTTTTTTTCATCCACGCCATTTTCACTTGTTCCCATTCTTTCGGATAAGACGGGTAGTTGCGATGATCAGGTCCCTCTACATTTCTGTTAGCAAAAGAGTTTATATTCCATGGAGAAGGAATCTTTATACGGGTTTTACTCCATGCACCTTCTTTGGGCAATGATAATTCCGGTGCCACTCCTTTACCTTGCACGTAACTACCCGGCAAAGCCACAGGTTGGAAATCCCAATAGCCATTCAGACAGATTTCTTTCCTATACTCCTTTTCTGTTCTATTCACAAGACCCTCACTTGGTGCAAACGGGAAATTATACACCAATTTACCATCGCTCGATGTGGTTTGCCCCACTGCCTTTCCCGGCAGCAAGAACAAAGTCGTCAACAAGCTTAATAAAATTGCATTTCGTTTCATTTAAGAATACTATTAATTAGGTATTAGACATATTTGTTTTTCCTGTCTGCAAAGTAAACAGGGTGACATTAAAAAGTAAGCCGAAACAGAATTAATATTGGATTAAAAACACATTAATCCTCCGGAATCCAGAACTTTTCTATTAATAATGCAAATCAGTAGTTGAATTATGTTCATTTTGGACGAGTTATGAACAAAACACAAATTACGCGAATTACATAAATAAAGGTCTGCACTGCAATCAGCTATTACTAAGTTATTTTTCTTCGGTTGGGAAAACAAATAAGAAAAAAAATAGTTACACATAATACATCCGTCCCACCCTTTGCTAAAAGGGCTTCGGATTTTTACTAAATTCACGACTGAAAATTAGTAAAAATCTACCGGAAAATTAGTAAAAATCCGATAAGGTTTTAGTAAAAAACAGTCACCCCGTTCAGAAAGGCTTCTGACGGCACTTTTAGTCATGTAATCATTAAAAAACAACTTGGTACATAATCTTTCTCAGGGATTTGAACAAAATGTAATAAGATGGTAGGGTGATAAAGTGATAGCGGGATAACACTCCGTGATATATAGCGCAGCCACTTTATCACCCTACCACCCTATCATCTTACCACTCTTTTATTCATTTCTGTACGATCATGAATGAATTTCAACTACTGATTCGCATATATAATATTATTCAGTACTTATTTTAGTTTAGAACTATATCATTCATTCTGCAATCTTCGTACCTTTGTCGTATGTACTAATATAATAATCATGGACAAATTTAATGTAAAAGATAGTCCCCCGGATACCTCAAGGCTTGAAAAATTATTCTTGGAAGAAGGGCTCCTGATGAAAATTAAAAAGAACGAATATCTGGTACAGCAGAATGAGAAAAACAATCAGATAGGCTTTGTCATATCCGGTATATTCCGTTTGTCTCATACAGATGCAAATGGCAATACATGGATAGTAGGCTATAGCTTTGCAAATGACTTTGTTTGTGACTATCCTTCTTTCATGAAACAGACAGTTTCCACAGTCACGATACAAGCTTCTACCGAATGTGAGGTTTATCTCCTCCCGTTAAGCAAACTTAATCAATTCTGGGAAACAGACATGGACACCCAACGATTAGGAAGGCAAATAGCCGAAACTATGTTTGCAGAAATATATCAACGACTATTGGGATTTTATTGCGATACTCCGGAACAACGTTATCATGCATTAATGAAAAGATGCCCTGGTTTACAAGAAAAGCTTTCATTCAAAGAAATAGCCCAGTTTCTTGGCATAACTCCCGAAACCCTCAGCAGAATAAGAAAAAAACAACTGTATAACGAAAGGTCTTGACTTTGGTCAAGGCTTTTTCACTCTATATAGCTTAATATTGCCGCCATAAACATAAATCATAAAAGTATGGCAACTTACACTCATTATGGGAAACAAGCTGATGTATTCAAGCATCTGGTGCTTTGTGAAGTTCTTCAAATCGAAAAACCGCAGATATACATAGAAACGAATTCAGCATCCGCCATTTATCAAATGGCGCATACCCCGGAACAGCAATACGGCATTTACTATTTCCTGAAGAAAGCCCGTGAAGAAAAACCTTTGAGAGAATCTCCTTATTACAAGCTGGAAAGCACAGAAATGGCAAAAGGAAATTATTTAGGTTCTCCCGCTTTAGCTATGAATACATTGGCAGAACGAACATCCCAATATCTATTCTTTGATATAGAAAAAGATGCTTTAGAAAATATAGAATCCTATGCCAAACAAGTGAAATTAGAATCACATATCCAGACCTGTCATACGGATTCACTTGAAGGGATTATAAAACTACTACCCTCACTTTCCCAAGCTTCCTTCCTCCATATCGATCCTTATGAAATTGATAAAAAGGGAATATCGGGAACAACCTATCTGGATGTATTAATACAAGCAACCCAAGCAGGTATGAAATGCCTATTGTGGTACGGTTTTATGACTGGAAATAACAAAATACACATTAACCAATATATAGTGAATAGACTGGAGGAAGAAAACATCAAAGAATATACCTGTATTGAGTTAATCATGAATTCAATCAGAAAAGATACGATTCCTTGTAACCCGGGTATATTGGGGAGCGGCATTTTAGCTACCAATTTATCTAAGGAAGCCAATAAAGCAATTTGGGATTATAGCAATATGTTAGTTTGCATGTACAGTGACACTAAATATAAAAGTTATGATGGGAGACTATATAGAGATAGTATAAAGTAAACATAAAAAAAGGCTATCTATCCCAGAGACAATATTATATACAACCAAAAATATGGAAGCTGATAATAATGTTGGTGACAACAACAGTACAAACGGCGACAATAAGATTGACGGGATTACGCTAAAAGCATAAATAACTGGATGCAGCGCTTCCCTGATTTTCTTATTTAATCCCATGATTGTACCAAATATTACGGCAATCACTAAAGAGAGAAATACTGATGGGATGAGTAATTTGAAAGAAGCAAGCATATTTGTAAGCATTACTTCTTTATTTGACTCAAAGGCTGCTGCAATCTTTTCCGTTGTTGGAAACAAATATGGATTCAGCATTTTCACATCTGCCACATAATAATATAACAGTACTAATCCTGCAAATATCAATGCTGTAATCCAGTATTTTTTTACAAAGTCTTTGATTGTTTTCATTTACACATTTCCTAAAATCTGCTATTTATCATTTTCGTCAAAGAACTTCTGCTGTGCCTCATAGAAATCCGGTGCCTCAGCACCATAAGATTTTGTTGCCTCAGCAAGTGCTTCTTCATAAAGCTCTGTATTGATATGATCTTCAATATCGATCTTGCAGTCATCACCGAGGTATCCTGTTTTGTCAAGAATGTTCCATGCACGTACAACACTGTTCTTAAGCGGATCTACATTTACAAAATAATGTTTGTCATCCATCATGTAAGCTGCCACATAGTCATCTTCCTGACCGATACGTTTTGCATGAAGAGAAACTGCTTCTTCTTTATTTGCCTCATACCAGGACTGTGCACGGAGTAATGCGCGGATAATTGCTTTGACTGTATCCGGATTGTCATTTACCCATTTTGTCTGTCCAACCATACGGCAGCAAGAATAGTTCTCCATGATTTCACTCTGATAGCTTACGATTTCGATGTCACCTGAGTCTACAAGCTGTTTCACACCATAGTTGTTCTGTGTTCCCATAAGCGCATATTTTACTTCACCGTTCTGAACAGCAGCTAATGCGTCATCATAGCTTGAATATACTTTCCAGTCAACTACATCTAACGGATTATCATATCCAAGATCCATAACTGCACCTGTAAATGCGAAATAACTTGGATTTACTGCAACGGACTGTCC